>Ga0154428_1044_pt3 | contig 15409 bp, 13 predicted proteins | sample RifGroC2_FD_115932 | JGI IMG/M metagenome (GOLD analysis project Ga0154428, IMG submission 115932) | Candidatus Riflebacteria bacterium GWC2_50_8 | reverse complement strand
AAATCAGCTTCACCTACATCCATGCTCCGCAATTGCCCGATGAACCGATGGTCAAGCCTGACGATATGGCAGATCCAACCAAAGTTATCGAAGAAGACATCGATAACACCGACGGCGACAAGAATCTGATGAATGCTTTCTAATTGTCGTTAAAGCTGTGGGAGGCAGCAGGTGCTGCCTCCCTGGTTTTTTCCAGGGCTCTTTGTGGCTAATAATTCTGAAAAACAGGCTGAACTGCAGCTGATCAATGAAGTTCTGCGCGGCAATACGCAGTCTTTTGCATCGCTCGTTGAAAAATACTGGGGCCTTGTTTTCTCAATCGTCAGCCGATATATCAAGAATCGGGAAACAGCTGAAGACATCTGCCAGGAAGTGTTTATTTCGGCTTTTTCAGGTCTGGCCAGTTATCGCTGCGAATACAGATTCTCGCCCTGGCTGGCTAAAATAGCGGTTAACAAGTCTCTGGAGCACATACGTCGCGAAAAGAGTGCTGTTTTTGTGGATGTCGATCTTGATCTATTCGTCAGTAACCTGCCGAGTCCTGAAGAATCAATAGATCAGAGTCAGTTGTTTGACGAGTGTCTGGCAATATTGAGTGACGATTGGCAGATAATGTTCATTCTCAGGCATGGTCTGGAACTTTCTTATCTTGAAATAGCGCAGGTTTTCGATGTTCCGGTTGGCACGGTCAAAAGTCTGATGTTTAGAATCAGAAAACAGCTGAAGGATGTTTTTGAGAAACGGGCGCAACGTGAAGAACTGGTTTTAAGCAGTGGAGGGCGTGATTGAAATGTCTGGCAACTGTCTGACTCCTGAACGAATGCAGGAATATCTTGACAACTCTCTTTCAGTGAGCGAAAGAGAAGACGTTGTCGCTCATCTTGAGGGTTGCGAAAAGTGTCAGCGTGGGCTCGTAGCTTTTGCCAGCATTTTCAAGCTGGCTGCGGGCTCTGCTCATAAGCAGATGGGCGCAAAAGTTTCACACAATTCTCTTGCAGCAGTAATGAAGCGTATTCAAAACAGCCAGCAGTCGGCCCCGGTTGCCGCAAATCCCGGTGCTGGCAATGATTCTGATTTTTTCGTCTGGCTGAAGTGGCTGCTGATACCTGCTTTGGCTGTGATAATGCTGCTTGTCTCGTCTATGGGCAAGAAAAAAGCCGGCGATTTTCCTGAGAACAATCCTTTGCAGCAGCCTTTTTCGCTGGCTGAAAACATGGTGGTGCCGGTTATGGGTAAGCTGCCGCCGGGCGTTACTGACAGAATAACCCTCAACCGCGAAGTCAGACTCGCCGAAGATGCCATTTTGCTGGTTGCTGCCGCTCAGCATAAATTCAAATTTTTTAACGGGGCTGTATTCGCCATGTCACAAAACGAAATCACACTTGCTTATGGCGCCGCCACCTTTGATCTGACAGGTTTACATCAGGGTTTTCGGGTGAAAACCCCCGTGGTTACAGTTACACCGCTGGGCACCAGTTTTGAGCTTGCCCTGAAAAATTGGGGTGCTGTATTTACCCTGCATTCAGGCCGGGCCGAGCTGGTCAGTTCCAGTGGTCTGCAGCGTTCGCCTGCTGTCGGCCAAACCCTTTACGTCACTAATGATGGCAGTTTTTCTGAGCGGCTGCCCCAGCCAGAATCTTTATCCTTGCCGGTGCAGTCCGCACCGCAGCAACAGTCGTCGCCGACCGGCTCCACCAGCAGTTCGCCCGATAATCTCATCGACTCTTTTTAAAAGCTTCTTATTGCCTTTCAGGTGCTTGCGGAAGTCTGCTCTTTTTTGTTGCTCGTTTAGTAGCGTGTAGTGGCATCGGTCAGCTCGGACAATCAGGTTGCCATAGTCTATTTAAAAGTCAGGTTTGTCTGCCAGGTGTTTGCGGTAGTATAAAATTATTTGATTGGTAGCATTGGGTATGATATAAAGGTGTTGCTGGTTGTGTAGAGCAGCTTACCTTTAGCGTTTAGATGGGGGGAACAATGCAGAGAGCAAACATTTGGACAGGACTGTTTCTGGTAGTGTTTGGGTTGACGGTAATGATTGCCGGCGCACAGAGTGAGCCGGGTAACAGTCAGGCTTACAGGCTTCCAGATCTCGCGGTTGATGCCGAAAGAGCGACCTATAAAGGACTTTTTGAGCGAAGTCAGGATGCAATCACCATCGAAAAGATAGAGCTCAAGCCTTATAAAGACCCGGTTGAACTGCTGCGCTCAATGAATTCATCGATAACTGGGGGGCATAGCCTTCTTGGTTCAGTTATGACGCCTGAACTGCGCGGATTTGATGGCAAACATACCAAAGTACTTGTTGATGGTTGCCCGATCAATACTCCATGGAACAGTACCTCGTCACTGTCGGGGTTCCCGTTGCGCCGCCTGCAGAAAGCGACAGTAGTGCCAGGAGGCAGTTCGCTGGTTTATGGCCCGAATGGCCTTGCTGGAGCGGTCAACCTGACTCTGCCTACGGCGAAAGACCTGGCAGGGCTCACCATGGTACAGGAAGTTGGTGGCGAGGGCAGTCGCCACGAAGAATATATTTATGGCAAAGTTGCACATCAGAACGAGCACCTGTTCGGTGTTTTCCGCGATGGTTACGCTGGCACACGCCGTTATAAAAACTATGGTATTGGTGGCGACAGCTCTGACAACCTGATGTTCATGTATCGCGGCCAGGTTAAGACCGATTCTGGATGGGTATTCAAGGCAACAGTGCTTGAAAGTGAAGGCAGCTTGAGCATTCCGAACTACATGGAACGCTTTGAACCTTGGGAAATGTCTCATCACGACTATGTTGTTGAAAAGGATTTCGGCAACGATCGCAATCTGGTGCTGCGTTACGCCCGTTACCGCGATTTCAGCGCTAATCAGCTTTATACCGACTATACTCTGAGTGTGGCCTCAGGAACCGTTAATCATGCTGATGACGTGACCATTCAGATGAACACCATCGAGGCGCTTTACAACTTTAAACTGGGTGAAAAGCATCATTTTACGCTGGGAGCGCAACAGCAGGAAGTCAAGGATACCGGCCATGACATGAAAGCCGGAATCGAAAGTACATGGCTTGATAGCAAAGGTTACTTTATCAGCGATTCAATCTCAGCCAACGACAAGCTTGATATTCAGCTGATCGCCAGATCGGATGAATCTTTTGAAGCAGATTCAGAGACTTCCTGGTCGGTTGCCGCCACTTATGGTCTGACCAGCAGGATCGATATTGGAGCCGGTGTGAGTCGCACGGTCAGGTTTCCTAACGTGCAGGAACTGTATCGTGGCAGCCGGGTATACGGCAACGAAACCCTCGAACCCGAAAAGGCCGACAATCTTGAATTCAGACTGGGCTACCAGGTAAACAATGACTGGAAACTTGCGCTGGCAAGATTTGATTCTGATATCGAAAACAAGATTTCTCAGATTACCTCAGCGGCTGGCGGGGTGATTGCCGGAGTTGGCACACTCAAGGCTAAGGACGCCTACTATGTGAATATTGACGAAGCATCCCAGGCCGGCTGGGAAGTCAGTGTTGACGGAAAAGTTAATGATTGTTTCGATGCCTGGTTCAATTATATTCGTCTTGACCGCTCTGAAGACGAGGTTCGCAGTTTGCGCCTGGTTTCCAAGCCTGAATACAAGTTCACTGGCGGCACGACTTATCATCAGGGTAAACTCTCAGCCATGCTGACCTGCGAGCATCAGGGCGCGATAAAGGCTACCCAGACGATCGATTCAGCCGGCAAGGCAACGAATTATGATCGGGTGGATTCATCAACCACTTTCAATCTGGGCCTCAGACAGAGCTTTACCAGCCGATTTTCGATGTATGTGAACGTCGACAATATTGCCGACAAGGATGATATCGTGCTGGTTCAGGCTTCAGATTTCAAAAACAAGGCCGGCCTGTTGACCGACCCGCTCTACTACCGCAGTGCCCGAAAATTCACCCTCGGTGCCGAAGTAAAGTTCTAACCTGCCAGCATCAGGGGCTGCCAGGCATGATTATATGGCAGTCCCTGAGTTTTTTAGACCGGTCATGCATATGACAAAGTGTGAGTATTTGCAGCGGTTCTGGTGTAATATATTGTAATTCGCGTTGATCGCAAAACTGTGTAATAGAGAGAAATAATGCAATGAATGCCGAAAAGCACGCTAAAAAGGAATGCACTTCCTGCCCGGATGTTGGTTGTGACGCCGAAAAGCCCGAAAAGTCTGAAATGCCGCAAAATGTTGAAAATGCTGATAAACACTTGAAATCCAAAGATGATTTTAACCTGCGTCCCGAGCCGAGCAGTTTTGAACTCGCTGCTCACAAGGTTCTCTGGGTAATATTTACCGTCTGTTTTGGTGTTTTTCTCCTTTTTGTCAGTGAAAATGGCGAGCCAGTTCTGAGAAAAGACAGCATAGCCTTTTTAAAGATGCTGGCCAACTGGCTGATCGCTTCGTCACATTCCGGCTCGACAGCACTGATCGACTTTTTGTCGACACACCTCATTTCGGCGATGGTTCCGGCTTTCTTTCTGGCTTCCGCGATTTCGACCTTCTTTTCAAAAGAAACCATCATCATGGCGATCGGCAAAAAGTCTAACCCACTGACCAGTTACCCGCTGGCAGCCTTTGCCGGCGCGATTCTTACCGTCTGTTCATGCGGCGTGCTGCCGATATTCATGAGCCTGCTGCAGAGCGGTGCGGGCCTCGGTCCGGCCATTACTTTTCTGTATGCTTCGCCGGCCATCAACCTTATTTCGATTATTTACACCTGGAAAATTATTCCATCAATGCTTTGGGCACGCATAATCGCGGTTGCGATCTGTGCGATTGCCATTGGCTGGCTGATGCAGAAGATTTTTGCCAATATGCCCGATGAATTTGAGAGTGAAGAGCTCAAGATTAAGCCTTCGAAGCGCAGGGCATGGCAGGAAGGCGCGTTTTTTCTGCTGCTGGTTTTGATCATGCTGACTTCGACCAATCTGTTTTCGGGTATTACCGATAATCTGATACCAGCTTCCTGGTTTGCCAGCCGTGGCGAAGATGTGGCGATAAAAACTGCTCATCTGGCCGGGAAACTGCTTGCCGTTCTGGTCGAGATCCTGCTGGTGCTGGTTGCGTTGCGCATGTGGTTCACCTGGGACGACACACGCAAGTGGCTTAAGCGCACTGGTCGTCAGGCCCGCAGCATAATGCCGATGGTCATCCTTGGTATTTTCTTTTCTGGCTTTCTTGGCGGCACTTCAGCTCTGGTGTCTTCATTCTCGGTGTTTGCCGAGAACTCTATATTCAGCAACCTGGCTGCTTCGTTCATTGGCGCCATGCTCTATTTTGGCTCGATTGTCGGTGTTAATGTCGTCGATCTGTTTATGCGCTGGGGCATGCACCATGGCCCGGCAATGGCTTTACTGCTGGCTGGTCCGTCGATCAGTCTGCCGAGTGTTCTCGCTCTGGCGCCGATCATGGGTAAATACAAGACCGCTGTTTTTCTTGGCCTGGTCGTTATTTTTACGACAATAGCCGGGTTGTTATTCGGCACTTTTGGCTCCGCAACCTGACAAAGGACAGGCCGGTCATGAGCGAACACTATCAGCTGCCGGTTTATCATTACCTGACGCAGACATTGCTGCGCCATACCAGTCTGAATCCTGAACAGACCGATGCCGTAGACCTTGGTGGCGGTAATGGTCTGTGGCTGTATTATATGCTGTCAAACGGCTTTAAAAGCGGGACATTGCTTGATATTGATCCCGAAAAAATTCAGGAGACGAGAAGCCTGCTGGCAGAAAAATTTGCGCCCGATCGCTGGCAGACGATTCAGGCAGATGTCGCCAGTATTCAGGTCGCTGATGGTGCTTTCAACCTGGCTGTCAGCCGCAGTTCTATGCATCTCTGGCCTGATCTGCCGGCAGCCTGGCGCGAAATCTCTCGCATAATCAGGCATGGCGGCTATGTTTTTTCTGGCCGTGGCTTTGGCCCTGATCTGCCCGAAGAAATTCGTCAGAGCGTAAAAGCGGCAAAACACAAGGATTTATACGGTGACAGCAGCGAAAAGCATCAGGAGCCGCCGTCACTGTCGCCTGAAGAGATGAGCGCTCTGGCTGCCGAGTTTGGTTTTACAACTCTGGCGGTTCTTCCCGATCACAAGGCCTACTGGTTTCTGGCGCAGAAGAATCAGTAACCCTTCAGCGTCGCAGGCGGCGGAGCAGCATATCGACGGCGCGGCCGGCTTCTTCTATTTTGAGAAGTATCGAAATGACTGCGATAACCAGCGTGCCGATGAGCAGTGCCAGAAGCATGCTAATGGTCGAGTTCAACATGCTGCCGACTGTTGCGCTGCTGATAATGGCCGCCAGCGCCGTTGCCAGATAAATGAAGCTCTGTTGCATGGCAAGCCCGGCCAGTGCAGTGGCGACCAGAATTTTGAGCAGGGCGCTGATCAGGCCAAAACGGCTGAAACTGCCGAGCCGGTGCTGTAATTTATAGTAGAGAATACCGGCGTTGAACATCGCGCCGATGCTTGTGCTTAGTGCCAGACCCCAATAGCCGAGAGGCTTGATCAGGGCGAGATTGAGTATGATGTTGATTATTACCGCACTGATACTGGCCATTACCGGAACTTTGGTTTCGTCGAGTGTGTAAAAGGCCGGCCCCAGTATTTTAATCAGCGAGAAGAAAAGCAGTCCGACAGCATAGGCCTTGAGAGCCAGCGCTGTCGCGATTGTGTCTTCGGGCGTAAAGCGGCCATGCTGAAACAGTATGCGCACCGCAGGCTCGGCCAGCGCAATGATAGCGAAACAGGCATAAAGATTGATGAACGATGAAAGCCTTAGCGAACCGGCAAGAGTCTGCGACATGGCGTCGCGGTCGTTGGCGGCCGCCTGGCGTGAAATCACCGGCAGTGTGGCCTGCGCCACTGCAACACCGAAAAGCCCGAGTGGTAACTGCATGACGCGAAACGCGTACCCGAGCCAACTTACCGCACCATCGCCCTGTGAAGTAGCAAGAATTGTGCTGATAGCAATATTGACCTGGGTGGCCGCGAGTCCGATTGTGCCAGGAATTATGAGTTTTATAATACGTTGAATGCCGGGATCCTGAAAATTGAGAACCCATCTGAAGCGATATCCGTGTTTGAATAACGCCGGCAACTGCACAATAAACTGAATCAGGCCGCCGAGCATGGCGCCAATAGCCATGCCGGTAATTGCCGGGAAATCATAACTTTGCGCAACCGGGCAGATTAACCATCCGGCCAGGATCATGCTCAGATTAAGAAAAACCGGGGCAATAGCCGGAATAAAGAATTCGCCGAGTGAATTGAGTATGCCCATGGCGATTGCTGCCCATGAAATGGCGAGCAGAAACGGAAACATGATGCGGGTCATGCTTACGGTAACTTCGAATTTTTCAGGGTTGTTAACAAATTCTGGCGCCAATGTGCTGACAATAAGCGGGCTGAACACTATGCCAAGCAACGTCAGTATGCCAACTACAACAAAGATGGCACAGAAGGTCAGATTGGTCAGTTTAAAAGCTTTCTGGCGACCCTCTTTTTCGAGAATGCTGTTAAAGGTTGGTATGAATGCTGCACTCATCGCGCCTTCGGCGAACAGGTCGCGCAGCAGGTTGGGTATTCTGAAGGCGACGTTAAAGGCGTCTGTCCAGATGCCGGCGCCGAAAAGATAGGCAAAGGTTTGTTCGCGCACCAGACCGGCGATTCGGCTGAAAAACGTGGCAATGCCCATTACCGCCGCTGATCTGGCGATAGAACGAGGTGGTGTTGAATTGTTAACTGTGTCGGCCAAGCTCAGGTTACCGGGTTAATGACAAGTATTTCGTCAGTGCTGTTAATGATGTGAGATCGCGGATTAACCACAAGTGGCTCTTTTTTCGGTTTAACGGCAACCATGGTAAAGCCGAGTTCGCGCTGCAGTATTCCGATTGCGTCGCAGCAGCTAAGGCCGATTACTTCGCGGGGAGGATCGATAAAAGTCAATGTGTGGCCAGACTCGCGTGATAGCAGATCTTTAAAGAAGGCGAGCAGACCCTCGTGCAGCGAAATGCGCGCCAAAAGCTTGCCTGAAACTTCACCCTGAATGACGACATCTTCGACGCCGCCCATTTTAAGATGACTGGCATATTCTTCGTTATAGATCTCGGCAGAAGTATGGATTTTCGGGTTGAGCTTCTCGATTGTCAGCGCGGCAAGAATTGTGCGCGCATCGATATCTTGTGTGGTTCGATTCTGGCCGTGTTCAGAAAGAATTACCGCGGCAACGGCGCGTTCGACGCCGGCACGTCTCAGGGTTTCCATGCGGGTAAAGTCTTCGTTGAGAACGCTGATGCGCTCGGTTTTAACGCCTTTGAGCTTAAGCTTTTCAAGATTGGCGAGTTCTGAAACCATGAGTATTTCTGCGTCTTTAAAGGCCGGGTCGAGCAGGAACTCATTGACGAGAATCGCTGCCTTGGCGCTGAAACCACAGATTACTATGTGTTTGTTGAGTTCTTCAGGACTGGCAGGCTTCTGCATAGCGCTCTCCTTGAGTTTGTCGACCATGATTGCCGAAACGGTACCGGTAATCATCGCAAATACGCCCATTTCAAATATCAGAATGACGAGAAAAATGATTTTACCACCAATGCTTTTGGGAAAGTCAGCATACTCGCCGGCCATCATCGAAAACAGTGATTTCCAGAAGGCGTCGACTGGCGAGGTAATTTCTTCAGAAACACCTATTTCAAACTGCGCCAGACCAACCGCGCCAAAGACGATGGCAAATACGGCAAAGCTCGAAATAATGCCGAACTCGACAAGGCGGCTTTCGAAAATTTTTCCAAAAAAAGTGAAGCGGCGCTGAAATGATGAACCGATCGAGAATACTCTGAAAAGTCTGAGTATGCGCAGAATCCTGCCGATACGAAAGATCCTGAACATCGGCATCACGGCAAGAATGTCAATCCAGAATGCCCGGAGAAAGCTGGCGGTGGAGATGCTGATCAGCCAGCGCAGACTCAACTCGATGATGAATATCAAAGTGAGGGCATCGTTAATTGTCTGAATGGTTTCGAGTTGATTTTTGGGCAGGGTGATAAAAACTTCAACGATGATCAATGCTACTGACAGCAGAATAAGGACCATCAGAGAAAAACCGAAGAATGACGAGTCGATAAAGCGGCGCAGCCACGGGAATGATTTGGCGACGGTTTCGATCTCGTATTTGAATTTTACTCTTGAATGCATGAAGAGCAATTCTAGTTGATCACCGCTGTAATTGCAACCATCAGGCGATTGCCTGCTGCTATTAGCGAATTCGGTTCAAGTCGTCGTTGATTGCTTTCGGTACCCTTAAAAGCGTGGACAAATGAGAAGTGCCGGGGGTATAATTCCGATTATGATGCGAGTGTTGTCGCCTAAAAAAGGCAATATTACTATTATTCTAATCGGCCTGGTCAGCGTAATGCTGATCATGGTTCTGGGCCTGTCCAGAAGAATGAGCAGCCATACCCAGCTGCTGACGCTCAGCGACTACACGCAGCTCAGCCGCTATTTTCTTGAATCATACGCTGGCGATATTCTGCAGCAGATCAGTCTCGACGTTAACAAGCCGGGTTCTACCCTTTATAATGCGTTTCGCGCCCCGCCCTCTAATCGAGCGCTTGATCCCAGGTTCTACAAGCAGTCCGGCATGCTCAGTGAAATGGCTGAAGAACTCAATATCGAGATTCAGTCACCGCCGACAATCTCTTTTGCCGGGTCTGAAGAAATTGGCTACCCGCCAGGATTCGAGTGCCCACCGCATCTTAAAGGGAATGAAAAGCGTGGACTGCTCGAAATTGTCTGCAAGGCCAAGTTTTATGGCCGCATGTACACCCTGCGCGTTCAATACCCGTTTACCGTGGTCATGCGCATGACACCAGTTCTCAAGGATTTTATTCTCTTTGCCGACAGCATTGCCCGCGAACATGGCGAAAGCAAAATCGGGCCCAACGATAATATCAATATCATGTTGACCCGCGACGGCAAGCACCCTCCTGATTTTGACAGCGGCATCGTTAATCATAACCGCATGCGGCCGGGTAACAAATACCGCCCGATGGTAATGCTGCCACCGCTTGATCCCGTCGAATACGCCTCGGCAGCTGTGTCTGGCAAGGTTTTTCTCGGGCCGTCTGATGATTCGGTTTATCTCAATCTGGCTGGCGATACGCGCGAAGAAGAGCTTGATACCGTCGGGCAGGCTGGCAGCGGTCTGGTAAGTGCCAGCGTCGGCGAAATGTTTCTGGTTTCACCTGACACGTTTAAGGTTTTTGATTCTGCCTCTAAATATCAGTATATGACAGTGTTTCAAAAGCCAGACGGCAGTTCGGTGCGTATGATGGGCATGGAAGTTCCGCTCAAATACAGTCAGCTGGCGAAAATGGGCATTCTGGGTTTTTCTCAGGAAATCGTGCCACAATACTCTGAAAGTATTTTTTCAGGCGCAGCATACACGGTTGAGCATTTTTTGAATTCGGGCGACAATGCCTGCGAGTTCTGGCGCACTCTTAAAGATTCCGGTACCGGATACGGCGAAGGTTTTATGGCTCTGGCGAGCGGTCTCAAGCTAATGGGACTCAAGCCTGACGATATTAACTTTGGCCATGTTAATCGCCAGGTCTTTGGCAATGTTTTGAGCCGGTTTTTTGTGTTGACCTTCTGGTGGCCGCCTTCTGGTGGCGGCGTTCCGCTTAAATATGATGAAACCCGTAGCCCAACTGATTTTCCGACGACGACGGTAAGTCTTTACGATTATAAGTTTGAGCCGCTGTATGCGCATCTGCGTTTTCAGGATTTCATGTCACGTATGGTTTCCGGCAAGAACTGGAATCCGCGCATGAGCAGCGTTGACAATCTTCCCGAGGGTTTCATGCCATTTAATTATGACCCGATAAAGAGCACTAAACGCATTCTTACCAATGCTGATTTTACCTCCGGCGACGGGTTCAAGGCAAATGATAAACTTGAGAATCTTATGCGCAGCTGGTTCAGGGTTACTGAGGACGGGACTCCGCAGCAGAAGGGAATTGAGGCGCGCGTTGGCAAGAGCTTCGCGAGCGGGCAGGAGTTTCTTGAGGCAGTGGGCATCGATAATGACAAGTTCATGGTCAACGGTATTGTGTATGTGGCCGGTTCGCTCAAAGTTCCGCCACTGAAAATGAAGAACGAAAACATCGGCGGTGGCATTGTTCTTGTAGATGGCCCAATTGAGCTTGATAGTATAACGCGTGGCTATAACCTCAATACTGATGATTTCAAGCTTGGCAATTACGGTGCAATGCTATTTCAGGGGCCTGCCTTCGATTATTACCAGAAGTGGAAGACCGAGATTACCCAGGAAAACTTTTTGACTTTTGTAAGCTTGCGCGGCGACCCGATTACCATCAAGGGTGAGGCTCTGATCGGCGTGCATCTGGTAAATCTTAACGCCAGACAGCCTTCACCTTATGGCCAGATTGTCTGGGGTCCTTCGATCCGCAAAGAGATTGTCTTCTGCGGCGGCATAGCCTGCAATTATCTGGATTTGCCTGATCGTCTGCTCGAATTTGGCCAGGTTGAGAGTTCATGTCGGCATCTGCGCGCGCCGTTTTTTATCTATCATTCGGCGATGGCGTCATCACAACCGGCTTATGCCGTACAGATGATGGAGAATATGCGCGGTTACATGCTTACGGCAGAGAGGGCGCCGGGTGACGATGATTAAAGAACATCACAAAACACGTCACGGCATGTCGATGATCGAACTGCTGGTTGGTATTACCATATTCGGGTTGGCAATGGTTCCTCTGCTATGGCTTGGTTCATCAACCACCCGTGGCGCTTATTCTGTCGGCAAGCACATGATGGCATCTCAGCTCGCTGCAAGCTTTCTCGACAGCCTGCTTGGCCTGCCATATAAAGAATGCTGCGAAAAGATCGCAGAACTGAAAGGGCAGGGGCGCACTGGTGTTCTGCAGAATCAGGATTTACAGACTACTTTGCAGGTAGTAAATGATGAGGGAATTCAAAGCGATATGGAAACTTCCTTTCGCTATTTTCAGTCTGAATTTAATTTTGACGAAGACGAAGATGACCGGATTTTGCGCCTGAATGTTGAGATATATTATCGGGTGGTAGAAGGCGACGATAGTGTGCTGGCATCGGTACGCCTTTCGGTGCTGAAGTTTGGAGACCGCAATGGTTGACAGAAAAGTCAGACGTTATGGTGTCACTCTGGTTGAAATTGTCATAATAGCGGCAATTTCGAGTATGGTGCTGACAATGGCCATGCTGGTAATGACCCGCACGACCCGTCACTTCAAAAAAGGCACCGACATGGTTAACATTCAGCGTCTCATGGACAGCATTGTCGAGCGCATAAGAACCGATGTGAGGTCACTAAAACGAATCGTCCCGCAGGAATGCAACGACACGTCATTTTCGTTTTTTGCCATTCGCGATGGCGAAGAGAAGAAAATAAGGTATACTTACGATGCTGACACTCAGACGTTGTTTCGTAACGACGAGAACCGGCAGTCGAACTTTCATGGTTCGCGTCAGGTGCAGTCGTTTCTGTTCAAGCCTGAACTCGACAGCGCGGGGAATTTCAAGTTCCTCAATGTGGCGATGCAGTTGATTTCTGACGAGAAAGGTGAGGGCGCGGCCTCGACGTTGTCGATTGCCTGCCAGTTCTATTCGACCTGTGTCGAGCCAGAACTCAGAATCAGCAATTTGAGAAAGAATCAAACCGGGAAATAGCTTTGGAGGTCATCAAATGAGTCGATCGAAACTACTGGCTTTTTGTCTTCTGTTCTGCGGTTGCGTTGGGCTGTTGCAGGCTTCTGAAGAAGTTATTAAAAAAGGCCGCGCGCTGCAGAATGCCAAAAAATACGATGAAGCGCAGGAGCTTTATTTAAAAGCACTGCAGCCAGATGCCAGCGAAGAGCTCTACGTTGAAACTGCCTCATTTCTTGGTAAGGTTCAGCGCTACGATACTGCCGAAACCGTGCTCGAAAAAGGGCTGACGTTCTACCCGCAGAGCACCTCGCTGATGAATCTGCATGGCCTGATAAAATTTCGCAAGGGCGACAAGGTTGGTGCAAAGTCTTTGTTTGAGGCTGTTCTGGTAAAGGATGCCGAAAACAGTTTTGCAAAAAAATGGCTTGAAACGGTCGCCACCGGCAGCGAAGTCGTCGGCAGCGAAACGCAGAGCGGCGACGATACTGATTCCGCACGCAGCTACAGTCCGTCAGCCGATGGCGTTTACCAGGTGACAACTTCTCTCAGCAAGGAAGAGCAGATTGAACACGCGGTCAAGCTTTACAAAGAAATGATGGAGCTCGAAAAGTGGGAACTCGACCGCTTCATTGAGCTGCACAAAGAAGTTATCGAGCGCTGCCCGCAGACTGATCAGGCCGAAGAATCCTGCTGGCGCCTGTCGAACCTTTATATGCTCGGTCAAGACCCGCCCGATTTTACCAACGTGATTGCCGTGCTTGAACATCTGCTCAAGCAGTATCCCGAAACCGATCTGTTGCCTGATGCCAAGAACCGCCTGATGCTGGCTTATCAGAAGACGGGTCGAATGAACGAGCTGGTCGGGCTTTATGAAGAGCTGTTTCGACGTGATCCTGAACCCGAAGATGACCAGACTTTCATGGTCAGGGCGCTTGAATATGGTAATGCCCTGACTGCAGTTGGCCGTGGTGACGAAGCCGCCGCCTGGTATCAGAAGGTTATCGAACGCGACAATAATCGCAACAGTCTCGAAGCCCGCGCTGCCCGCGGCTATCTTGGTGGACAATAAACGCGGGGCCTCTTGCGGGTTGTAAAAAAATTCTTACAATTGACATCAGTAATGGTTAACCAGCGCCCTTATAAATATGCTGGCAACCGGGGTGAAGCAATTGGAGAACGAGAACCATCTGTTGTTGATTATTATTCTGCTGCTTACTGTTGCGGCATTTGTCGTTGGTGAAAGTAACAGCAGGATTTCTGGCAAATCCGGTGTCACGCTTCAGGCAACCGGCGCTACCCAGTCAACCATTCTTGGCCATTAAAAGGTCTGAACGGTTTCAGGCAGCGAGGCGGCGTATACCGAGAGAGCCTGGCGCAGCTCGGCAAAAGATTCTGGCAGCATGGTCGAAAGTTTTCTGACGACTACTGCGTTGTAAGGTCTTGCCAATACCAGCTCAGACATAAGGTCGAGCACGGTTTCGTTTTCGTTTTCAAGCACCTTGAGCTGGATCATGGCATTGTAAAGATTCATTGACGGCTCTCCGAGATGGTGAAGTTTCTGCATCATCAGCTCGGCACCGCTGCCTCTAATCGACCGGCACAGCAACAGACAGCCGGCGAGAAGTTCATTGTAAAGAGCCTTGGCCGTTTCGCCATAGTCGGTAGCCCGGTCGAGATTGCCAAGTTTTACGGCAATTCGATAGGCATCGAGAATGTCTGCGAGTATGCCGGGATGCTCGATCAGGCAAACGCCCAGTATGCTGGCGGCCCGCTGCAATTCACCATCTATGGCCAGAAGTGACGCGAGCATACGCCTGACCGGGTAAGAAGATGGATGCCGTCTAATTTTTTCTTCGAGAATCCAGATCATTTTCTGGCGGTTGCCACGGGCAATGGCCAGCTCACTGAATACCTGGGCAGTTTCTGGCGTGTTCAGCAACATCGGGCCGTAAGAGCCTGATTTCTGCTGCAGGGTGCTGCGGCGCGCTACCGCCAGCGGCAGCGGGTGATCTGAACTGAGCAGCGGCGGTTGAATGCGCAGCAGTTGCCCGAGTGAATAGCATCCTGCCAGCACCGATAATGGCTCTGGCACCAGCAGCATGCGGTTAAGCGTGCCGACGATGTCGAGCTGACCAAGCAGAAACAGGTTTCTGGCCGCCGCTCCTCTGACGCGTGGTGCGGTATCCTTGAGCGCATTGGTAAAATACGAAACCGCTTCGCCGCCACAGATCAACATGGCTGCAAGCATGTTGGCCCTGACCCGCGAGTCGTTGTGATCGTGAAATCTTGAATAAACTAGCAGTCGACTGCAGCCCAGTCTGCCGAGAGAGCTCAACAGAGAGGCAATAACATGAGGGTGATGCTCTTTTTCGAGCGTGCGTAAGACCATATCTTCTGCCGGCCGGCCAAGCAGGCCGCAGAGAATTGCACACTGACTTCGTTTAAAAGCATCCGTTGATTTCATGAGCCTGCCAAACCATGGTAACAACTGATCGTGAACGCGCATATTGCCGCGTGCGCGCGGTAAAAGTTTTCTGACACTCAAAATTAACTGTCTGATAACGTCGCCGCTTTTCTCACGGTCAAAACACTCGGAAAGAATTGGCAGGGCCGTTTCGGCTGAAATGTTGCCGAGTGCTGCTGCCGCGCTGGCACGGTATAATCTCGAATCATCAG
>Ga0154428_1211_pt1 | contig 15515 bp, 10 predicted proteins | sample RifGroC2_FD_115932 | JGI IMG/M metagenome (GOLD analysis project Ga0154428, IMG submission 115932) | Candidatus Riflebacteria bacterium GWC2_50_8 | reverse complement strand
GCAGCATTTTTTTTGAGCCCGGGATCATTGACGCGCAGATCGAGAAAGTTAAGCTTTCCACGCCATTTGGCAAGCGAGCCATTTCTGCTGATTGAGATAGACGGGTTCAGCGGATCCTGGCCACCGCCAATTGCCTGTTCAACATATCCAAGAAAAAAAGGAATTTCGTTATTTTTCATAATGCAGCATTCTACCACATTTCAAATGAACCCTCAATCAATCAAGTACAACCAACAGCAATTTAGCGCAATCTGTTGCCAGCCCCCTTCGGGATTTCTACTCAGCGTGCAGGGTCACCTTGCCTTAGCAGAGCCTGGACTTCTGATTCGGCGACATATTTTGACGTGCCACGCAGAATCTTGAGATTGCCCAGAAATTCAATGCCTTTAGCGTCCTCGTGCATGGTCAGCATCGCCTGCTCAATCTGCGTTTTCAGTGTCGAATCAAGATCGGCCCGAACCACCAGCGGATCATTCGGAATCGGCCCGGTACGCGCGATAACCCGCAAACCTTCGCCACTTTCATACACCAGATCTGAAGAAAAAACGGCCGCGGCAGAATAACGGCCTTCGAGAACGCCAACGATGCTTGAACGATGACTTTGCGTAAAGAATACTTCACTGAAAAATTCAAGCGGCTTTATGCCTTCGTCAGCCAGGTAAATGTTCGGAAAATAAAATCCCGATCCGGAATAGCGATCAACATAGGCAAAGCTGTGTCCGCGCAGATCATGCACTGTCTGGAACCCGCTGTCTTCACGCACAACAATCTGCCCGCTGTAGAGAACGCTGTCATACTGTACCGGCCGACATACTACCTGCCAGTCCCTTTTTCCGCGCAATTTTTCGAAAGATGCGTGCGAAAACCAGGCAATATGAATTTTTCCCAGCTCGAGCAATCTCGCGAGACTTTCGTAGTCAGGCACGGTCGTAAGCCTTACCGGCCTGCCTATTCGATACGCCAGGTAATCACATACTGGTTGCGTCTGCTCGCGCAGTTTGTCGGCCTGAATAAATGGGATAACTCCCATATACAGAGGTGAAACCTCGGCAATAATTGGAGTAAGCCTGATCATTTCAGGCCCGGAAGCGGCAAACCAGCCGACGGGCACCAGCAGAACCAGAATAAGAATAATAAAAACAGTTATCTTCATGGAGTTTTTACCTCACAAATTTCAAACCTGGCAAGCCTTTGGCGTGCCGCAAACAGATGCTCATCATCGACCGGAACTCCACGCTCAGCAGCCAGCTTTATGATTGCACCAGCGTCAGTCGGCATGACAAAACCGCTGTCGACAAGGGGCACAATCAGCTGGGCGAGATTACGACCGACCCGTGCCTCAATGTACTCTGCCGCCATTCCTCGGGCATAGGCTTTGCCATTTTTCAGTTCGTTAATGCTACGGCTCATCGGAGCAGGTTCCGCAGAAAAGCAGGCCATAATGTTGACAAGAGACCAGACACGCCCCCGCCAGCGTTCCATGGCTGTCTCGCTGACGTGCAATTGTGCGATCACTATGCGCTCATACCACAAAACAGTGACAAGCCAGCCTGCCGACAGCATAAAATCAGCATGCTTCTCTGGTTCTTCGAGCGTTCCGCCGGCAAGCAGACCAAGCAGAGGCGCCCATTCCGGCAAACCAGGCCCGGCGCATTGCCCGGCTAATATCATCAGTGGATCGATAGTCAGCTCAACCTGGTCTGAGGCATTCATTTTGATGCAGGACTGCATCAGTCGAACCATTTCGCGATCAGATTTTTCGAGCAGCGAGATAAGATTGCGGCGCTGTTCAAGGTTGTCGATACAGAGAATGCTGGCAAGCAGTTCGTGGCTGTCCTGGTGACGGCCTGAACGCAGACGGGTCGTCAGTTTTTGCCGTTCTTCGGTTGTTATGCCGGGAAGCAGACGGCTGATTCGACTGATACTGTCACGGGTTGAAGCGGCAAGCAATTCTTCAACCCTGCCGGCAACTTCGCTGTTATCATGAAAAAGCATGTTCTCAAGAGCAACCACCGCCGCCGGCGTTTGTATTCGAGCCAGAGCCGATGCGGCATTGCTGGCAACCATTGTCTCTTTTGCACCGGCAAGGGCGCTGAGAGCCGGCACAAAAAGAGGCAGACCAAGTTCGCCCATAACGGCAGCCGCTGAGGCGCGCATCAGGTCATGAGCATCGTATGCCATCTGTGCCAGCCTGCGCATGGCGCGCTTAAGAGTGTCTGGCTGCCGCGCCAGTCTTATCGTGCTGATAATGGCGCTGGCGCGCACACGATGATGTGGCGAATCGAGGAATGGCAGTACAAATTCTTCACCAACCGCAGGGGCCCTGACTTTTCCGATAGTTTCGATAATATCGGCCCGCAATCTCTGGTCTTCGGTGTCGCTGAGAACGCGACGAATATGCTGCGCCGAAGCCTCCGGCGACATCTGCAGCAGATTTCGGGTAATCGTGGTAAGACAGCGCGAATCAGTTTCGTTTTCAAGCAGTGGCAGCAACAACTGGGTAGCCGTGGCCGGCGGCAAAACAGAGGCCTCTTCAACAGCCCGGCTGCGAATTCTGGGATTCTCATCTTTCAGAAGCTGCTGTAACTGCTGAAGGCGATCGCTATATTGTAAAAACCGCAGCGAAGAAACCTGATCTTCGCCAAAATCAATCTGCCGATTGTCTATGGCACGCCGCAATGTCGCCAGATAAGCCCGATCAATAAGATAATGCACCAGCGACAAAGCCAGATACAAGAAGGCGGCAATGAGAAAAAGAACTTCATAGCCGATTGAATTTCGCACCAGCAAAAGAAATATGCCAACCAGTGTAGATGAGACAGAACAGACAATCGACATGTCGCGGCGGTAATAAACACGCTGTTTCTGTGGAATTACGCCCATCAGGATCGTGGTTGCCGGCACCGTGAAATTCTTGCTGTTGAGCAGCACGAGAAACTGCACAAACGCGACAACTGCAAATTTCATGTTAAACGAAGCGGCAGTGCAGAGAATCGTCAGAAGCAGCGGCATGGCAGCAAGAATTTTGCCGATCGAAAAGGCGGCAAACACCCGATGCATAACAAAGGTCTGCAGTCCGATGACGGCAAAGTCAGCAGACGCCCCAAACACACCCATAAATGCGGCAAGATCGTTTCCAGAGCTGAAATAGCTGGTCAATGCCGCCGCGAACAGGAAATCGACCAGATACTTGTTAAACAGAATGAGAAACGACGAAATGTTGAGCAGTCGCGCCAGTGGGTGCTGCATTGAAGTTTCGCTGATCGGCGCGCTTTTCTCTGTTGATTCTCCGGGCAGGTCGGCCTCGTCAATCTCAGCCAGACGGGCCTGTTCTACCGGCTTGAGCAGCCATAAAATTATCGCTGACAAAAGTATTATTATGCCGTTGCCAACCAGCAACCCTCTGATACCAACGAAATCGAGAACGAACTTAAGCAGCAACCCGCTGAGAATGAAACCAAAGCTGCCGGAAGCATAGATCACCGGCGTAAACCGCCGCGATTCGGCGACCGAAAAGAAGTGATTGAGCATCGCGGTAAACGCCTGGGTAGACACAAGATCGACAAGCATTGCGAGCACCAGGAAAGCCAGCAGCAGTGGTGCAGAGCTGACCGGAAAAGCGAACGCCGCAGCGAAAGACAGCGCCGCAGCCGGCCAGTTGGCGAGAGAGAGTAACCAGTGCCCCTCGTAACCTACTATTCGCGACATAAACTGGAACTGAAACAGGATAAAAACGACATTTACCAGCAGATAGACCCATGGCATCGAGCTGGCGCCGACGTTTGCAAGAAAGGTGGTCAGAACTGAAAGATAGAGAAGATTATTGCTGGCCTTGAGCAGCATGAAAAAACCGGCAACCAGATGCGGCAGGTTCTCTTTGCTGGCGACAGCACTTTCATCGACGAGCACAGCAGTATCCTGAGCCATTGTCAAAGAACTCCCGGGCCTGGCGAATCAGTTTTGTCGGTTGGCGCTTCATCCCACTCACGATGCCAGATATCATCCATCATCCGATGCTTTTCGAGCGTGTTGAGCATGTCATTAAACGCCTGCGAAGCCTCGGCAAGTTCGTCTTTACCCCTGACCTCAACGCGATGGCTGACCACACCGCCGGCAACGTTACGAATAGCGTCAACCAGGATGCTTATACCTTCTGCCAGCGAGCGCGACATAAAAAAGCCGGCAGCAACCGCGAGAACAAAGGCAACCACCAGCATCAGAGCCAGATCGAGAAGCAGCTGGTTGAGAAACTCCAGAACCAGGTGACGTGGCCTGGCAACCAGCATCAGACCTTCCGAGCCAGGCAAGGCTGAGACAGTGCCAAGATAGGTAATTCCAGACAGATCAAGCAGAATACTCTCGATCTTGCTGCGCGAGATTTTCTCGACGTTGATCCCGCGCAGGCCCTCTGGAAGATGCCCCTGCGAAGAAAGAACATTACCATGGCGGTCGAGAAGAATGAGAATATCGCTCTCGGCGATTGGAAAGCCACAGACGATCTCGTGAATGTCTGGTGAAGATATGCTGATCGAGCAGCTGATAACGCCAACAACTTCTTCGGGGTTGACGAAATCATAGATCGGAACCATCAGAAACAGCATTTTTTCGTGAAATTCAGCGGCATCATTGCCAAAGAGCGTGGGCTGACGCGTCGCGACAACCTTGCGAAAACTTTCGACATACCCAGCATCCGCTGTCAATTCGATAGTCCCAGAAGCTGGCTGCAACCCGATTTCGTGATGATTGCGAACGGCCGTGAGAATTATTCTGCCTTCACGGTCATAAATATTGCAGCCAAAATATATCTTCTGCTGGTCGAGAAATTCCTGAACAATATTGACCTGTCTTTTGTGGTGCATAGATTGCATCTCGGGCAGGCCAACCATGGATTCAATCTGAACGCGGTAATTATGAAATAGCGAGTTAAAACCATGCAGTAGAGAATTCATGGTGTTCTTTTGCGCTGCAACTGTTTGTCGCAGCAGATCAAGGCGCACCTTGACCGCCACTGTACCGCCAAGCAGAAACAGAGGCAGCACAGCCGCCACAATGGCGGTAAGAACGATGCGGTTACCGATTCGTCGATACCAGGCAATTTTGCCCGATTTTTCTTCTTGTATTGCCATATTTCCTCGTCAAACCAACAGGCTGCTGCCATTTTATACATAAACTCCAGCGACTGCAACAGGCAAAAAGCAATATCCAGCATGTTTATTGCGACAAAGACCCGCACGAAACCGCTAAGACACAATGAAATCGAGCACATATTGATGTCTGAAAGGTTGGATTAAGATTACACCTGGCCGCACCGTTCCCGTGGCGGCCGAGATGACCACGTCCTGTGGAAGGCGATTACGATTACCGCTTAACTGAGCACGAACGGCATGAGCGACCTGCTAAGCTAAGGCTACGCAGGGCAAGTGAAAAAAAGCTAAGCCGGATCTATTAATTTGTCGATATCTATTAAAGATAACGATAAAAATGTACATTTTTCAGGAGGCACGGGCATGAAGCTTAACCAGCAGGAAGCTTATTACATTCTCAGCAATCTCGACACCTTTGTCAGCCGCTTCGAGTCGTCAACCAGCAAAAAAGTTACCCCCGGAGCCCTGCAGATAATCCATGAAATTCTCACCGAAGCATCTTTTCCAGGTGGGATGGACTCAAACAACCTGCACTGACAAAAAACAAGACGCAGATTTCAAGATATAAGCAGAAAGAAAGATTGCATCACCTGCTTTGCAGGCTGGCAATGACAAATCTTTCAGCGTAAAAGAAAACGCCCCGCAGGCGGCTTTTGCCGCTGCGGGGCGCGGTTTCAAAGCTATTTTCTCAAGCTTGCGGCTGGTTGAACCGGAACCGTCTGCGGATCAGAAATGAGAATGGCATCACTCATATTATGAATGGCTCTCACTTTGAAGTTTATGGTGGCACCGGTCTGATAACCTTCCACCTCTATAATTGCATACCCAGAAACATCTTCAGTAATGGTAATGTAACCCTCCGCCTCGACGGGGAAAACATCAAGCAAAGTGAACGAATAGTCAGCCTTTAATACCGAAGTATTTTCAAGCATGAGATACGAAGAAAGCTTAGTGTTAACAGTTACAGGTCCCATGACCGGCGAGAAAGTTACCACGCCCAGCGTGCTAGTTTCTATGTCGACAGTAAACGGTTTGTAGGTACGGCGACCATATTTGTCGACAACTTCCACATTGCCTGAGAATCCTGTGCCAGCGGGCGGGTTACCGGCAATATAACCTGAGATTACGCCTGCTGACGTAAGATGTATTCCCTCCAGAAGAAATTCTGGGCCGGTGCCAGGATCATGCCAGCGGAACAACAAGGGTGCCGTTCCGCCAGAGGCGGTAACCTGGGTTGTTGTTATATCCTGACCGGCAATATAACTGCCAAGATAATTAGAAGAGTTCGTAATTATCGGGTCGTTGCGCTGGTTGATCGAGCCATCGCTGTTGAACCTGGTCAGAAGGCGCTCAATTTCAGATGGGCTGGCTGATGTTGGAGTGTCGAAATAATCAAAACCGACCTCACCGATGCCGGCAGCGTGGTATTCTACCCACTTGTCGCCTTCGGCTGGGAATTCGCTATCAACAGAGCTAAAAGTGAGGGGCACAACTGTGTAGGTCTGCAGTGGTGTTGCAAAATTGGCGACTGGGCTGCCGATATCGATGGTGATAGTAATGGCAAACGCTGTGCCACCGACGGTGTAAGGATACGAAATAGTACGTTTTGTGCCGAAGGGGTGCGATTTTTCAAAGAGCTTAACAGGCGCACCGTCATTGAAGACCATAGAGGAGGTGCTTTCGACCATTTTCATCCAGAACGCGCCTTCAGAATCAAGCCCGTAATACACATAGATCTCTGGCTCAGTCTGAGCACGCAGACTGAAACGACTGCTGCGCAGATTGTGCTTTACACTTGCCACCATACTGCTGGCCAGGCTTCTGCGCGACACAACAGAAGGAACAAAGCCTTCATACATCGCATCACCTGGCTCGACATAAGTCTCATAAACCTCATAAAAGGTAATGCCATTTTCTGAGTATGGCGAACCGTAACTTGTAACCATACGAGTTGGCAAGGCATTATAAGAGCCATCTTCGGTGGCAAAAATTCTTTCTATACTGTTATCAAGAGGGTTATAACTGGCAGCAACAAACTCAGTGGATGTTACTGGCGTCGGGACAATCGGCTCTACATAACCGCCAGACTCCGGCGCCTGATTTGCCATTTCTTCGATTACCCAGCGGCCATCTTCGCGCATCATCTTGAAATAAAGCCAGTATGGTTCGCCGCTGTGCAACATGTAATAAGCATAAACATGCGCCAAATCTGAAGAAGGCTGATCAATCAGGTCAGAATTCACATAAAATTCATACGACTGATTGTCATCGGGATTGGTAATGTCTGGCCCGAAATCCTTGACCATCAGATAATACTCAATCGGTGCCGCCATCAGAGACTGCAGCTTTGCCTGATCATTCGAGCGGGCAGCCGCCATAAAGTCGTTAAGGGTTCTGGTTATGCCTACGACATCCTTTTCGACCGGCACCGATGACGCGCCGCCGCCGCCACATCCTAGAGCCAATAACGAAACCATCAGAATCATAAGAACTGATATTGTTTTTATTTTATTCATCACTTATTTACCTCTTGTTATCCTGTCAAGCCAGATCAGAAGGTGTATTCAAGACCGCCGAAAAATTCGGTTACGGTCATTGGTCTGGCGAAATCCCACAACAGTTCCTGAGAGAGTGAATCAAATGAACGATAGTAGGATTTTTCCCATGAAGCCCGGAGGCGCAATTTGAGATCACTGCTGACAATGTAGTTGTACTGCAGCTGTGTGATCGGCTGAGCTTCTGACTCCCAGCCAGTAAGCACGTTATTGCCATTGCGGAACGAGAACTTGCGCCAGCTCTGGTCAACTTTCCAGTCATATGAGCCGGGCTTTGCATACGAAAAATTCAATCCGCTCAAAAAGTATCTGAAATCCCGATAAAATGATTCGTCATAGAAGCGGGTCAGGTATTCGTTGTTCCAGGTCAGGTCGATCTTATTCTTCAGATGCCATGAGAGTTTGGCGTTAAAAAAGTTTTCTCTGAAATCCATTGATTCGCCGATAACGGTCGTGCGCATGTGGTAAGTATCGTCGATACGAACCTTGAAGTCTTTGTTGTAGCTCTTCTGCCACATGCCATGCACTTTGTGGTTCTTATGAGCCCTGATCTTGGTATTTTCATCGTTGTAAATATACCGGTAATCTGCCTGGGCACGGGTATCTTTGTCGATTCTGAACTTGGCAACCGTAAACAGGTTTGCTTCGGCATAACCACGCAGCTCGTCAGAACCATAATTACGTTTCTGATACTGGCCTTCAAAACCGTATGCCAGCTTGTCGTGGATGGGCAATTCATAATTAGCCCGGAAATAGTTGTCATAGTAGCTGGAACGATACAGATTAACCGCTTCCTGATCGTAGTTGCGGCGATCGTAGGTATTTGATAAAGCCAGTTCAGCTTTATTACCTGAATAACTGCGGTTATACTCAGTGTAAAGATTGAAGTTGTCGTAATCGAGATCGTCGACATTACGATAGCTTCGCCAGTTGCCCTTGAGTTCCGCAAAGATTGTACCAAAGCCCTTAAACCAGGTTTCCTGATCGCTGACATTTACCTGATGGAAATCCGAGCGCGCATATTGAGGGTAAACGCGAGTCTGATAACCAATGTTGGCAAGTCTTTCGCGCTTGGTCCAAAGTTCGTTGTAGAAAACTTCGTTCAGGTTGTTGCGGTAGTCCTTAACACCGTTCTCAGGATACCAGGCGTGCTGCAGCGAGTTCTTAAAGGTCCAGACATGATCCTGATCGACCTTATGCAGATAAGAAAGGGTAAAGTAGTTCTCGTGAACAGGCTCATTGCGTTCGCGTTTGAGAAAGCGGTTTTCAGCAAACAGCTGGCGCTTTTCGTCGAACTTAAAAGTCAGAGCAAGTCTACCCTGTCTGAGATTGTTCGGCAGAGCCGTTTCAGTGTTGACGTTAGGCACGGCATTTGTCTGCGTGCGATAAACTTCGTTGCGATTTCTGAAGTCAAGTTTGAGAACGCCGCTGATATCGACGCGCTTATCTTCCTGCTCACCGGTTGTGGCAGCTGCCGTCTTGGGTTCTGCGTCTGCAGGCTCGCTGACAGCAGGTTTGCTTTCGCCAGCTGAAGAATCATCTGCTGCCGGGCTTTCCGTGGGCTGGTCGGCGGGTTTCTGGCCGCGATACAGGAATTTCTGCAGATAGGCGTCGCGCACACTGCGATAAAGATCGTCGATGCGGGTGAACCCTTCGAACAGCTGAGCGCGGTCGGCCGGGTAATCGGCTGATACGTTGGTAAAAAGGTCTTCCATCAGGTCATAGCGCCGCTGAACTCGGTCGAGAGTTTCTTCGGCCTCATCCTTTATGTCAATACCGCGCGGGCTGTCGGCAGCAATATCCAGGTTATCCATGCGGCGGTCAAGTTCTTCAAGCCGGCGCAGCGAGTTTGAAAAATCAGGCTCATAGCGGCGGAACGCGTCAAGAGCACGTTCACTGGCCGGGGCAAGTGCAAATAACGGACTGCCCAGGACTGTGATCGCGAGAATCAGGATTGCAACAGTATACTTGTTCATATTTAATTCCTCCTGGGAGCCTTATCGGTTGAGCATGTGATTCAGGTCGTCTTCAAGTTCCTGAATATGCTGTTGCAGTTCTTCGGCGACCACGCCAAGCTGCTGAAAACGATCGCTGATGTTCATCCACAGTGAATCCATTTCTTCCTGTTCACTGGTTCTGGCGGCAGATCCGGCAGTGGAGCGCATTGTCGAATCATATTTGCGCTGTGCTTTGGTGTAAAGCTTTCTGGCATTGGCAAAATTACTCATAATCGCAATAGAGGCTTTCAGGCGAGCTTCCTGAGCCTCAACCGTCTGCCTTGAGATAGCGGCTGAGACTGGAGAAACAGACGATATGCTGTTATAATCACGAATGCCCTGTTCGAGAGTTACGATCGCTTCAGATATCTCGTATTCGATCTGCTGCATCTCAGTGATGGTAGAAGTATCGACTTCTACTACTATCAGAGATTTGAGCATCGTTGCCACAGAGGTCTGTTGATCAGCGATTGACTTCAGAAGGGCCTGCGCCTCAAGGTTATCCGGTTCTTCCAGAAGTATTATTGTTACCCGCTGTGACAGATCAGATAAGTCGATTTGCGCCTGATTGCAAACATCAGCTGATTCGATGAACCAGTCCTGAGTCTGCTCAGCTGAATTGCTGGACAGAATAGCGCGAATTGAATCAAGATCACTGACAATCTGAGCAAGCTCTGTTCTGATCATTTCGAGCTCGGACTGAAATTCTTCGCTGACCGCTGAAGTCCTGAACTGGTATCGCATCATGCGGGCCGCTTCAGCCTGAAAGCTGTTCTGTGCGGCTATAGAAGCGGCCATTTCTCGAACCAGAGAGTTCAACTGTGCCCGCTGCTCATCGCTGAGACCTTCTGTTTCCATAGCTACGTCAATACGGCGCTTGGAGTTGTTGAGGACCAGAAGGTTCTCCATTATAACCCCGACAAAACGTTCGGCAGAAGTTCGAAGCGACACTGCATCAGCAAGTTCAACTTTTTCCTGAGCCATCAGGTTCTGAAAAATTTCGTTCAGCTTGCTGAATTCTGCGGCAGAAGATTCGTTGATGTTTCTGAATATCTCGGGAAGATCGTTGATATCGAGAGATTCGCCAAGACGTGAAAGATCTTCTTCCCATTTACTCTGTTCGGCCTGAACGTCGATCTCCAGCTTTTCAGGCTTCGCATCTTTTTTTATAACCAGCTCTTCGCCTTCTTCAACGGTAAATTCTTCGCCGGTTTCCTTTACCCGCACGTTGGCATGACCGCGCATGACGGCTACGCGATCTTCCTGGGCCTGCAAATCGCTGGAACAGGTAATGTTTGTGCCTTTGATGCCGGCTACGGCCTGCGCCATTTCGACTTCCATTGAGCCGTCGGCGACCATCTTCTTGAGGTTGACCCATACTTTGCCGGCAACCAGGCCGACCTTGCTTTCGCGCTCATTGGCGATGTCGAGGACAATGACAGTGTCTTCCTTCATAACGAAGGTGGTCATGTCAGAAAAACTGAGAATCGCACCTGATTTTGGCAGGGTGCGTATGCGGTCATCGTGTTTCAGAGGGGTTTTTAGTTCGGCAAAAATGTAGGCATCGTCGTCTTCTGAGTTCTGACGCACATTTACTTCACCGTGCAGGTCGCCAAATCTGACAATAGCATTGTCATTCTGAGCAAATCCGGGGGAAAGAGAGAAAACAAACGCAGCCAGCAGCAGGAGCAAACCAATCCGCTTCATATCAATGAAACTCCTCATGAAAAGCATTCTTATTTGTCTATGGGGTGTGGCTTAAACATTTGTTGTTACCATGCCGCAATCTGCATGGTCAAGTAAAATCTTGGCAACGCGCGTTTCGTCAACATGATCAACACTATTCACAATGGAAAGCGAAAAAAACCTGCCCCAACCATGCTGGCGGAGCAGGAGCTTTGATTATATCGACTGAAGCTTTACTTCAGATATGTGCTCAGCTGACTTTCGAGGTCCGCGACATTTGACTGCAACTCATCAGAAATGCCACCGAGCTGTTGAAACCTGTCACTGATATTTTGCCATGTCTGTTCAACCTCTTCCATTTCAGAAGTGCGATAAGTTGCACCGGCAGAAGCTTTCATGGTTGATTCATACAGGCGCTGCGCGCTGAGATACTGTCTTCTCACCTTGGCAAAATTGCTCAAAACCTTGACCGAAGACACGAACCTTTTTTCTTTCTCGGGCACGGTAGAACCACCCAAATTGTTGAACGCAGAGATTTCGTTTTGAAGAATGACCATCTGGTCGGAAATGACGTCGTCGATTTGCGACAGTTCGGTGATCGTTGCCGAATCGATTTCTACCACAGTAAGAGATCTGATCATGATTGAAATGGAGTTGCGCTGATCGTTAATGTTTTTTACCATCGCCTGAAGTTCAAAAGAAGTCGGATTCTCGTTTAACAACTCGCTCACTTTTTGCAGCAATTCATCAAGGGCGCTGAGAGCCGCGGCACAAACCTGGCTGGACTCTTGAAACCAGTCCTGAGTCTGGCCGGCCGGATTCGCAGAAAGAACGGCCTTTACAGCATCAACATCAGCGGTTGCCTGAGCGAGTTCGGTGCGGAGCATTTCAAGTTCGCCGCTGATATCTTCGGCCACTGCCGACATCTTGAACTCATAGCGCATAATTTTAGCGATTTCGGCCTGATAACTCTGCTGGCGGGCTATTGCTGCGGCAATATTCTTTAAGTGGGCTGCCAGCATTACTCTGTCGGCAGGAGCAATTTCAGGAGTCGCCAGAGCCTGGTCCACCTTTCGTCGCAGACTTGCGAGAATAAGTGCGTCTTCCAGAAGCACACCGATAAATCGCTCGGAATCTTTGAGAATTTCAGCGGCAGAGACCTCATCAACGCTGGCCATTGCAATGAGCCGGCTGAAATTGCCATTGACTCTTGCAAATTCAGAACTCTCAGCATCAAGTATGCCTCGTAAAACATCTGGAACCTCATTCATCTGGATCGATTCACCAAGCCGCGAGGTTGCTTCTTCCCATTTCTTCTGTTCGGCTGCAACATCGATCTCTACTTTTTCGGTCTTGCCACCCGACTTAACGATAAGCTCTTCGCCTTCTTTAACCTGTACTCGTTCCTGCGTTTCCTTGATCAATACCGAAGCAATGCCGCGCAAAACCTGAATTCTGTCTTCACCACGGCTGGTTGAGCAGGTAATGTTAGTGCCTTTGAGACCAGCAACAGCCTGGCTCATTTCGATTTCCATCGAGCCGTCAGCAACCATCTTTTTAAGATTTACCCAGATGTTACCTGCTACCAGGCCGATCTTGGTATTCTTTTCGTTGGCAATGTCGAGAACTATGATGCTGTCTTCTTTCATGACAAACGTCGACATGTCGGAAAAACTCAATATGGCGCCTGATTTTGGCAGGGTTTTTATGCGGTCATCATGCTTGAGAGGAGTGTCGAGTTCGGCAAAAATATAGGCATCATCGTCTTCAGTGTTCGGCCTTACATTTACCTCGCCGTGCAGGTCGCCAAACCTGACGATCGCATTGTCGTTCACGGCAAAAGCAGGGCTGAAAGAAAACAAAAACGCGACCAGCAGCAACAAACTAATCCGTTTCATTATTGAGGGACTCCTCATCCTAAAGCTATCTGTGGCTTAATTAATGTCTTTAACTTTAATAGCTAACACGAACCTGCCGCGAGGTCAATATTTTGCTGCTGGTGATTTATCTGCGCGGGTCTACTTGATCGTTCTGCTTATCGAATCAGTGTTTCCGGCGTTATCACGCACCTGCAGAGTTACTTTATGGCTGCTGCCTTTGGGCCTCACGACATAGATTTCTGATTTATCAGGATCTGAATAGACTTCGGCCTTTTTGCCGGCAACCGTAGCGCTGGCACTCAGATAATCGACTCCTTCGCCGAGATCGGACACTTTGAACACATATACCGGGCCAAGATGGTAATCGCTGCTCTTTCTAGAATAGCTGAGCGTAGGTGCGACAAGGTCTTCGAGAATGGCATAACTGCCGCCGGCACGGGTCGTAAATGACAACGATCCCTGCTCAACCTTTTCGCCGTTGTGCGAATAGCTGCCACTATCAGAAACGTTGTAAACACCGAGTTTCTGCATATTACCAGAATACTTTTCCGGATTGATGGTGACTTTTACCTCAGCGTCAAAAATTTTGTCAGTGGGCGACAGAGTCCAGATTGCACTCAACGGCCTGAGATAGCCGCGCTTTGCATTGCCGCCCGACGCAACTTTCTGATCGCTCTTTGTCAAACTGCAGAACATCGGGAAATGCAGAGAATTGCTGGAAAAAACCGCTTTTGCGCCTGGTTGCATTGCCATGGTCGCGCCTGCTGAATCAATAAGCAGCGATTCGGCAAGAATCCTGGTTTCACCGATCCAGGCACCACCTTGCCAGCGTTTCTCTTTAGGGAAGGCAATCTCGATGCGACTACCAGATAAAAGCGCTTTAAGTGAAGCAGTTGCGCCACTGCTGTCCCGACAAATCACAAGACCAGCAAGGGCAGCGGCCGGTTTCTTCGATTTCGCCATGCTACCAATAGCTACCAGCGTGTGTTCTGTCTGTTCAAAATGGCTAAATTCAAGCCCGACCAGGTCTTCGTCGCCGATTATGGCGCTGAAGTCGACAGACTGGTAAACAATGGCGCCGGCAGCAGAGATGCGGTTACCGCCATAATCTTCGGCGTTAACGACAAATTCTGCACAAGCCGGGTCCGAGACTCCGGGCTCGAGCAGCCCGCTCCAGGCCGGGTAGCCTGATGCAAAATACAGAGTGTCGAACGGCCATTTGAACAGCGTATAAACGTAGCCTGTTCCCTTCTGGTTAGATTTGAAATAATCGTAAACCCAGGTGGACTGACGGCTCTGCTCGTAGCTGTAACGCTGAAAAACCCTTTCAAGAAGCTGTTTTCCATTTAATTCGAGACTGACATTCTCGACACCATAGCGGTTGCCGTCACCGTTGGTATCAGAAATTCCAGCCTGCAGACCTATTTTGCCAGAGACTCCAGGAAGAGGAGCAAGCTTATATGCTGTGGCTGACTTCTTTTCGAGTGAATAGCGCTTCGGCAAAAAGCTGCCATCAATAACGCAGGCGTGTGACATCGGCTCAATATAAAAGTGATGAAATGACGGAATGATACGGTCTACGGGGCGATAACCAAAGAGTGCTGGTGCCATGGGTTCATCCGAGAAATTTCGCATTTCAAAATGCACATGCGGTGGGCCACTGCCGCTTTCGCCAGAAAGCGCGATCACCTGCCCCTTTTTAACCGGAAAGCGGTCGGCGCCAAAGAAATCGTTTATGCCATGCCGACTGCCCATTTTTTTGAGCTTGGCGTCGACATAATCCTTGAGTGGTCCCTGAAAGTCCTGAAGATGTCCATAGACAACCCTGGCATTAATGCCTGGATGATCTATGTAGAGTGCATAACCATAGCCACGAAACTGCACCCCGACCCTTGATACAAAGCCATCGGCAATAGCCACAACCGGCAGGCCGGTCTTGCGTTGCGTGCGCAGATCAATACCGGCGTGCAGCCGCATGCCACGAAATTCAGCGAAACTCGAACTCTGTGAAATATCTATTTTCAGCGGCCAGACCACCGGTTCGGCGGCCGACGCGGTGCAAAACGACAACACCAGCAAAAGACAACAGAGATATTTCACAGCAGGCTCCTTGACAAATCGTTTATTGCCGAATCACAGGCAATCATCTGAGTGAACAGGATACCCTCTGAATATCTAAAGTTCAATAACGGTGTATGGATTATTTTTTATAAAGTGCTAAGGCTTCGGAAAAATTATGACGATATAGATAAT
>Ga0154428_1180_pt5 | contig 15575 bp, 17 predicted proteins | sample RifGroC2_FD_115932 | JGI IMG/M metagenome (GOLD analysis project Ga0154428, IMG submission 115932) | Candidatus Riflebacteria bacterium GWC2_50_8 | reverse complement strand
GTGTAACTGTCGGTTGAGTCAAGCCTCGTGGCCAGGCGCAAACAAGGGGCGGCATGTCTGATAATCCGAAAAAATGGATTCTTGCGATAGATCCCGGTTCTGACAAGGTCGGTTTTGCTGTGGTCAACTACGATTTGAGCCATGGTGAAATGGGGATTGTCTACCTTGCTGAGCTGCATCGCATGTTCAAGCGCCTGTGCGAAGTGCCGGTCGAGACCGCGCCACAGGCTGTAGTTATTGGCAACGGTACGGCAGCGGCGATTGTTTGCAGGCTTTATAATGCTCTGGAACTCGAACTGCCGGTGCGCTTTGCCGAAGAAAAAAACACCACTTACAAGGCGCGTGCGCGCTATTTTGCTGATAACCCGCCGACCGGTTTCTGGCGCCTGGTGCCGATCGGTCTGCAGTTGCCGGCGCGCCCGGTTGACGATTACGCCGCCTGGCTGATCGGCGAGAAGTATCTGGTTGAGAACAAACTTGTTGAGCCGGCGCAGTGAAATTCCGATCTGTTTATGTCGCCTGAATGCTGCTTGATTGCAGATAAGAGCGCAGCCACTGTTCAGGCCTGTGTAAAAATACGTGATTTTATCAGGGCCGGAAGTGTATAATTTAAGGTCAAGTAAATGATTAATTGCAGGAGCAGTATATGAATAAGTTCCATTTTAAATATCTGTTGATGATTGCTATTGTTATGGTCGCAGCGCTGACCGGTTGTGGCGGTGGCGGCGGCGGTGGTGGAGTCGTAGATCCCGGCGCCGCCACGTTGGCTATCCCAACGACAAATCAACTTACCACGCCAGCGGCCTTCAGCTCTGAGCCAGGGTATTTCCCAACTATCGGGCCAAATGTTGAACTGGCTCTTAACAATTTTACAAACACTTCAGAAGCCCTGATGGTTTTTGTAAATATGACGGCCCAGACGCAGCAGTTGTCGTGGGGCGTTGATAAGCTGCCTACTGCTGCCAGCAGGCGTGGGAGTGTAATAGCCGGTCGTCACGAGGTTGAACAGCAGGGTGCGCTCTCTCCGGAACATTCGTTTCACCTGATGCTGCGTCAGCAGTCGCAGCGCCAGCGCCGCTTCGGGCAGGCCTCGTCGCAGACTCTGCGTGCCAGCACGCGTGCGGTTGCTCTTAATGAAACTCAGAGTTTTATTCTTTATGTAAGCGATACTCAGACCGAAACCATCAGCGCTGTCTGTAAACATACTGAGCTGCTGGCCGGTACTGACAAGAATTTTCATATTTTTGTCGACAACAGCGTCAATATGGCTCAGGTTGCTGATGTGGTCAGCAATATTGCCAACAATTGGACAAAAATTTACGCTAAAAATCGTGAGATATTTGGTGAAGAACCAACCGGAGTGCTCGATAACGGCGTCAATGCCACTGATTTTTACATGGTTATTTCGCCGAAGGTTTTTACCGCTGGCTACTTTTTTACCGGCGACCTCAATCTCACCTCAGTTACTCCGACTTCAAACCAGAAGAAGATATTTTTTCTCGACCTTGAAGCAATTAATACGGCAAATGATCGTGCCCGGGCCATCAATGTGCTTTCGGCAACCATGGCGCACGAGTTTCAACACATGATTCATTTCTGGCAGCGTGGCAGCACCAGTGATATCTGGCTCGAAGAAGCCATGTCGGGCTATGCTGAACATATCAACGATTACAGAATTGATAATGGCATAAATCAGTCCAAGGCTCTGCAGGCCAATATATATTTTAATCACATAAGCGATGTTCAGCTCGATGCCTGGCATGCAGGCAACGATCTTGATTCGACCGTGAATGCTCACTACGGCAAGGTCTTTCTGTTTGGTGTCTGGCTGGCACAGAATTACGGCAGCAGCGGCTCGGTCGTTGCGCTTCTCAAAAACAAAACCACAGATGTGGCGGCGGTAGAAGCATTTACCGGCAAAAATTTCGGCGAACTCTATTCAAAATTCATGCTGGCGCTGATTGTCAACAACCCTGATGCTGATAACGATGGTTATGGTATTGATGGACTGGATCTGACGGCCACCTACCCATTTCTTAACGATCTTTCGTCTGTTTCGCTCACTGGCCCGGCTGTAGCCGAGGTGGCTGCCACAGCCGAAAGCTCATCAAACCCGACAATTGCGCCGCGCGCGGCAGTCTACGTAAAGGTCGGTCAGGGTGACGGCAGCGGAGTCTGGCTGACATCGACCCTGCCATCTGGCACCGCAATGTTTCAGCTGCGCAAATAAGCCAGGGCGCGATATTCTGAGATATGTCAGACCAGCGTAGAGTCACAGTTGTAATCGGCTCTACGCTGGTTTTGTCTTTTCTTTCTCTCTATTTCGGGTTCTGGGGCCTTGAGCACGCCAGCATGGAGTCATTGTACCGTTCATGCACCTGGTATTTTCTGTTGTTTGCTTTTCTCGTCTGGTTGCAGAAACTCACGACCTTTGTGCCGCCTTTGGAAGAGCAGCCCGCAATATGGCGCCGGCACCGGCCTGCTGCTGCTGTGGCGTTTGTTCTGATGGTTCTGGCAGTATTGGCTTCTCCACCGGATTTTCGTATTCTCGCCGACGAGACTAACCTGCTCGGAATGTCGCAGGCCTTTTATGAAGAGCATTCTTGCCACAACCCAACGCAGGCGCTGAATTACTACCATGGCATAAAGCGCACCATAAGCAGCGTTGTCGATATGCGCCCGGCTCTCTACCCGTTTTTGACCGCAGCTGTTCACGCGCTTATCGGGTATCGACCCGAAAATGCCTTTGTAGTAAATGGTGTTGCCGGCTTTTTTATTCTGCTGCTTGTTTATCTGCTCGTTCAACAGTGGTTCGGACGTTTCTGGGGAATCTGCTCGATGCTGCTGTTCGCCGCTTTTCCTCTATTCGTGCTGTATGCTACTTCGGGCGGTTTTGAGACGGTCAATCTGTTGTTCGCGTTGATAACTATAGGTCTGTGCTGGAACTTTATCTGCCGTCCCCAGGCTGACCGGGCAGAAGTGCTTTTTCTCACCCTGCCGCTCCTCGCGCAGACCCGCTATGAATCAGTTCTGTCGGTTTTGTGCGTAGTGCCGCTGGTGTTGTTCTGCCTGCCGCGCCCGGAATATGCTCGCCTGACCTGGAGAACTGCACTGGTGCCAGTTCTGTTTCTGCCGGTGGCCTGGTTGCGCGTGGTAACCTTTACGCAGAGAGCTTTTCAGGTGGAGAGTGTGGAACAGGCTTTTGGTCTGGATCATTTCTGGGCGAACCTGCAGAATGCGCTGCCCTTTTTTGCCGGCAGCGAAAGAGCTTATGGAATGGTTCCTCTGCTTGCTGTAGCCGCTCTGGCCGGCTTGATATGGCTTCTGGTCGATAAGTTTCGCCAGTCGAACGAGGAGCTCAACAAATCAGTATTTGCAGTGTTTACCGTGCTGTTTTTCGCACTGCACGCTGCCGCGCGCTTTGCCTACTTCTGGGGTGATTTGCGGTTGCAATATACTTCGCGGCTTGGTTTGTTTTTTCTGCCGCTGCTGGTCTTTTTGTCAATTTATCTGCTTTACAGACTGACAGGTGCTTTGCAGCTTAATCGCAACTGGGTGATACCGGGTGCCATCCTGCTGATGATTCACGGATGGCCGGTTGCCGGGCAGAATATGGCGGTTCGTGATATTTTTTATTATCGCGAACTCAAGACAGCCAGAGAATTTCTGCAGCAGCACTATCCGAACCCGAAAGGTTACATTCTGGTCGCTGATCTCAGCAATCTTTATGTACCGTTTAATTACAGTTCGGTCACTCCAGCCTGGGTTGCGGCCAGCAGCGATGAAGTGGCGCGCAGTCTCGAAAAACGCACATGGCAGCACCTGCTCGTTATCCAGAAAATCGACATTGCCACCAATATGCCGACTCCCGGCTCAGAAATGCCGGCACGCTTTGCTCTCAAGACTCTCTACGAGTCGCAGCTCAACTCAGGAAAAATGCTGCGCATTTCCCTGCATGAGCCTCCCGAAAAAACCGGCCTGCTTCGCTAAACCACTATCGCCCGAAGATTTTTTTTGTTTGTTGTCATAATAGCGGTTTCGTGATATCATGCGGGGTACGTCCCTGCTTCTGCCCGAAAGTGGCAGAGGCTGTAATTTATCCGAAGGGAGGTTTTCTAGTGAAACCTTACGAAACTTTGTTCTTCACCGAACCCGGCATTGAAGACACAGCCCTCGACACCCTCGTTGGCAAGGTCGAAAATGCAATCACCAAAAATGGTGGTCAGATCGAAAAGATCGACAAATGGGGCAGACGCCCACTCGCTTACCCGGTCGAAAAGCACGTTGAAGGCAGCTATGTCCTGGTTAATTTTCAGGGCACTGGCGAAGCACTCAAGGAACTTGAAAGAACTTATCTGATCAACCAGACCATTCTTCGCTTCATGACAACCGTTCGCGGTCAGTGATGCAATATGGCTGGCAACCTCAATAAAGTCTTTCTCCTGGGTAATCTGACCCGCGATCCAGAACTCAGACACACAGCACAGGGAACCTCTGTCGCTAACTTCAGTATTGCCGTTAACCGCTCTTATAAGGGCAACGACGGTGATTTCAAAAAAGAAGTAAGCTATTTCAATATAGTTGTCTGGGGCAAAACTGGCGAAAACTGCTCGAAATACCTTGCCAAAGGTCGATCAGTTCTCGTTGAAGGTCGTCTGGCCAATCGCAGTTATGAAACCCAGGACGGTCAGAAGCGCACCATCACCGAAATCGTTGCCGACAACGTTCAGTTCCTGAGCAATCGCAGTGATAGCCAGGAAGAGGGCGGCGAGGCATCCGGAAGTGGTGAATACAGCAGTTCTTATGCTGAAGGCAGTGACGACGACGCAGTTCCGTTCTAAACGTTGACGCGATCTGAAGCACTTTTTTAAATTATTCGGAGGAATAAAATGGCTGAATTTAAAAGACACAGACACAGAAAGGTCTGTCATTTCTGTAAGGATAAAGTAACATTCATCGATTATAAAGATGTATCCCGCCTGAGAAGATATATCAATGACCGCGGCAAAATCACCAGCCGCAGATCAACCGGCACCTGCACCGCGCATCAGAAGCACCTTACCACTGCCATCAAGCGCGCGCGCAACATGGCTCTGCTGCCATTCTCCAACGTCTGATCATAATTTACCGAAACTGTTAACAACAGGAAACCAGCTCGATGACTAACTCAACCGGCACACGAACACTGGGTATGGCTGTCATGTCTTTAATAACCATGGCAGGGCTTATTGCCGCAATCCAGATGCCTTTGTTCGGCGCCTTGATGTTGTCACTGGCCGGGATTCCAGCTTTTGTGATAATTCTTGCCTGGGGAGGCCTGTGGTTTCTCGGCTATTCAGCCCTGACCCTGACCCTCGCCGGAATTCTGGCAAGCCCCGCAACTGCTTTGACTCTGGTTCCGCTGATCTTCATGCCGGCAGCTCTGCTGTCGGCAACCGTGCGTCTCGGGTTTGATCCTCTGCGTGCCATCAGCATTACGCTGTTGTCGGCAACTTTGTTTTCGACTGGACTGTGGGGGCTGGCTAACGGCTTTGGCAGCGACAGTCAGACTCTGTTGCCAGTACGCGAAGAATTTGCCCGTCAGATTGCAGTGGTTGAAGAACAGCTTGATAAAATCCAGGAAAAAGGTGGCGAGTCGGCCGAAGCCGTCGATGTCGCCCGCGAGAATCTCAAGGAAGTATATGATTATACGCTGCTCCTGATTCCTGCGACCTTTCTCTTTGTCTGGCATCTTATTACGCTTGCCGTGTTCTACAGCGCAGCGCAGAGATTTGCCAGCCAACTGGGATTTGCCGTCGTTCCGATGCCGCCATTTCAACAATGGCGCATGGACTGGAACCTGATCTGGCTGTTTATTGGGGGCTGGCTGCTTTATCACGTTGTTGGAACTGCGGAAAGCATAGCTTTGAGTTCGCTGGCGATCAGCGTCGGCGCTAACTGCCTGGCGATCAGCAGTATCATCTACTTTATCGGCGGTTTGTCTCTGTTGTTTTTCATGTTCGACAAATACAAGATCGGCTCGATTGCCAGAGTTGGTCTCTCGTGCCTTGCGCTGGTATTTACGCAGGCTGTTGTCTGGTTCGGCATCATTGATGTCTGGGTCGACTTCAGAACGCCAAAGCCCGCGCTGTTTTCATCGGGCGATTCCGATGAAGATTTTTAATCATTGATATTTAACCAGGAGGAAGATAATGGAAGTCCTATTGATCAATAACGTTCCCCGGGTAGGAAGTAAAGGCGAATTCAAAAACGTCGCCGAAGGTTATGCCCGCAATTTCCTGTTCCCGAGAAATTTCGCAATCCCCGCTACTGAAGGTGCCAAAAAGCATCTGAATCTCATGAAGACCTCATGGGAAAAGCAGGCTGTTCGCGAGAAACAGGCATATCTTGATATGGCCAGCAAAATAGAAGGTCTTGTAGTCAAGATCACCAGACGCGCCGGCGACAAGGGCCGCTTGTTTGGCTCGGTCACCAGCACTGAACTCGCCGCTGAAATCAGCAAAACCGCCAAGGTCGACATCGACAAGAAGCTGGTTGTTGCTGATCACATCAAAGAACTTGGCGAACACGCCGTAACCATCCGCTTTACCGGCGAAGTTAAGGCTCACTTGAAAGTGGTTGTTGTCGCAGAAGAAAAACAGCCGGCCTGATTGCCATTTAAAACAGGGTAGTGAGCGGCTTTATGCCGTTCACTACCTTTTTCTTGAAGCGCCTTTGTAAAATTGCAGTCTGGCATATCTGTGACATTCTGAGTGGCTTCCTGAGCGGTTTTTCTGTAAGACACGTTTTGTCCTGATTGCTGTGCTATTGTAAGCCTGTCGTTGCCAGATCGAATTTTTGTAGGGAGAGTGTTTTATGACAGAGGGTTTTCAGAAGATTCCGCCGCACAGTCTCGAAGCCGAACAGAGCGTTCTGGGCTCGATGATGCTCAGCGAAGAAGCTGTCGTTACCGCGATGGAAATCATCGAAGCGCTTGATTTTTATCAGAGTTCACATCGCCATATTTTTCAGGCGCTTGTTGACCTGTCTGCTGCTTCCCGGCCCTGCGATCTGATTACCCTTCAGGAAGAACTCAAAACCAAGGATCGTCTTGCCGAAGTCGGCGGGGTGAGCTATTTGTCGCAGCTGCTCAACGTTGTGCCGAGCCCGCGTAATGCCGAACATTACGCCAAAATCGTCAAAGAAAAGTCGATGTTGCGCCGTCTTATCATTCTTTCTGGCGAGATATCGACAGATGCCTACGATCCGCAGGCCCAGGCCGAGCAACTTATCAGCAGTGCCGAACAGAAAGTGCTGCAACTGAGCCAGTTCAAGATGACGCACCCATATCTTCGCGTCAAAGACCTGGTTCGCCCGACTTTCAGCTATCTTGAGAGTCTGTATGAGAATAAACAGGCGGTTACCGGCATTCCCAGCGGCTTTACCCGGCTCGATGAATATACCGCCGGCTTTCAAAATTCTGACCTGATCATTCTGGCAGCGCGCCCTTCCATGGGTAAAACCGCGTTCTGTCTTAATGTTGCCCAGTATGCAGCTTACCATACCAGAAAGCCGGTCATGCTGTTTTCGCTTGAAATGAACCATCAACAGCTGGTTACCCGCCTCCTTTGCTCTGAGGCGCGCATCGACGGCCAGAAAGTTCGTCGCGGCTATCTCGGCGACGAAGACTGGATGAAGCTTACTATAACGGCCGGCATAATCGAAGACACTCCAATGCTTATCGATGATACCGCCAACGCCAGTCTGCTTGAAATTCGCAGCAAAGCCCGCCGCGCTTATGCTCAGGATAAAATCGGCATGATAATTATCGACTATCTGCAGCTGATTTCCTGGTCTGGCGCAGATAAGCCCGAGAACCGCCAGCAGGAAGTTTCGGCAATCTCGCGTAACCTTAAGGGCCTTGCCCGCGAACTTAAAGTGCCGGTCATCTGTCTTTCACAGCTTTCCCGAGCGGTTGAATCGCGAACCGACAAGCGGCCGATGCTGTCTGATCTACGCGAATCAGGCGCTATCGAACAGGACGCCGACGTTGTAATGTTTTTGTATCGCGATGAATACTACACCAAAAAAGAAGAAAGCAAAGGCAAGGGCGAAGTCATCATTGCCAAACAGCGTAACGGCCCGGTTGGCAGCGTCGAGCTGGCCTTTAATCCGAATTTCGCAAGATTCGACAATCTTGAAACCACCTACACCGAACAATACTAGCCCTTTGTCGTATTTGAATCGGGGGGCTTAATGGATATATTGACAGCGCTCGATCACAATTTGTTCGCCATTCTCAATGGCAGCCTGACCAGCAGTTTTCTCGACTGGTTCATGCCGCTGATTACCGACGCAAAGACCTGGATGCCTCTAATTGCAATTGTCTGGCTGGGCCTGCTCTTCTCTGGCCGGCCGCAAATGAGAGTTCTCGCACTGGCCCTGCTGGTATCAGTCGGCCTCACCGATATCATCTGCGCCAGAGTGGTTAAAAAGGCGGTCGGTCGGCTCAGGCCCTGTGAGTTGTCGCAGAAAACCGACTTTAAGTGCCGGTTACTGCTGCCAATGAAGACCAGCAAGTCATTTCCGTCTAATCACGCGGCTAATACCGCAGCCTTTGCGACTGCAATGATTTTTATTTGTGGGCTCAAGGCCGGCTGGCCGTTTATTATACTGGCTTTTCTCGTCGGCTATTCACGCGTTTACGTCGGCGTGCATTTTCCGTTGGATGTGCTGGCCGGCTGGTTTTTGGGTTTTCTGATCGCCCTGTTTGTCTGCAGAATTGTCAGGAAAAAGTGGCCGACGCCGTTTCCTGCTGCAGCCGAATGCCCTGCGCCGCCAGTTCCGCAGTAAAGCTTCGTCCTGATAGCGGAATCGTTCTGATTCTTAACACCTGCAGATGCATCTCAGCAGCAGTTTGAGAGCTGATTTTGCAGAAATCCTTTTCGGTGCAGACCAGTCTCAGATGTTTTTCTTTGCCCTGCTGCCCGAGTTTCTGCAACTCACTGGCGCTGAACTGGTGATGATCTCTGAATTCAACTCTTTCACAAACCCGGCAGCCCACAGCAGCGAGTTGCGCGTAAAATGCAGCCGGCCGGCCTATCGCCGAAAACGCCAGGCAGTCAGTTTTAATCTGGCTTTCTGGCAGCCTGTTGCCGAGATGATCGAACATTCCGTCACACTCGGTTTTAACCGCGATTACCGGCACATTCGGCGCCTTTTCGTTGAGCCAGTTCTGCCAGAAGTCGATTTTGTCCTGTGTTGCTGATTCACAGCGGGTAAGCAGAATTGCATCGGCCTGCAGCAATCTGAATACTGGTTCGCGCAGACGCCCTGCTGGCAGAAGCTGCGCTTCGGTCGCTTCAGACATTGCGTCCCAGAGCAGCAACTCGATGTCCTTTTGCAGTCGGCGATACTGAAAGCCGTCGTCAAGCAGTAAAATATCTGGAGCAAGGCGCTGTTCGCCAACGATGGCGGCATGATGCCGGTTTTTTCCCAATAACACCGGGATCTCTGGAAATCGGCGATTAAGCAGCAACGCTTCGTCAGTCAGGCCGGTCGGGTGAGGGCCTTTGCCCTGCAGGTGGTAAAAGCTGCGTTCCCAAGGGCTTTTGTAGCCGCGACTGAGAATACACAGGCGACTTTGTTGCTGCAACTCACTGATCAATTCGAAAAGCACCGGAGTTTTGCCGGTACCGCCCATGCTGAGGTTGCCGACCGAAATTACCCGCGCTTTCGGGCGGTAGACGAGAAAATTGAAAATATCAAAAAAGCGTCGTTCGATAGTGGTCAGAGCAAGGTAAATAGTCTGCAGCAGCCTTTTCATCTGCGTCTGTTTGCTTCTACATTTCTTGCCCAGCCTCTAAATGCATCTTGCATTAACGCAAATTTCTGGTGCTCGCCGGCTATAAATGCGGTGTTGGCCTGTCTGAAACCGCTTACCTGGTTTTCTGCAACCGTCAGCACGCCGGCGGATTTTGCCAGTTCACTGACCTTGTCATCGTAAGCGACCAGTTTGACTGGCAGTCCGGAGCGCAGCATGGCCAGGGCGGCGTGAAAGCGCATGGCCAGGCCAAGCGAAAAATTGCGGCAGCTGTCGGCAAATTCGCTGAAAGTCGCCGGGTGAATGACCGAGGCGGTTGGCGCCAGCTCTTTGATTACATCAATGTCACTTCGCCGGGCTGCTATGCCAACCAGTTGCCGCTGGCTGTGTCGCAGTTGATGCGAAACCTGAGTGCGCCAGTCGCCAGTACCCCACTGTCGCAGATTTACCGCCATCGGTGCGTTTTCGCGCTGCGGGCGTTCGGTTACCGGAAAACACCAGCTCCAGTCCGTTCCGTAGCCTGGGTTTTCACCGGTCAATTCAGTGAAAAGGTGGCTGGAGGTATCGTCGCGCAACCAGGCTGTTTTAACGCGCTTTAAAGCTCGGCTCGCCAGTTTCCTTGCACCAATGCTGCGAAGTGGGCCAATTCCGGCTCCCCAGAGCGTTGGCTCGCAACGCAGCATGCTGGCTGCGATAATGCGCAGTGCAAAAAAGGTAACGCCTTCAAACGACCAGTCCTGAAGTATGCCACCAGAAAATATTGCGGCGTCGTTTTCGAGAAGGGCCTGTATATAGGCTGGCCAGGCCAGCATGCCGCGTCGTCTGATCGACTGGCCGCCGCTGCTCGACCGATGACCACTGGTGATGGTCAGGCCGCAACTGTCAGGCAGCTGATGTCGAATTGCCTGCAGAATAGTCTCGTCACCGAGATTGCCTTCGCCAAAAAAACCACAGAGTAAAATTTTCATACTTCAATCTGACCGCAAAACGGTCAGTCTGTCAAGAATTGTCTGCAACCGGTCAGACCAGCGTGCAATAGTGGCAGGCGGCGGCAGTGGCAGCGAGGCAAAATCAGCAACAGCCTGGTTGCGTTCGCCAGAATTGCCGACATATTTGCTGATCAGCTGGTTGCCGCGCAGGGCTTTTATCGGCGGCGCCCAGATTTCGAGGCCGCTGGCGGCATATTCGTAGGCTTTGACCGGGTCGACCCCCTTTATCAGTTCGATGTCTTTAAAAGCGATAAGCCCGATATCGCAGGCTTTGAGCAGTCTGGCAAGTTCTGGCCGGTCCAGCTTGCCATGATTGATAACGCGCGGAAGCCGGCGCAGATTTTCATAATCGCCGCCGCGCCCGGTGCCTGCCAGATGCAGTTCGACATTGTCGTGATCGCACATCATGGCCAACCAGCCTGAATCTACCCATTCATGGTGCGCTCCCGCCGAAACCATTTTTAAAGGCCGACCGGCCGGGCGTTGCTGCAGGCGTTCACTAAAAAAGATGTTGGCGCAGGCATTGCTGGCCAGAACGCTTTTTATGCGGGCATGTTCGGGCAGACTCTGCTGTAAATATTCGTGTGAACAGCTGACGAGAGTCGCCCTTTTAAAGAGAATGTCTTCGTATTTCTGCCAGACGAGCTGCTGTTGCCCGGGAAAGCTGCCGTGCAGGTCACAGCGGTCATAAACTACTGCCTGCCATTTGTACAGGCTCAGCCATGCCAGCGAGGGTTCAGCGATCCAGAGCAGCGTATTGTGCCTTGACAGCGCAAGTTTTGAACCGAGCAGCAACATCGCAAATTTCGCGCAGATTGTCTGAATAGCCGGCCATTTAACCCCCTTGAACGGCACTCTGATTTTGACAACCTCAAGGTTCGGTGTTGCCTGTTCTGTTTTGCAGCTCAAACCACCTGTTTGTAGCGGGTCAACGAAGTTTACCTGCCAGTCGTTTTTTGCCAGTTCCGCCGCAAGTGACTGATGGCGCTGCTGCAGCCCTGAAAACGCTACCGGTGAAACGAACAATACTCTGTTCATACTTCAGTTCCGATTGCCTTCTGCAGTAGCTTTTCGAAGTCATCGATCATTCTGGAATAGTTGTTGATCTCTGTAAAATGCTTTGTTGCAGCGATGCTGAAACGTCCATAATTGCTGGATATCGCAAGGATCGCGCTGATCAGCGCCTTTGCGTCGCCTGGTTCGATCAGCAGGCCATTTTTATCGTGCTCGATTATTTCTGGTATCCCGCCAATATTGGTGGCAATACAGGGAATTCCCCAGCGCATTGCTTCGAGCAGGCTTAATGGGATTCCTTCGCCCAGAGAGGGCAGCAGAGCGATATCGATCTGGTGATAAAAGACTTCGGGATCGTTAACAAAACCGTGAAAGCGCACATGCTCTCTTAGACTGCTGCTGTTGCAGTATTTTTCGAGTGACGCCCGCTCCGGGCCGTCGCCAAGAAGCTCGATTCTTATTTTGCCAAGCTGCTCGACGTTGTTGGCAATCGCTTCTAAAGCCCAGAGATGCCCTTTGTTTTTATGCAGCTTGGCAGTGATAACTATTCTTAGCGGGTTGCCATGCGTGGTTTTGTGAGTGAGTGCCGTTTTGTCAATCTGGTTGGCGATGACGTGAATATTGTCTGTTCTGGCGCCTTGTTTGCTCATGTGTTCTTTAACAGCATGCGATACGGCAACCAGATAGCTGCTGAAACGATAGTAGCCCTTCCGATTGAGCCCATGAATGTGTGAAACAACTGGTGTGCCGATGATTTTACCGAGTATTCCGGCAAACAGGCTGGCACGGTTCAGGTGTGAACTGAGAATATCGGGTTTGCGAACGCACATTGCAAACAACAGTTTAAGCGCAAAAAACAGTCCTCCGGCGCGCATGTTGCTTGTGTAGACAGGTATGCCCGCGTTTTTCAGCGCTTCTGCCAGAGGGTTTCCGGCGCAGGTCGCACTTATCTGCCAGCCACGTGTTTTTAGCGCTTTCATGATACCGAGTGCTACGCGTTCTCCACCGCCGAGTTCACCGGATGATACGGCAAAATGCGCATGCCGCTGCTTTGTCGACAACTGGCTGAAAAGCGCAAGGTGCTTGTCTACAGCCGTTTTCCGATTGAATATTTTTTCAATTTTGCGGCGGGCATTCTGTCCCAGCGTTTTTCTGATAGCAACATTATGGGCAAGCATGGTGAGCGCCCCGGCCAGTTCATCCTCGTTTTCAGGGTTAAATAGCATACCGGTCTGGTTGTGCTCGATCAATTCAGGTATGCCGCCAACATTTGCGCCGACCACGGCCAGTCCTCGTTCCATGGCCTCGCAGATGTTAATGCCAAAGGCTTCCTGACGTGATGGAGCCACAAAGATGTCGAGTGCGTCAAGAAAACTCTGACGGTCTGAAATCTCACCACAGAACCGGCAGTGTGCTTCGATTCTGTGCTTTTTGACCAGTTCCAGCAGTTCCTGGTGATGTTTGCCTTCGCCGCCAATAATCAGCTCGAACTTGACCTGCCTTTGTTTGAGCAGGTTGCAGGCATTGATCAGGCGATCTATGCCCTTTACCGGGTGTAATCGCGATAAAGTGCCAATCTTGATTACATCGGCGGATTCATGCGTGGGGCTCAGAGGTGTGATGGTAACGCCAGGATAAATGACACTGCATTCATCGCTTTTGCGCGATCTTATTCTGCTGACATACCAGTTGCGCAGAAACCGACTGGGAAATATGAGGCGGTCGGAAAGCCTGTTCATCAGGCTTTCAAGGTAGTGAAAGTATTCGCTTTCATAACCATGAATAGAGGTTATCAGCTTGATGTGCGGCGGCAGCCAGCAGCAGATGCGCGCCCAGAAAGTAGCCCGGAAAAGGTGAGAGTGCACTATGTCAGGCCTGAAACTTGACAGAATGCCGATCAATCTTGCAAATGCCGGCAGGTCGAGAACTTTTTCGCCGAGAACATGTACTGTAAACCCTTCCTGGCGAAGGGTTTTGCCAATCGGGCCGTCACGAAAACAGGCGACCTCTACCTCGCAACCGTTGCTGCGGGCCTGACGTGCCAGATCGAGCATGATAAACTGGGCGCCGCCCAGTGTTAAAGCATTGATAATCTGAAGTATGCGCATAGCCTGAATGGCGTTATTCTAAGAGGGCATCAGGCAAAAGGCAAGCACTCTATTTTTCGGTTGCCGGCTTGCCTTCTTTTTGAGCGTCGTTAAATCTGGCAAAATCGTTTTCGGTCATGTTAAGCATGAATTCAAAAGATTTGCCGGCAAATACATCACCTTTTGCTGCCATTTTGTGCAACTCGCCGGAGCGATGAACTATGTCACCAATCAGCTTTCTGGCAGCATCATCCAGCTGTTCTGAAAGCTGCTGAGTGCTGGAACTGATTTTGGCAGTGGTCTCGATCAACAGTTGCTGGTTTCTGGCATTCCAGGCATCCCAGATATAGTCAAACTGCATGGGAATGTCGAGCCGCAGTCGAGATCGGCTGTCCATAGGCAGGTTGTCATAAAGTCTGGTCAGCTGTCGGGAAAACTTCTGGATCTCACTGTGCGACTTGTTATAGTCTGGCTCGGCACTGATCAGGTTTTTCCTGATACTGCCGATCAGATCGGTCAGCCCGTCAAATTTGGTTTTCCATTCAGGGTCTTTCTTGGCCCATTCTGGCGGATTTTGCAGATATGTGTTGCTGAATTCGATCCACTTGACCATAACTTGTTGCAGGTGCCCGGGCAGCGTCTCTTTGTTCTGCGAATTATTGCCAACAGCCTTAACGCAGGTTACCAGACCGGTTAAGGTAGATGCAAAAGCTTTGTTTGGGCTGTTGCCGGCGACAAGAGAGAACAGACTGACATCGCAGGCCTCGACCGGCAGTGTATTTAATAGAACCAGACAGATAGCCAGCATAAAATTTCGCACGGTAAAACCTCCCAATATTCTATGCTTTCATTGTACACCCACCGACAGGCGATAACAAGCAGTTGAAAAAACTTAACATCTTTACAGGTGGCACTAAAAACAATACAATTTAAAGGTTAGAGTCGATTAAGGGAGCAGATTATGAAACTAACTTTCAGATCTCTGGTTTGTGTTCTTGCAGTATTTTGTCTTTGTGCCGGAGCCGCTTTTGCCGTGCCTTACCGGCCATTTCCCGACAATCGCAACCTTGGTGAGGTTTTTGCCGGAGTAAAGATCGACAGCCCTTTTGATCAGACAATGGTTCGGCTGATAACCGCCAACGACGAAGCCTGGTACAGCCGCTGGAAAATGATCGAGGATGCCCGGGAGACCATCGATTGTACTTATTACATCATCGATAAAGATATTTTTGGCCAGGCATTTCTTGGTCTGCTGCTTAAAAAGGCCCGCCAGGGCGTACGCATTCGTCTGATGATTGATGGGCGAGTTTATCGCATGCCTTATATGAGCAAGATGCCTGACAAGGTAGAGGAGCTTGCGGCTTTTCCTAACGTGCAGATCAAGCTCTATAACTCAGTCAGTAAAGCACTGCTTTCGGTTTTCAGCGATTATAAAAAGATCGTCGCTTCGAATCACGACAAGATCATTCTCTGTGATGGCATGACCTCGATCATTGGTGGCCGCAATATTGGCGCTGACTACTTTGCGCAGAATGGCGAAAACGATATCGTTTATAACGATGCTGACGTGCTGATGCATGGACGACATGTTTCCGGCCAGCTCAAAAAGGCATTTGACGACGAGTGGAAATATCTCAAAAACCTCGTGGTTAAGGCCGATCCAATAAATTTCAAAAATCAGCT
>Ga0154428_1193_pt3 | contig 15608 bp, 12 predicted proteins | sample RifGroC2_FD_115932 | JGI IMG/M metagenome (GOLD analysis project Ga0154428, IMG submission 115932) | Candidatus Riflebacteria bacterium GWC2_50_8 | reverse complement strand
AAACGCTGCCTGTCTCGATTTACATGCGACTAGCCAGCGCCGACATCGAAGGTGCTGTTGGCGCAATTGCTCTGCTGATCGGCGTCAGTTTGCTGGTGCTCTATTTTTCGCGATTTATTACTTCCAGGTGATCTGTTTTGCTTAACATCGAAAACATCAATATTGTTGCCGGCAAATTCAGGGTGCAGAATTTTTCGCTGCGGCTGCAGGAAGGCCTGTGCCACGTTCTTGTCGGCACCACCGGCAGCGGCAAGACCCTGCTGCTTGAAACCATAGCTGGTCTGCGCCGCCAGGAAAGCGGCATTATTACCTTCGCCGATCGCAACATCAGCCATCTCGAACCTGAGCTGCGCAATGTATCGTATTTGCCCCAGGATCTCTGCCTGTTTCCTAATATGCTGGTCAGGGAAAACATCTGCTATGGTCTGCGCATGAAGGGAATTGGTGCCGCTGAAGCTGCCCGGCGTCTGCAGCCGCTCGCCGTTTCGCTCGATATTGCGCATCTGCTCGACCGCCATGTCGATCATCTGAGCGGCGGCGAAAAACAGCGCACAGCACTGGCGCGTACACTGATTTCAGATAATCCCATGGTGCTGCTCGATGAGCCGTTTTCTTCACTTAACCTGGGCCTGAAAAGAAAGCTCTGGCATCTGCTGAAAAAAATGCAGCGCGAACAGGGCTGGACTCTGCTGCTGGTGACTCATGATCTCGAAGAGGCGCTTCTTCTCGGCGATGATTTGAGTCTGATCGCGAACGGTATGCTTGTTGATTCCGGCCCGAAAAATCAGGTTTACTGCTACCCGAAGACGGTTTCTGCCGCCTGCATTCTCGGTACCGAAAACTTTCTGCCTGGCGAATTTGTCGGCAGAAGCGATGGTTTATGCAACTTTCACTGCCCGGATTTTCCGGCAAATCTGTCGGTGTCAGCTTCTTATCCAACTCTGGCCGGCGATAATCTCGATAAACTGCGCTTTAAACTCGGAATCAAAGCTGCAGACATAAAACTCTGCCGCCCCGACAGTGCCGGTGCCGGTGCCGTTGGCTGTTGCAGCATCGAAGCGATTCACGAAAAAGGGCGAACCGCTACACTGGTTCTGCGCAGCAAAACCAGCAACTTGACGATGCTGGCCGAAGTTTCGCTCAAAGAGTTGGCCGGGCATGTCCCCGGTGACGAAGTAGGCATCAGCATCTCACCAGAAGCCATCATGGCACTGGTTGAGAAATGAAATTACCCCACAAAAGTTCATCGTGACGAACAGAGCACCGGGCCGGTCTGCCTCAACACCAATCAGCCTGATACTTTTGCCAGGCTATAGATACATCTCCGGCAAGGTTTTCGCGGTTACGAAGAGGGTCACAGATTTTAACTTATTATGCCTGTTCGAACGGGCTCTCTGGTATAATGAATTCAGGCAAACGGAAATATTCCGAATGCCACGCCATTCAGGCGGAAAATATTGATGTATGAAAGGAGCGGACACATGGGAGATAAAGGTGGAAAGAAAGACAAGGACAAGTCTAAAAAACAGACAACCAAGAAGAATGACGAGAAGGTCAAGCACGCACAAGAAAAGCAGCCCAAAAGTAAACCTTAGTATTTTGCCCGCTTAATCACTCGGGCAGAGAGTTGTGATTACAGTTTTTGGCTGAGCCAAAAAGATAACTGGCGCAGCTGCGGTGTCGAACTACAAGCCAGACCCGCAGTTCGCACCAGTTTTTTTTTCTGGACCAGGTTGCGGGGTAGGGCGCTTTTTCTTATAATCTAGTACAAATCTCTATGATATGGAGTTTTGCATGAAGTTCGCGTCGAAACAGCTGTGTTTTCTCAGCCTGTTGCTGACTATCTCTCTGCTGCTGGCACCCTTTGTCGAAGCGGCCGAGGTGTCGCTGTTTCAGCGCATCAAACTCAAAACCCAGGCCAAAATTGACCAGTTCAAAGACGGTGACTGGTGGCTGACCAAGGCTGCCTCTACGGCTGCCGGTTTTGTCGTTGGTAAAGCGGGTGGGGCGGTTGGCGCGGGAATAGGCTATGTGCTTGGCGCAGCGGTCGGCGGGCCACTTGCCGCCGGTATGGGTGCAATGGTTGGTTATCGAATTGGCGATATCGTTACCAAGACTTTTGCCAAGGCAATCAGTGCATTAGTGACACAATGGAAGATAAAAGACGGGCGCCCGGTAACTCTGGGTTCGGTCATAGACGCGACGAAAACAGTTAACAAGGCCTCGCTGACCGCAGATGCGATCGGCGCTGTTATTGGCGACCTGATTGGCGGCACCATGGGCGCCGCAGCCGGGATAGCTTTGTTGTCATGCGGCGGACCGCTGGTATTGCCAATTTTAGGCACTATTTCTGCTGCATATCTTGGCAGTAAACTGGGCAAGTCGATTGGCGGCAGTATAGGACGCTGGATCGGTCGCAAGGTTCTTAAAAAAGGCTACGAAGCTTATGCCGCCAGCGGCATGTCTGAAGACAAAGACGAAACTCAGGCCGAACCTGGCCTGGTTAAGATCGAAGAACCGGCTGCCCCTGCCGATGTTGCTCAGACAGAAGCGGCTGCCGCCTCAGCGCCGGCAAGTTCAGCCCTGAAGCAGGCTCATTCAGAATACGAACGTGCATATCGCGAGTATGCCGATGCCGTAACATCTACCAGCACCAGTGATAGTGAAAAGCAGCAGAAACTGCAGAACTATCGCCAGGCCTACGAAGCCTATCGCACCGCTATCGCCGCCGGACACTGAGTCTGACTTTTGTCTCAGCAATTCCCGGTGAGAAGCCAAACTATTGCCTTTTCTCTGTCATTCTGCTCGAGCGGCGCGTCATCACAGTAATAATCCATTCGATTGCTGAAGAGGGTTCTAGAGGTGTTTCGTTTTATTCTTCCATGCATTTTTCCACAGATTTTCACAGATTGCACAGATGATCTTAGGATAACTGCAAATAAAACATATAATAAACTCCTGAACAATCTGCGATAATCCTTTAATCTGTGGATAACTCTTCAAAAGAGCCGGTATAATTACCATGATTCGTTTGACGGACAAGTAGTCCAAACGAAATTTTTCGTAAAGTCCTCATAGATAGGCAAATGGAGAATTGCTGTATTCATCACTGCGGCTTTGACAAAATAGCGTGGCTGCTCTAAGCTGATGAGGTTAGCCGATACGGCTGGCTGACTCTGAAACGACCTTTTACGGGAATTTTGATGAAATCCTTTTTCGCCAGGTTGCTGGTGGTGTTTATTTTCGGGCTTTTGCCGGCAGTTTCACTGTATCTGGTGGCGCATCGCCTGTTCGATCAGCATCGATATTCGCGTTTCGAAGAGGTAAAGACCAGACTGCGCCAGGAACTTATTCGAACCGCTGACGCCAGCTCGGCTGGCAGTTTTTATTTTAGATTGATTGAAAGTCTTCTGCAGCAGGCTGGAAAAAAAGGTGTAGCCCCCGCTGAAAAAACGCGTCTTATCATGAGAGCGCAGTCGTTGTGCGGTTCAGATCTGGCGGTCTATTTTTTTGACGAGAAAGGTATCGCGCAGACTCTGCCCGGTTATTTGCCGCCTAACCGTTTTGTCATCAGCAAGATATGGGATATTTTGGCAGAAACTCCAGCATACCGGAGCGGCGACGAACAGCGTCAGCTTAAGCGTATTCAGATTCTGCTCGGAGCAGAGGCGAGTGCCGGTGTCATCAAAAATCACGAAGGGCAGCTGCTCAGTCTCAAAAAAAAGAGAATCGGCGGTTACCTGTACTGGAAGAGGTGGTCTTCTGAAAGCCTTGCCGGTGCGCTCGTGATTGTGTTTCCTGTTCTTAAGCCGCAGGAAATTCTTGCCAGAATTTTCAGCCGGGGTAGCGAAGAAAATCTTCAGCTGGCCTATTGGAGCCATGATCAGAGCGATCCCCTGTTTCAAAAAGGCGCACAGAGTGACTTTAACTATCTGCGCGGCAAGATCGAAAAGACCTCGGCAGAATACCTTGTAGAAGCCGGCAGGCTATGGCTAACGCTGCATACCGGCGCCGGCGTTTATCTCGGCTCTTTGTCAGTTGCAGGTTTGAGCGGCAATGCAGCGGCTGGAATGCTTAATCTTCTTCTGGCAATAGCACTGGCCGGCATGGCGATACTTTTATTCAGCAGCTCATTTGATCTGCGCAGTATATATCTGCGAACTGGCAGCAAATTGCTGGCGCTGCTTCTGGTAGCGATCGCCTTTCCGACGGCCGGTCTTCTGCTGACAGGTATAACGGCAATTTCTACCCACGAAAGGGTTTTGTGGTCGCGACTCGAAAAGGAAAAGGTTACCAGACTGTCGGCGATTGAAGATGATTTTTCAGAAGAAGAAAGAAGCTTTGGCAGGCACTGTGAGTCTTTGCACAACCTCGTTCTCAATGATTATTCATCTGCAACGTATTCGCGTGCTGCTTCAGCAATGATTGCTTCAGGGCAGGCGATCAGGGTCGACCTTGTCGCACTCGATGGCGAACCGATAAGCGTGTTGAATTCCGGGAGCTGGTTCGAAGGCCTTGAAAAGTCAATCGACGCCTATTGCAGATACCTGGTCGAGAATAGACTTGCTCAAAGATCGCGGCTGGAGAATGTCAAGATCAAACGCAAGTCTGACGCAGTCCTGAAAGATGTTTTTACCAGCCCGGATTTTGGCTTTGCCCAGATAACCGAAGCCCCCGGGCAGATTCACAGTGTGCGGTTTGGAATGAACGAGTTGTTATGGCACTGGAACATGATCAATGTCCCCGGCCATCCGGCTGCTATTCTGAGCATATTTCAGGCAAAGAATATTGCGCGCGAAAACTTTTTGCGCAGGGTTATGCATGAACACGCGGGTAATGCGGAAATTTTCGCGGTTTTTAATTCTGCTCAGCAGCGCTGGCTTGATAAGCGTATTGGCGATGTCGCAGGGAGTGATGAGCTGATGCGTGCTGCTCTTTTGACTGATAAGCCGGAACTGCGCAGGATAGGGACTGAAAAGCAGAAATGGCTGGCTCTCGCTTATCCTGGCAAGGTGCTGGAGCCCTACAGTCTGATGATCATGACCGATGAGCGGGTGGTGAGTGAGCGCATCGCATCATTGTATCGTCTTCTTGCCATCGCTGTTATCGTAATACTGGTCGTCGCACTTTTGATTGCGCGGTTATTGACCGTAGCTTTTCTCAAGCCGGTTATGGAGCTGGATCGTGGCATGATGCTGGTGCAAAAGCGTCATCCAGATGCCAGGGTAAGTATTGACGCAGGCGACGAGTTTGGCGAACTTGGTCTTGCCTTTAACCAGATGGTTGATGAACTTAACGAGATGCAGCTGGCCAGGTCGGTTCAGGAGTCGCTTTTTCCACAGGAAAAACTCGCAATTCCAGGGTTCGACACGGCTGTCTTCAATATGGCGGCCAGCGATCTGGGCGGCGATTACTGCGATTATGTGAAGCTTGACGAAAGTCGCTATCTCTTTTTGATCGGCGATGTCAGTGGGCATGGCACCTCAGCCGCCCTGTGTATGGCCATGGCAAAGGCTGCTGTTTTCAAAGCCTGCCGCGATGGCTTTGACTTTCTTGAACTTCCCGGCAAAATTTCTGCTCTTCTACTGCGCACTCTCAGCCGCAAAAAAATGATGACCATGCTGTTCATGCTCCTGAACACAGAAGATTGCACGTTGAAGCTGATCAATGCCGGACATAACTGGCCATTAATAATCAGGCGCGACGGCAGTTTCGAAGAAATCTCTCTGGCCGGGATGCCTCTTGGCGTGCGCGAGTCACGAAAAGAACCTGATTCCAGGCTTTTGCAACTTAATCCCGGTGATGCGCTCTTTTCTTATACTGATGCGCTGATCGAATGTCAGGCCCCTGACGGAACGGTTTACGGTCATGAAGCAATGTATGTTGAGCTGGCGCGACTTTCGCGACTATCGCCAGCTGCTACGGTTGCCCATATGAAGGCAGTGTGGAGCGCCTTTCTTGGCGGCGGTATACAGCAGGACGACCTGACCATGCTGGTGATCAAAAATATGACAAAGGAGCCGCCGGATGCAGCCTGAAGCTCGCAAAAATATTTCGCGCGGCATTTTTCCGGCCATAGCTGGACTGTTTCTACTGCTTCTGTTGCCGATTTCGGTGATCTGGCTGCTTGGCAGCGCGATTATCGAACAAAGCAGCTCAAACCAGCGGGCCGCGAGTGAAGAAGCCCTGTTGAAGCGGGCTGAAGCAATAAGTGAACATCTCGATCCCGAGATATTTTTTGCGGCGCATTTCAGCCGGTTTTGCGAGGATTTGTATGATGGCTCTGCTATTGACTCTGAAAAGGTTAGAAAGCTCGCGGAAAATTTTCACGCCGGCCAGCTTGGCTTTTTCCCGGCAATATTTGCAGAAGGGAGGCTGGTAACGCCTGCTGAACTGCTCGGAGAGCATGCGACTCCGCTGGTCGATGCCTGGGAGCTTGCGCATGATTACTCGCGTAAGCCTGGTTTTGTTACTTCCAAGCATCTGAATACGTTGTTTGGAGCTGCCTATTCAACGAGTCTGCTGCAGCAACACGAGGGGCGCATCATGAATTTCAGCGGCTTCAGGGGCGCTGGTTACATCTTCTATAAGAGAACTCCGCAATACCGGAAAGGATCAAAAGCACACAGGGCTGATGGGGTTTTTATTGTTTTGTGGTCTTTACCTGGAATCGAAGATCTCAAAAACTATCTGCCGGCCGATCTTACCAATGGCATCAATATGCAGATTCAGTTGCGGGCTGCCGTACCTGCAGGTGCTGACCACAGGATACAGACCATCTGCAAAAGAATTGGCGAACGCTTTCTGGTAGTCAGCAAAAAAAATGACGGGCTCGATCCTTTGTTTGCGCGAACTCTGCTGCGCGTATTCCTGCTGGTTCTGTTGATGACAGTTGTTCTGCTGGCCAGAGAAAGCAATTTGCTGGCCGGTATGCGCACCGCATCGATCAGGGTAAAACTGGTGGGCCTGATTCTCTATGCCGTTGCCCTGCCTCTTTCCGGATTGATGTATTTCGGCTGGAAATACGTTGCCGAGCGCAGGGAATTGCTGATTCAGGATGCATATCTTGCCTGTCACAGCAGCATCAATGAATTTGAGAACGGCTTCGAAAAAGAAAAGGCGCAGATGCTTAATCTGTTCAGATCTTTCAAGAATTTCCCTGAAATGAAGTCTGATCCGGCAAGCCTGACGAAAAAATTTCGCAAACTTGATGTCGACAGAGTTATTAACTGGGTCGAAGTGCGTGATATAAATGCAGATGTGGTGCTTACCATTCAGAGAAAGGAAACAGCTCAACAGCTTGGTCTTCTTGGCAAAGCAGTTGCGCGCATGGGCATAAACAATTTTCTCGGTGACCGTCTCAGGGGCAGGGCATTGTCGTTGAATGCATCAGAAGTGCTGGTTCAGGAATTTCTTGAGGGCCCTTTTGGCGGCTGGGCGAGGATCTTTGAAAGTCCCAACGAGTTGCACCAGATTTCTTTTGGCGGATTCGAAATACTCTGGTATTGGGATGTGTTTGAAGACCCGGAAATGAAAGCTGCCTTTATCGTTGTCGATCAACATGTGCGTTGGGCGGTAAGAAACTATCTGGTCAACAACCTGAAGCGGAGAATTTCTTTTGGGCGTGGCGCAATTCGCCAGTTTGCGTGGTCTACCGTTTATTCAGAACTATGGCCAGATGATGCCGGGTCTACTCATGAACTGATGCACTTTGTCAGACAGGTAATGCGCAGCAATGGTCCGCAGAGCAGCATTGTCAGGTGGAACGGCGCCGGATGGATCGCTGCCGGAGCACCGGGTAAAAAGGTTGTCGACAATGTTTTGATCAGCCTTTACCCGCTTGATGAGGTCGATCGGGAGATTGCCGACATCAGATCAGATCTGATCTGGGGTATTGCGTTCGCGCTGATACTGGCGTTGCTCGTCGGTTCACTGTTCTCGCACACCATAATCAGACCGGTAGCGAACTTGATGACAGGTGTTCAGGCGCTCAGGCGGCGTGATACCAGTCATCATCTTGAGATACTTCAGAACGATGAGCTGGGGCGGCTGTCGGCAACCTTTAACGCAACTACAGAAACTCTCGCTGACATAATTTCTGCCAAGGCCATACAGGAACAGCTGATTCCCGAGAAAGCTCCTGAAATCGCGGGATTTGCTGCTGATCTGGTTTATGTTCCGGCGGCCGACCTTGGAGGCGATTACTGTGACATCATGGCATTGGGCGAAGGGCGCTGGCTGCTGGTAATCGGTGATGTTACCGGACATGGCGTAAGCTCGGCAATGGTAACCACCATGATCAAGGCTGTCGTCAGCGACTACGTGATGAGCGGCAGTCTGTCTTTGCATGACATGTTCAGCTGCCTCAATGAGCTTTTGTTCAGCCAGTTTAAGCGTAAGAAATGCATGACCCTTTTTGCTGCGCTACTTGACAGCAACTCAGGGAAGCTTGACTGTATCAACGCCGGGCACCCTTTGCCAATGCTCTTTTCGCAGGGAAATCGCCAGCCGTTTCCGCAGTTGTTCAAGCCGCCGCTCGGTTTCAGCCTGCGTAATCAGGAATTTCCACAGGCGACAATCAGCATGGCGCCGGGTGATTGCCTGTTTTTCTTTACCGACATACTTATTGAAACGCTTGATGAATCTGGCCAGCCCTATGGCTCTGCCGGCCTTGGAAAGATCTGTGAAGGACTTTTACATCTGCAACCAGCCGAGATGAGAAGCGAAATTCTCAAATCGGTGCAGCGCCCGGGAAAAGAACTTGATGACGACCTGACTCTGATTATTCTCAAACGAAATTCTGCCAGCGAGGTAAAACATGAAAGCTAACTTTATACTGTATGTCGCCGATCAAAAGCTCAGCACAGATTTTTATGCCGCCGTTCTAGCCCGACAGCCTGACCTTAATGTTCCGGGAATGACCGAATTTAGAATTTCAGAATCCTGCGTGCTTGGTTTAATGCCAGAAGCCGGGATTAAAAGGCTTCTTGGCGAGAGTTTGCCGGACCCGTCCGCAGCAAATGGCATTCCACGCGCAGAAGTGTATTTGACTGTCGATGGCCCGCAGGCTTACCACCAGCGCGCTATCGAGAACGGTGCGAGAGAGCTCAGCCCACTCGCGCTTAGAAACTGGGGTGACGAGGTTGCCTACAGTCTTGACCCTGACGGACACGTGCTGTGCTTCGCCGGTTCCCGGTAGTATTCTCGTGATGCTTCATAAATTGCTATAATTAGTATGAGATTGTTGTTGAATAGAGAGATCTAATGAAAAAAGTCAGGCGAATCAACGCGAATTACATTTTCATTCAAGCTTACAACCTTTATTGTAAGGCGCAAAAGGCCGAGCAGAAAGATTACATAAGGGCATTAAATCTTTATCGGCAGGCGCTTTCTCTAATTGACTCAATACTTGAGCGGTTTCCTTCTTCTACTCTTGCCTTGAAAATTGCCCAGCGCAAGTTTCGGCTGGGTAACAGCACTTATGCCGGTATAAACAAGAAAATTGACCAGCTGAAACAAAACGCCTGGCGTCAGGAACTGCTCGAAATCCTGCATGACTGCGCCCGAAATATTAAACAGAACAGAATCAGCTGTGAGAAACTCGCCGATCTCGCCCGGCTTTTCATGCTCAACAACCAGAAGGAACGGGCGGTGGTAATTGTCGGCGAGGCTGTTGACCTTGCTGAGACTATTGAGAAACCAGCAACGCGCAACCGCATTCTCAGTTTTCTGGCGGTAAAGTATGCGGATATTGGCGAGTTCGAGCGTGCCCTGACCTTATCGGCATTCTTTTCAGACAGAATGGACCAGATCAGGCTGCTTACAAGTCTTGGTCATGCATATTTCGAAAGAAAGTTGCGTGACCGCGCCCGCCAGCTTTTTATAAGTGCCATTGATATGCTTGAGCATACGCCTGAGAATGATGTTCGCATAACCGGCACGGCCTGGACTGCTTACAAACTTGCCGAAAGTGGCGAGTATTTCTGGGCGTTTGAGGTTGCCGAGTCGATAGCTGACAGCGAGAGCAAACTGGCGGTCATGCATCAGATCGTTGAACACTTGATTGACTCCGGGAAATGTTTGAACACCCACGAAATTGTGAAGAAAATAGAAGACCCAGAAATAAGATCCGAACTGACAGTGAGCCTGGTGATAAAACATTCATCCGATGGTTTTTTTTCGCAGGCGCGGGAAGTTGCAGCGAGTATTTCAAAGCCATTTCTGAAAGCCAGAGCATTGCTGGCCATTGCCGCTGAGCATAAAGACAGGTCAGTTCTGGCAGTTGCCTGTGATCTGATCAATGAAGCCATCAAGCTTGTTGACCAGATTCAAGCGGTTCCCGAGAAAATACTGATTTTGACACGCTCTTCATCGGCTTTTTACAAGCTGAGACAGGAAAGCAGCGTGCATGAATCGATGAAAAGGGCTTTCAATCTCTTGTCTAATTTCAGCAGTGAACAACAACGCTCAGAATATGTAGTTTTTCTGTTGAAAAACTGCCTGGAATTCGGGCAGCTGGAGCTGGCAAATGAAATGCTCGGTCAGATTACCGATACTCCGGCCAGAGATCTTGCCGTGGTTGAGGTGGCGGCCAGGCATGCATTGATCGATAATTTTACTCTGGCCCGCGATACACTGGCCGCGATAAAAGATACTTCGTGCAGATACCGGGGCTACTTGCGAATTATTGCCGTCAATCAGGAGAACCGAAATTATCGTGACAAGCTGCTGCTGCTTAATGAGGTCGTTGCAGGAGTTTCGCAGTTTCCTTCAGCAGATGATTCAGACCAGATACTTGCCGAATGTGCTGTGCTGCTGGCGAAAGCTGATAGATTTCACAGTGCCCTGCAGCTGCAGGAAAAAGTTTCGGCCTCGAATCGTGATGACCTTCTGTGGCGGCTTGCCGACATTAAATTCAGCAGTGACCATCTTGAGGAGGGCGTAGAGGTGCTACGTCTGATAGCCGACCAGAGCCGTAGAATTGCCAGGATGATTGAGCTTGGTATCGCCATATTTAACGGCGAATATGTTAACGCGACTTTTACCGCCGGAGATTTTATGCCGGTTGCATTCTCCTTCTGGCTGGACGAAAAAGAAAAGCTCGAATCGGGTCAGTAAATCTGGGTTTTGCCGGGTCTGAGCGGTCAGGGAGCTGCGCTCGATATTGGCAGATAATCGTTGATCAGAGCACGGTTTTCGGGCAGGCTTTCAAGGTATACGAAGCGTCTGAAACTGTGCTCTTCTTTCTCATCAGGTGGCGTGCTGACCTTGAGGTCGACGATGATACCCCTCGCATTCTGCGGGCCGACATTCACAAGTTTAAAGGCGAGTTTGATTTTGCGGTCAGGATATAGCCGATGCTCTTCGCCTTCAGTTTCTCGCAACAGGCCGCGATTGTCTTCGGGCAATCGATAGCTTACCGCGGTTAGGCCGGGGTTGGCACTACTTTCTTCCCAATACAGTTTTTCCAGTGCTAGTTCTCCTGCGGCCAGTTGAGTGTCATCTGCAGTAATGGCCGTGGCCTGCTTGAGATCCTGCACAATCTGCTGCAGGACAATGTCTGAAGCCAGCAGGTTGGTAAGGTGGCTGCTGCCGGTGCGTGACATCTGCATGGCGCTGACCATGAGGCGCCCGACGACAACAAAGATAAGCGCCGCGATCGCCGCCGACACGACGGCTTCGATGAGAGTGACGCCTGATCTGCGGTGGTTACTTTGGCGCATGGATGATTCCTGTTAATTTTAAGCTGCGTTGCTGCTGGTCTGCAATCCAGTTGACCTCTACGACGACTGTGCGATAGAGCAGGGGCCAGTCGGGGTTGTGGGCCGGAGCCAGATCTTCGACGATCAATCTGCGGCTAAAACGCTCTTCGATGCTGATGGTCTCGTCAGCGAGGGTAAGCGCCGGCACTTCGACGCCAGCTTCTCCAGTCGGAGAATATGCATTGAATCCGCTGGCGATAACGAAATCATAGAGCTCGGCGGCATACTGTTGCGCGTAAACTTCGTCGCGAGTCTTGATGGTGCCCATATTACTGCGCGAGAAGAACCACATGATCGGCATGATACCTATGGCCATGATGGTAATCGCCACCACCAGTTCGACGAAAGAAAAGCCGTGTCGGCAGGTTTTGCGCATCATCTGATCTCCTGCGGCTGCTGCCCAAAGCTGAAAGTAAGCAGCTGAGCGTCTTGCGAAACACCGTCGCTGCCGGCCGGCTTTACAGCCAGAGCCGGAAAGTAAACGAGGCTGGTGCCCTGAAAAGTTTCGGCTTCGCTGCTGTTGCGCACCAGCTTTTTCATGGCCAGAGCTCCCCTTAATTCAGCCGGTGGCGCGATAAAGACTACTCTGCCATGGTCGGTTGTCTCGGAAAAAGCAATTACCGCTGCCTGCACCTTCGCATCGGGCGGAGTTTTGAAGACGACGTTGCCGTTGAGCGCGACGAGGTAGAGCAGACAGTCATCGCGAAAACCTGCTGGCGCGACTGGCGCCTCGATTGTCAGATCGCCATTTTCGACAACAATGCCTGCCGATGACATATATTCGAGGCGGCGATTGATAGTGGTTGCGGAAGAAAAACGCACCCAGCCGTCGGCAACAAGCCGGTTCTGACTGAGCAGTCCCTGTTGTTTGAGGAGCTTCATGGCGTCTGGTTCTTCGGAATTGTCGATGTGATAAGACGCCATCGCTTCATCAGCGAAGCCTTTGGCAAAGGCCGACATCATTTTAAGATCAGCCGCGTCCGGGTAAATTTCGGCAAAAACTCCGGGAACCTTATGCGTTGCATCGTGCGCTGAACTTGTAACAAAGCGGTTGAGCAGGTCTGATTCGGGAAAAAGCGCAACCGCATCAGGATTGGTCTGGGTGTGCATAAAACCAAGCCCCTGATTATACGGCCGATGGTTGACGCGTGATGAATAGCGGGTTACATACTGTTTGTAAGAATCAAGGCTGTTGTCGAGCCCGAAAGCGGTCTGGAGATCGGTGTACTCAGGAAGATTTATGCAGTTGTAATAATAGGCATCAGGCAGCATCGGGGCTGAATAAGAAAGGTTGTCGAGATAAAGCGGCCGGCCTGGCCTGCCATCATCTCTTTTCATTATTGCAATAGTCAGATACTGGCTCAGGATATTTCCCTGCACCAGAGTCGGCGAAGGGCGCGCCTGCACGCCAAAAAGCCTGAATATGGAGCTGTAGCGCAGGCGGCCTTCCTGAACCTGCTTGACGCCAAAAAAACCAGATTCTATACGTCGATAAAAAGACAGGTTGCGCTCATCGGTATCGTCAGACACGCCCTGGTCGAGGAAGCTGATCAGCATTCTGCCGTTTTCGGCTGAATTGCCGTCATAAACCGGGTAGAGGCCATCGAAATTCAGCCGGCGGAAAAACTGGAAACCCTCACCGGATTCCGAGTTGAGAGCCACCGCGTCGGAGCGCGCAAGATTGAGAAAAATAGAGGCGTCGCCGCCAAGATACACCAGTCCACGGGCATCTTCGACGAAGTTACGGAACTCAAGTTTTACAGGCAGGTTAAGATTGCCGTCGTTATTGAGCACAAGAGCTCTGGCTTTGCTGCGGGTGTCGGCAAAATTGCCGAATGAATCGACGCTGACCTGGTTGTAACCGGCATCATATTCGCCGGAGTTGAGGCGGGCATTTTCGATGTAAAGGTTATACTTTGACAGCACCGGAACATGCGCTGTGGCAATACGCACCGGGCAGGAATAATTGAAGTCGAGCGTTGTCGAAAAAGTTTCGCTGTGAATAATTGTGAGGCTGACCGTTATTCTTAAATTACCACTTTTATTGCGCGTGTAAGCCTCAGGAGCCGCGCCAGTCTGTATAAAATCATCGCGCATGACAGTGACAGTTATTGCTTCTTTGAGTTCGTCGCCATAACCGGCAGTCTGCCACAACTGTGCCAGCAGCATTGAGAGGTGGCTTGTGTCGTCTCCGTCGAGAAGCGGCAGGGGAAAATGTTTTGCCGATTCGAACTTGCTCAATGGCTGTGAAAGATAGTCGTATAGCCTCGCCATTGCTGATCCCGCTTCTGGCCAGGCGCGTCTTGCCGTTGTGCTGTTGGTGAGCTGAGCCGAATACTTAAGCTTGTGAACGCTGAGCGTTGCAAGTGCGCTCGCAAATTCGCTCAACTTCTGTTTCTTGCCGATCTTGTCGGCTGCATCTGACTGATAGCTTAAAAATCGCGAGTAACCGAGTGCGAAAAGAAACATGCAGAAAAGCACCGCTGTCGTCACCAGAAGAATTGAACCGGTGCGCTTACGCGGAGAACTTTTTCTGTGGCTGAAGGTCAAGGTGCTATTTCCTGGTCGATGTCAATTTCGATAACTCGATTCTTTTCGAGCAGTTGCTGGCGTTCTGGCAGCTTTTGATCGCGCGTTTCCGGGTTGGCGTTATTTACTATGGTTCCGAGATCAAGCGGCTTGGTCATCGTATTTGTGTCAACAGTCTGGTTTTCGGTAACCGTAACGTAGCTCGACCATACATAGCCGCTCAACGGCGACGAAATCTTATACCAGCTCCCGGACGTTGCTTCGATGGTAACAGTGTCGCCATTGACTACATGTCCCTTGACCGGGGAATCCATGCCGGGACCTTCACGAACGATCAGACAGCCATTGTATGGCGCCTGAAGCGGAACGTTTTTAACTTCTCCCTGACGGGCGACGTTGAGCTCTACCGCATTGGCCTGAACTGCTGCCAGAAGCAAAATTAACGGCAACATCAGCAGAAAATCCCGGGAAATATTACGCAAATAAACTGGTTTCATTTTTTGTTCTCCGTTTTGGGCAAAAGAGTTGATTCAATGCGGTTTCCGACAACAGTGTCGACCTTAACCCTGGCGCTGAAATGTTGATTTTTCTGCAAAGGTAAAACTCCCATTTTGTGTCTTATCAGAACAGGCGAACGCAACACCGGGCTTTGTATCAGTATACTGTCAGAGTAATTTTCTTCGATTCGGCCAAACACGACTCTTTCCTGACCTGGCGTGGCCGGCTGAAGCCAGTAGTCAAACCTGTGGCCCGAAACTTTATGACTGGCATCTGCATGCGAAGCAAGCGCAGTTGAGGCAGCGCCAGTCTGAGTTGCTGACGGTGGTTCGGCAATGAAAAGATAAAATACCATGCTCAGAACGATGACAACGGGGACACCAATCTGGGCTGTCATCGGAAGTTGCTGCCAGCGATTGGCCAGGTTTTGCAGGTTGTGCAACAAAATCGCTCCCAGGCTGTGGCTTCCCGAGTAATACGCCTGAGCTGCGATATTTCGGGCAGTAGTTTTTGCCAGCGCTGCAACTTCCGGGTCGTCATCATGTTGTAGTGACGGCAGGCTTTCTGTAAGTTCGCCAGGGTTGATGGCGAGCAGGCAGGAAATGGCGGAACACCGTATTTCGGGGCGACTATGGCGAAGAAGCCTGCTGACGGGGACTGAGAATTGCGGTTTTGCTGTAATGCCTATGAAGTTAAGCATGAATGGCATGATGGTCTCGGGCCAGCAGGTCCATGGCAACTGCTGGAACATTGGTGCTGCCAGCCTGGCTGACTGTGCCGACATCATGGCCAGGGTTGCAGCGACTTCGTCCCATATTG
>Ga0154428_1178_pt3 | contig 15829 bp, 13 predicted proteins | sample RifGroC2_FD_115932 | JGI IMG/M metagenome (GOLD analysis project Ga0154428, IMG submission 115932) | Candidatus Riflebacteria bacterium GWC2_50_8 | reverse complement strand
TCTGAGCAATATGGGTCTTGCCTGAACCGGTCGGGCCAATCAGCAGAACATTCGATTTCTGCACTTCGACATCGTCGCGATGAGGCAGCTGGTCTTCGAGCGAGATACGCTTGTAATGATTGTAGACCGCAACAGAAAGAATCTTTTTGGCGCGTTCCTGGCCGACCACATACTGATCCAGCGTTTTAACGATCTCTTTAGGTTTGAGAGCGTTCTGAAACGCCAAAGGCACGTCGTCGTCAATCTCTTCAAGGATGATCTCGTTGCAAAGACCGATACATTCGTCGCAAATATAGACCTCGGGCCCGGCAATCAGCTTGCGAACCTGATCCTGGCTCTTTCCGCAGAAAGAACAACGGAATTGAGGGGTCTTAGAAAGCATGCTTACTCCTCGTTGGATTTAGCTTCGACTACTTTGCGCTGTACAACTTCATCAATCAGACCATATTCTTTGGCTTCCTTCGAAGACATGAAAAAGTCACGGTCGGTATCACGCTTGATGCGCTTGAGCGGTTGACCAGTGTGATGTGCCAGGATATCGTTGAGCATGTCCTTCATGCGCAGGATTTCCTGTGCCTGAATTTCGATATCGCTGGCCTGTCCCTGGGCGCCGCCTAAGGGCTGATGAATCATGATACGCGAGTTGGGAAGGGCGTAGCGCTTGCCATGCGCGCCGGCTCCAAGCAGGAGCGCACCCATGCTGGCCGCCTGACCTATACAGATGGTGCTGACATCAGGTTTGATGTACTGCATGGTGTCGTAGATGGCCATGCCAGCGGTAACAACACCACCGGGGCTGTTGATGTAGATTGAGATATCCTTTTCGGGGTCTTCTGATTCGAGAAAAAGAAGCTGAGCGACGACTACGTCAGCCAGATTGTCATCGATTCCGCCGCCCAGAAAGATTATGCGATCTTTAAGAAGGCGTGAATAGATGTCGAACGCACGTTCGCCTCGACTGCTTTGTTCAATTACTATTGGTACGAGAGTCACGCGTCAGTTTCCCCCTTGTTGATATCAGCGTCTTTAACCATATCGTAATTAATCTGGTTATTTTTGAGCAAAAAATCGCGAATTTTTTGGCTGCGCAGCGAAAATCGAACATTTTCTTCGCCATCATTCTCTGAAAGCGTGCTCAACAGCTTCTCTACCGGCATGTTATATTCTTTGGCGCGCTTCTCAATTTCTTCGCGATAGTCGGCGTCAGTTACTTCAATGCTTTCACGATCGCCAATGGCGTCAACGAGAAGCATGGTTCTGGTCTGCCGAACAGCGCGTTCTCGGAAGGTTTCCCTGAATTCATTAACGTCTTTGCCGGAATTGCGCAGGTAGTCTTGAATTGTTGTACCAAACTGGCGCCAGCGTCGATCGAGTCCCTCGATGAAAAAGTCGATTGTGCTCTGAACCATAGACTCCGGAACGTCGAACTTGTAGTTTTCGATGATCTGATCAAGGAGCCCTTCGAAAGCCCGCTCTTCTGCGTCATATTTGGCGCGCTCTTCGAGGTCTTCCCTGATTTTGCCTTTGAGAGCTTCAAGGTTGTCGAATTCACCAAGCTGTTTGGCAAATTCATCATTGAGTTCCGGAAGAGTCGGTCTTGATACGCGGTTAAGAGTTACCTTGTAATCAAGGGTCTTGCCATAATACTTTGAGTTTTTCTCTTCATCACCATTGATGTCAACCTGATAGGTGCGGGTTTCGCCGACCTTCATGCCCAGACAGGGGTTAAACAGTTTGTCGTTCTCGCCCATCTTGTGCGCGGCCTTGTCGTCTGACAGCTCGCTGTCAACTTCGCCCTGGTGTGAAACTTCGATATTCGCAGAAAAGTAATCGCCAATCTCAAGACTGGCGCCTTCTATCGGCTCGGTCTTGCTGTGCTGATCGCGAACCTGGTTCAGAACCTTAGTGACGCTTTCGTCATCGACGATTTCGCGCTGTACCTGCGAAGTATAATTTTTGTAATTGAATTCACCGAGTCTTGGTCTTACTTCAAATACAGCTTTAAAAACAAAAGGCTGCCCTTCTGCCAGGCTTGATTCTTCGAGCTCAAAGCGGCTTACCGGATGCAGCTTGGTTTCTCTGATTGCCTGCGGATAAACTTCCTGAACCAGTTCTTCTTCAACCTGCTCCTTGACTGAATCGGGGCCGATGAATTTAACCAGAACGGCTCTGGGGATCTTGCCCTGTCTGAAGCCGGGTATTTTGACCGAGCGCGCGGCGCGTGAATAAAAGCTGGCATAAGCAGCGTTTACCTTTTCGGTCTCAACTTCGACGGTGAGTGCGACTCTGTTGGCTTCCAGTTCCTGAACCTGTGTCTTCAACATATGCAATAACTCCTTGGGGAGAGAATTTCTGATTTGCACAACATTAAACCTGAATTAAGAATGATTTATGCCAATACAAAACACCTAGCTTGGCCTGCTATGGATGCATCATTATAAACGAGATGAAGACAAATGTAAAGGCCAGTTCAACCAGTGAAAAAGCCCCCGGCAGGTAGTGCCTGCCGGGGGCTCAAAATCAAGTCAGAAGCCTTAGTCGATGCGTTTGCGTCTTTCTTCGAGGGTTCTTATATCGAGTTTTTTGCCGAGAACCGCAATGTTGAGCTTGAAATTGCGGGCGTTCCCTGAATGGTCGGAGGCGTTGACCTCAAGATAGTATTCCGGGCTGACAGCGCCGCCGCCATCGACGTTTTCAAATCTGAAAACGTGTTCGATCGGCTTGAGCATGTTCGCGGGTGACGGCGGATCGGCGATTACAACCGCGCCGTTCTTTTCTACCAGATTGCAGCTGAGCGCAGAAACGCCGAACTGTTTTGAAGCCAGGTAACCATTGATATTGTCGACGGCCCTGATGTAGAAAACCAGGCGGTTGTTCTGCTGGCAGACAAAGCCGACCTGGCTGTCGTCTGCTATGGTCGAAACCGCATTCGGTCCAACCAGATACTTGTCAAACAGTCCGTTAATATCAGCAAGGTCGGTGAACTGGTGCGCGCCTGAAATGTCGCCTTCCTTGCCGAGATAGGGCACGTCACCTGTCGAATAGTCTTCGACCAGACCGGCCCCGCCAAATTCCGAGAAGCCGGCAGCTACATTCTGTTTTGTGCCAAACATGTGATAACGGTTGGTTCGGGTGTCAAAGATCACAACCTGAATCTCAGGGCCAGTCTCATCTTTTGCCTTGAGAAATTCTACGTTGCTCCAGCGCGAATCATCAATTTCGCTGCTGGTGACCTGCCCTTGTGTGTCTCCTGCCGGAATAGGTGAGCTGTCGGAAGGTTGGCAGGCGGCTGGATCTGCTCCAGACTCCGGATTTGCCGTGTCGCTGAGCAGGCTTTCATTTACGCTGGTTTTTACAGCATCGTGTTCCGCAATTTTCTGACCGGCAGAGTCTGCGCTGATTGCAAAAACCTTGAATTTCGGCTCTGGATCACTCTTGCCGCCACCTTCGTTGCATTCGTGCCAGGGTCTCGGCTGTTTGATATTGATCTTGCCGGTTATGGCGGTTACCGCACCGGATTTCCTGCCTGTTCCACCGGTCAAAGGCTGAGAGGCGCCTATTGCAAGATTGGAAACATCTGCTTTTTTCCAGGCCCACTTTGTTTCGTGCTTGAAGCCCTTGAATACAGGCTGATTAGACGTAAGATCTTCCAGGTCCACCAGACCGTAACCGTCTGCTTTCAGCTGATTCATATTGAGTCCTGCGGCAGCTGAATATTGATAATGCGGATATGAATAATAAACCTGCAGATCAAGATTTTCTATGCTTTGCTTTAGAGCGACACCGCTGATGTTGGTGTCAAAAATTTTGTCGAAGTAGGGGTTGGTATCGAGCACTTTCAGGCTGAAATCTAATGATGTTGGCCCAGTTGGCAGAAAGTTTCTGTCAGCCGAAGTGATTTTAAAATCAGCGGCGATCGGCGATTTATCATCATAAACGATGAAATCAGTAGAACCGGCTTCTGCAGCCGATTTCACGAGCGTGAGCTGCAGTTCTTCGCTGCACATGTAATCGGTAGTATCGGCTTCCCAGTAATCTCGCATTTCAGAACGTTCCGGAACAATTATCGTGCCGCTGGCGTCACGCTGTTCTTCCTGGGTTATTACGCGTCCTGATTTTTTGTTATATACGGTTTCTTTCCAGGCCCAGTAAATATTACTGATTTCAAAGCCGGCGCCGGGAGACCAGACTTTGAGGCGGATTTTTGACTGCTCTTTGTCGCCATTAAAGCTGGGAGTGTTAAAAGTGACGTTGAAGTTAGGCCCCGGTGTACCGTTTGCCCCGTCTGCGCTCCAGACAATCTGCGGATTCGACTCTACTTCAATCTCGGCACCTGGATTACCGGTGCGCACAAAAGCCTTGTAGTCTTCAGGCGTGATCCGCGTGATTTCCATGTCTATGTCTTCCATTAGAAGACCTTCTAATCTAATCTTTACTGCCTTGGTGGCGGATAGCGGGAAGACGGTTGTGGTGGACGGGTTCGGGCGATCGGTGCTTAAGGGAATGACAAACGTATTCCAGCTGGAACTCGGAAAATTGCTGTCGATTGCACTGGTCACTGGAGTATCACTCATTGCCGTAACATCTGCCCAACCCGGGGCAGGGTATCCGGTAGATTGGCCGCCAAGGGTGCTGATTCGTCCCTGGTTTCCTGGTTTGACAAAGCCTGAGAGTAGCGAATAGGGGCCAGTTATTGACGGCAGAAATCCGTCCCCGAGAGAAACGCCCATTTGGCGCGAGAATGCTTCCTGAACACTGCCGCGATTACCACTTACCGCGAAAAAGTCAGCCATCGACTGGATTGGGAAGTAGCCGTAGCCATTTGGACTGTCTGTTCCCCCTTCAAATGGGATGTTTGCCTTTATACACCAGTCGTATTTGTCGCCTTGCAGGCCGCCGCCGGTGTTGTGGGCCGCCGGGTCCCAGACGACTTTGAAGGAGGAGCTGGTGCCCTGCGGGACAAGATAATAGAACTTGTTTCCCTCAATTACCAGCTTCATGCCGCTGCCTGCTGCGTTGATCGGCACTATCGCAGCACAGGGTTCGGCCGGAAGACTGCAGGCAAAAACGCCCGGCAAAGTCAGCACAAAGGCCAGGATCAGGGCATAACAATGTTTTGCAGACATGGGTTCCTCCTCAAAGGACTAATTTTCTCTGGTCAGTTTTACCGTCTTGATCATTTCTTCCTTGCGAACGCCCATTTCACCGCGTGGTAAATTGGCTTCTCCCAGCGCAGTTATCTGTGAAGAAATTATAAGCTGGCGCTCGCCTGGATTGGTGTAAGCGCTGATAACCTTGAAGTCTGTGGTCGCGAACTTCCAGTTGGCGGCCGTGATCCCTGGCACTTTCCACGGGAAACGGTCACTGTTGCAGTCAGAATAAAAATCAATCAGTCCCTGTTGATTGGCGCCGGCTATCGGGTTAAGCGCACTGCCGGCAATAATGCCTCGGAACGGGCAGTAGCCAAGCGACAGAACGCCTGCGTCACAGGCTTCCTGTGGGAAGGCGCTGAGCTTGAGCAGCATCATCTGAACGGCCGACTGCGCCAGAAAGTTGGCCTGCAGAAAATGAATATTAGTAAGGTTCTGCTGTTTTGACTCCTTGCGAAAAAAGACCAGCGAAGCAGTAAAAACCATGACGCAGATCGAGAAGACCAGCACCAGGGGGAGAGCAATGCCATTTCTTGAACTGAAATTATTCTTTATCAATAAAAGCCCTCCTTGCCAGGAGTTCAAATTGATTCACATCGTTGTAATCACCGGTGGCTACATGCCACCTGACCACCAGTCTGATATCTGCCAGTCGGCATTCGCCTGCTGTGTCGGGGTATACCCAGGCTATTGTCTTGGAATCTGGCGTATCAAGAGTTCCGCCAGGGTTGGATTCGACCCCTGATGAACAGGTCATCGGGTCGTGAAAGATGAACTTCGGTATGGAAAACGCCAGTTCGCTGCTGCTGAAAGGATATACCGTATATTCGCCGGAAAATTTGTTGCCCTTTATGTCATAGTCAGCGCCGAAAGACCAGGCCTGCGCGGCTCCAGCACCAGCAAGGAGATTGTCTCTGCTGATTACATACATCAGGCGGTTCATCTCTTCTTTGGCGAGATTGGCGGCTATGCCTTCGGCATCCTGCTCGCGTGTGCCACGGTTGCTGTATTGCAACAGACCAAAAATCGGTAACACGACAAAAGCCAGAATGCCAACCGCTATCATCAGCTCGGTCAGCGTAACGCCAGCGTTTTGTCTGATAATCATAGCGTTCTATTCACCGTCACTTCGACCTTTGCGCCAGATTCAGCGATTACATGCGCAAACTCATAAGCATGTTTGTCGGGATGCTCAACTCTGACGTCGAGAGAAACCAGGCTTCCCGCTGAAATGTTGTCAGGATCAAAAGCGGTGAGAGCAACTTTGATACTGGCAACATCTTCTATTACTGTGTGATTACTGAACGTTCTCTCTTTGTTCTGCGGATCAGAACCGTCTTCTAGAGTTTTCGTGTAAATAATTTTGCCACCGTCCAGTTTTAGTTCACACTTGAACTTGGCGCCAGGACTGGTGGCGTCTCCTGCCACGTAGGGCAGACATATATGCCATTCCGCAATGTTGCCGTTACCGGTCAACTCGTCAGACGAGGTCAGAAAAAACTCAAACCCTGCTTCAGTGATGTCGGTTCCGCTCATGCTGACGGTGGTCAGTGGAGTAGCCTTCTGCATCTCTTCGCGGATAAAGGTCAGCGCGTTGCGCAGCTTGTTCTGCGTGCTCAACGACCAGTTGCCCTTTTGAAAAGATTTTGAAAAACCTACAAAGACCCGATAACCAATAAGCAGCAACACCGACAGGACTGTTGCTGCCACAAGAATCTCAACGAGAGTGAAACCAGCCTTTTTTGTACATCTCATATTCTATAGTATAGCATAGAGTCAGATTGAAATACTATCCGCTAGAGAATACGGACGTTAAAAGACAAATGTTACAACAATAATTGTTGTGCAAAGGGCTGGCTGTACATAAAAATGCCTGAAGTGCTGATTGACAGTGCTTAAATCAGCTTCTGTTGATGATTTCTTCGACTTTTTCGCCGGTCAAGAGGCTTATTATCTCGGCAAGCGGACGTTTGCCCGGTCCCTCGGCCTCTTTTATCATAGCGTCGAGAATCATTATGGCATCGTCTTTGTAAGATTTAAACGTATTGATGATCACGTTTTTTCTTATGCTGTATTTTTCGGTCTGGTAGATATTGAAAAGCCTGGGCACAATTTTGTCTGCGTGCATTGGCATTTTAGAAAATGACTCGATTGCCCGGTAAACTATGCGGGGATCCTTGTGACCGAGAAGTTGATAGACTTTAGGAAGACAGGCTTCTGCGCCTGGCAGACCTATTTTTTCCAGGGCCTCAAGGGTTGCAAATACTGTTTCAATCTTGTCATCTTCGAGCAGACTCGAAAATTTGCCCATCACCTCTGGGAGTGGCTGCCTGATAACGCCAATTCTCCAGAGAATGTCATACTTTTTTTCGTAATCACTTTCCTGGTCAAAATCATTCAGCAGTTTCAGTGCTTTCTCCCGTGACATTGCCAGATCAAAGGATTCGCCCTGATTTTCTCCGTATGTCTGCTGCGCATCGTCTTGCTGCAGTGGAATGTCCGAAAATTGTGGTTCGGCATACTTTACAACGTATGGTTGTGCCGTGTCGGAAGAGACCGATGCTGGCGCGACTCTTGCATCGACAGTCTTTATCTCAGCTGCCGCAGCAGCTTCTGCTGCAATTTGAGCTGCCTTTGCCTGGGCTATTATATCTTTGCATTCCTGAAGCATATTTTCAGCCGTTTCTATCTGTGTGCCCTTTGGATAGTCTCTGATGTAGTCGGCGAGCATTTCTTCTGATTTTGGATAAAGCCCTGCGTAAAAGTTGTATGCACCCAGGTAAAATTGATGTTCTGGCTGATTGGCGTTTTCGCTGAAATATTTGAGGCCATTATCGATAAAGCCGTAGTCGCGCGCAAGAATGCTGCGATCAAGTTCTACGGCCTCTACAAACAGCTTGTAGGATTCGAGATATTCTTTGAATGAGTGCTTGTAGCGAGCGGTGTTGAGAAGGTTGCGTGCTTTTGCCTCAGCGTCTGTCGCATCAGCAGTTGCTTTTTTCGGCTGAGACTTAACCAGTTCCTGAAGGCGGTTTATGCGGGTGGCCAGTCCTTCTATTCCTGTCTGTAACTCACTGGCGCGCATAAAAGCTTTTAACGCTTGTTCGTAATCATTGTCGGCTTCGTAAACGTAGCCGAGTGCCAGCCAGAGTTTGTATGAGTTGCGATCGGTCTTGAGCTGGCGTGCCAGCAAGCCCTTTGCTGCCGCATAATCTTTCTGTTTGATCAGTTCCTGGGCCTGATTTAATGTGGCGGCGGTGTCCGCTGCGTTGACAGAACCGCTAATAAATATTGCCAGAATTGTGGTAGCAAAAATATTGCCTGCTCTCATAATTTTGTCCTTCTCTTTAGAAACAGAATGTTTCAGACAAAAACAAAGCGGGAGACGGGACTCGAACCCGCAACCACCTGCTTGGAAGGCAGGGACTCTACCATTGAGTTACTCCCGCAGATACCCATTCCGGAGAGGATTGCGAAGGGCGGGACTTGAACCCGCACGGTATTACCACTAGATCCTAAGTCTAGCGCGTCTGCCAGTTTCGCCACCCTCGCTTAAGGGTCACTACCGGCATAGTCTAGCAGAAAAGGTTCGGATTGGCAATAAAATTTTGAGCGTGACAGCTTATCTGTTACCATAGGTGTATGGACCTGCACAACCCGGATATGCGAGCCTCAATGCTGAGCTTCGATCAGTTCGACGAACTGTTCAGAGAGGCTCTTGCCGAAATTCCCGAGCACTTTCGCGAGGGTGTTGCACAGTTTATCATCGAAGAGAGTATCCACAATTACAGCAGTTACATGCGTGGCTTATATGTTCTGGGGCATTACATGCCATGCGGGCATTTTGGCAACCCGGTCGTTATTCTCTATTTTGGCTCATTTCTCAAGGCCTTTCCGCATTACCCGATTGCTGATTTTCGCTGTGAAATTACGAAAACACTTACTCATGAGCTTCTTCACCATTGGGAAAACCGCTCTGGCATCGACAATCTCGGTGAAGAAGATCGTCGTCAGCTCCTTGAATGGAAAATCAATACCGGCTACGCGCCCGGATCGGTTTCGACTGGCAAAAACTACATTGAGGCCGCATTTTTTGTTTATCTGGTATTTATCTTTGTCGGTCTGCTGGCGCGCTGGATGGGATTACGCTGATTTCAATCACTTTTGCCGCTGGACTTGTTGCTGGTAAAATTTTATAATCAGCCATTATGAATAAGACCATTGTTGCTGAAATAATCAGTGTGGGCACCGAACTGCTGCTCGGCGAAATCGTCGATACCAACGCCGCTTTTCTTGCTGAAAGAATGCGTGACAGAGGCATATTTGTCTATCGCAAATCGACGGTCGGCGACAATATTCTGCGCTTGGCCGCTGCCATAAAAGAGGCCATGCAGCGTGCTGACCTGATCATTGTCGGTGGCGGACTCGGCCCGACCGAAGACGATATGACGCGAGAAGCCATTGCCAGAGTGGCGAACCAGGAGCCATATCTTGACCCGCAGTTGCTCGAAAATCTGCGTTGCATGTTTGCCGCCCGTGGCCGCGCCATGCACGAAAGCAATAATAAACAGGCCTGGCTGATAAAGAATGCCGTTGCGTTGCCCAATCCGGTAGGCACCGCTGTCGGATGGTTTGTCTCAATTGACGAAAAAGTGATTGTCGCATTGCCCGGTCCGCCGCACGAACTCAAAAAAATGTGGCACGAGCAGGTAGAATCACGTTTGCCGGTGTCTGACCAGTTCATTTATCATCGCACCATTCATACGGCCGGAATCGGCGAATCTGACCTGGCCTCAAGAATCAGTCAGTTTACCAGTCTTGAAAGCCCGGGAATCGGCACCTATGCAAGAAACAGCGGGGTCGATGTGCGAGTTGCTGCGGTGGCCCCAACCATGGAACAGGCTATGGCCATTGCTGACCCTGTTATCATGGAAATAGAGGCTATTCTGTCGCCATGGATCTTCGGGTTTGACGACGAAACACTGGTTTCTGCGATCATGAAGAAACTGGTTGCGGCAGAGCAGATCTTCGCCTGCGTCGAATCGGTTACTGGCGGCAGCCTGGCTGCAGAAATCACTGACTGCCCCGGTATCAGTTCATGTTTCGCTGGATCGCTGACTGCCTATGCGAATTCTGTAAAGATAGGTGCCGGTGTTGCCGAAGAGCTGATAAGAGAGCATGGTGCGGTATCTGAACAAGTTGCCCTGGCAATGGCCAGAGTGGCCAGAAAAATGTTTGATGCCGACTGGGGACTGGCTACTACTGGCGTTGCCGGCCCGGACAGCCTCGAAGGGAAAACGCCAGGTACTGCATGGATAGCTGTAGTCGGGCCTGATATCGAATGGTCGCAGCTGATAGATTGGCCCGGAAACCGTCAGATGATAAAGAATCGTATCTGCCGAACTGTTTTTCAGAGCTTTTTTAAACTACTCAAGGAAGAAAAGTGCCGATGAACGAATCACTCAGACTCTTTTTTGCAATCGAAGTTCCTGAAGAAACGCGTAACGAAATCGCCCGGTTTGGCGAAACCCTCGACCGCAGCTGGAAGCCGTCGCGACCTGGCCAGCTCCATATTACGCTCGCCTTTATGGGAGCCGTGCCTCCTGAAGAACTTGAAAAAGTTATGAAGGCAGGCGAAGAGGCTGCCAGCAGGTTGGCAGGTTTTTCCGTATCGCTGTCTGACACAGAGGTGTTCCCTGAAACCGGTGAACCTCGCGTTCTTTATGCTCAGGTCGATGGTGGCCAGCCGTTGTTTGACCTGGCAACTAACCTGCGTCAGCAGCTTGCCAGCCTGGCTGATAACAAAAAAGTTAAGCCACATCTTACGCTGGCGCGCAACCGTGGAGTCAGGTCGGCACGGAGAGTGCTGAGAAAATTCAGGGGCAACTGGGAAGTCGCTGAGTTTGTATTGTTCAAGAGTGTTTTGACTTCAGATGGCGCCAATCACGAGGCGTTGCAGCGCTTTAAATTGAGTGGCACCGCCGGCTAAGGGTAAAAAGCGAAAAAAAACGCGGCCCGTTACCAGAAGGTAGCGGGCCGCAATTTTTTACGGTCAGTTGTTAAAGTTGGCGTCGTGCATTGCTTTGATGCGTTCGAGCGAATTTTTCACTTCGGCCACTTTGCGTTTGTAAGGCGCGATGTATTCTTCGATGATCTGGGTGCGATTCGAAAGCAGGCGGTCGTAATCATCGCGGGCTGAGCGCACGTCGCGTTCGTAGGGCCTGAGATAATCTCTTATGATCTGCTCGCGGTTTCTCCGAACATCTTGCAGTTCGCGGTTGGCGTTCTCGAGATTGCGTTTGGCGCGTTCGAGCTCTTCAGGTGGAGTAGCAGTGTTTTTGGTGAGTTCATTAAGGCGGTCCTGGGCGCGTTTTACGTTCTGCTCGGCATTGCGCACGCGGTTTTCATAGTCGCGGTCGGCGTCATGTCTGGCCCGGCGCAGGCGGTCTTCAGCAACTTCAATGTCGTTTCTGGCCTGGCGAACGCGATCTTCAAAGTTGCGTTCGGCGGCTTCGCGCTGACGATCAAGGATTTCAAGTGCCACACGGTAATCGTTCTGGTGACGTTCAAGTATGGAAAAGCTTACGAGCTGCGGTGTCTCGTTCATATCGTTGGCCAACAGTTCAACCGCTTTACGGTAGTCCTTGCTGGCCTGCAGGAAATTACCGTCGTAAGCCTTGATGGCCTTGGTCAGGTAAATATCAGAAAGTCGTTTGTAAAAATCGGGGTAATCATTCGGGCGCTGCGGGTAATTGTATTCTTCGATAAGTTTGAGGGCGGTAAGCTCAGATGAATTTTCAGACCATGGCGCCAGAATCTCGAAAAGCCAGTAAACTGCTTCGCGCATGCTGCCGTCGAGTTTGTAGCAGTCGACAACTTCGAGCAGATTGCTGTCGGTGCGGCTCATTTCGAGCAACCACTTGATAGCCTGCTGATAATCCTTCTTGGCCTTATAGCATGCTGCAATGCGGTTTCTGATCTCATCGGTGCGGTTTTCGACCTTGAGATAATATTCGATAGCTTTTTCAAACTGTCCATGCTTTTCAAATGCGTGAGCGACGTCAAAAACCATCTTCTGCACCTGTTGTGCAGTTGACTTCATTTCGCTGTATTTTTCATTTGCCAGGGCTTCGGACTTTGCAATTTCACTGTCCAGAGCCTTTTTCTTGCTTCCCTGAAACCAGCCGCTGGCACCATCATATTTTGAGCGGTCCTGCTGGAGTTTGTCGAGTCTGAGTTCGGGCTCGAGCAGTTGCGTTTCGACGCTGATCAGCTTTTTTTCAAGTTCTTCAATGTCCTTCTCTTCGACAGCGCCTGCCATGAAAGGATTGATAGCCATGCTGACCGAAAAGATACCAGTTAAAATCAGATTTTTATTGATGTTCATGTGGTTTTCTCCCTTCATTTCTCAGCGGGCATCAACGTATACGTCACCAAGGTCGAGCTTGCTGAAGTATACTGCAGTGCGCTGGCTGCCGTTTTTAGACATTACCCAGATCTCGGCGAGTGCGTTTTTGAGTTGAAGTTTCTTTTCGCCGGCGATAGTTTCGAGAGAGCCGAGGGTGGCAAGTTCTCTGTAGTTATTCTCGGCGAGGTATCTGGTCGGATCTTTTTCGACAACAGATTTATACCAGGAAAGTTCGCCCATTACGCCGTTGTCTGCGGTCGGGGCAATTTTGAAGTCTACAGATTTTTTACCAGCCCAGAAGCCGCCAGTAGTGATTCTGACTACGGCTTTCATGTCATTCTGAATCAGGTCGCCGCCGAAGTGGCCGAGGATGGCGTCAACCACGAACTTGCGTCCTGAAAAGTAGAAGGTGTGGGTAAGTTCGTTGCTGTTATCACTGTTCTCTGAAAGAATTCTGCAATTGTGTCTCTGGAAAATGTTCTTGAGATTGTCGAGGCGTCTGTTCTTGTCAGTATCGGTAAATGATATAACTGCTTCGACAACCGGAATATCTATCATCACCAGGCGGCGCTGGCGGCGATTCATCAGCAGTTCGGGGTCAGCTGCGGCGCGGCCGCTATTGCTCAGGGTGATTTCGGGGGCTATTGCGGCGCTGCCTGAAACAAAACCAGCACGCTGCTGCAAAAGCTTTTCGACTACGGCTACAGTATGGGCGTTCAGGTCGCTGCCAGCTGCGAATGTTGCCAGAGTATTCTGGGCAGCTTCAAAATCCTGAGGGGTTTCTATGTTGCTGATAATGTCTCTGATTCGTTTTTCTGCTTTGTCAGCGCGGTCAGCAGCACCTTCGAAGGCCTGTTTTTCGGCGCTGTCAGCTTTTTCGCTGGCCAGATAAGCGGCCTGTGAAATAGTTTCGGCATAATTGCCCAGACAATTGTTAAAATCAGCCTGATCAAAAGCAAAGGCTGAGAGAGAGACCAGAGTCAAGAACAAAACCATGGCGGTCTTTCGCAACATATCTAGTTACCTTCCTCTAAAAGTTTAAGGATGCAGCCTATAAAGCAAATATTGTACCATTGTAGAGATCGCCTGTTGGCCTTGTTTGTAGAGTTTGTTTCTGCATTCTGCTCAATTTTTGGCAGTTGCTTCGCTCATTTTTCAGCACCCGACGTTTCCGTTGCCATGGGTTGCAATTCGTAAGGGGAAGAAGTATATTACGCCGTGAAAATGCATACTAAAGGAATCTGAATATATGACTAAAAAATATCTGCCTTTGTGTCTGATCGCTGCTCTTTTTGTCAGCAACAGCTTGTCGGCGCAAACAGCTACTCCGGCAAAAACCCCGGCAAAAACCGGCAAAACCACTAAGACCGCCAGCCCCGCAAATCCTACACAGAATACTGCCCAGCCGGCCACCACTAAAGCCGCGCCGGCAAAAGCAGCGGTTGCGCCAGTGATTCCAAGAACAGCCAGCGGTACGGTTGACTCGACAAAAATAGACCCGATCAAGCTGACCAATCAGATGATGATGGTTTTCATGGAACGCATGAAAGCCGGAAATTACCCGGAAGCCAGAGAAATTGCCAATCAGATGATCTTTGGTCATGACAGCTTCAAGCCGACCGAGACCAAAGAATACAAAAGCTTTCATTCGATGATGGAAAAAGAGCTGTATCTTCTCCTCGAAGGCCGACAGGGCCGCAAACCCGAAGTTGAGTGGGTTGAGCAGCCGATTTCTGATGGCTTTTACCTGCTTTCTATTCTTGATTTTCAAGAAAACAAGCATGAAGAAGCGCTCGCCAATATGCAGCGCGCCGTGTTCTGGAACCCGGTACGTTCGGCGTTCTACAGCGAACGAGGTTTTATGCTGCTTAGAAACATTGCCGGCCCAAACGTTCTGATGGCGCAGGTCGCCTATCTAAAGGCACTGGAACTTGCTGACAATGCCGAAGACTTTGCTGCCGCTTTGCGTGGGCTGTCGTTTATCTTTCTTGAGCGTCGAATGCCTGATGTGGCACTGGCATGTCTGTTGGTTGTCAAACAAATTCAGCCTCAGGATAGTGAAATCGAAGAAGAATTGTTCTTTATCAGGCGTAATTTTCCTGGTCTCTTCGAATCAATGGATCTGGCCAGTGCCCGTAAGACTTTGAGCGATAATCGTATTCTTGCCGGGTACTCACCTGATCATGTGCAGGTGCTGATTAGCCTGGCCGATAGTTTTAAATCGCCAAAAGATGCGCCGTATGCGATAAGTCTTCTGCACAGAGCCAAAGAAATGTCGCCGAAAAATCAGGAAGTTGCCCGACGCCTGCAGGTTCTTGAAAAGAAATAGGCTGCGCTTTAGTCGATAGTGGTCGGGTGTGAGAAGCGATAGGGCAGGTTGCGGAATATCTTCCAGACCCCGTCTTCGCGCCGCCATTCAACAACAGCTTTAATCGGCCCCGAATCGATATCAACGCCTGGCAGCAGGCTGATGACCTTGACCTGGACGCTGCATTTCACTTTTGCCCGGTCGGTCTGGTAAAAGTCGATAGAATCAACCGAATAATTGGCGATCTTGACATCCATCATGTCAAAGCGGCTTTTGGCGCAGGTGGTCAGGTCATTGTAGGTGCTGGTTACATCCCAGTCGTTGCCAAAGGTTTGTGAGATCCGGCTGGAAACTACCTCGATTTTCTCGGTAGCCAGAGCGGCCTGCAGCTCCCGATGAGCGTCGGCAATCTCTCCCCATCGGCTGTCAGCATAGACTTCAGTTGGGTGAGTGTCGCGATAGGGCATGTTGCGGTAGACTTTCCAAAAGTTGCCCTCTTTACGCCACAGAGCATCAAACGTGTAGGTTTTATCGCGCACAATTTCTTCAGTATGCAGATTTTTGAGCTTGATTTTCGCTTCTGTGCGCACTCTTACCAGATTTTCCGGCAGAAATTCACTGTCCTTGATTGTCCAGTTGACTTCAACAAAGCTGAAATCTTTGAACAGGTCGCTATAATGGCTTATCGCATCGTTCCAGGTCGAACTTGTATCCCAGTCGTTCATAAACGACGGTGATATGTAGACTTTCAACAGTTCGAGGTCGCTGCGCAGAAGAATATGCTTAAATACACTGTTTGCTTCCTTGATCATTATCTCACGCTCAAGAATCTGGCTGGCTGCTGAGCTTGCCGCATTTTTTACGGCCGCCAGTTCGAGAACAGTCTGCGGCACAGCGGTCTTTGGCAACTGTAGACATAACTTGATTGCGGTTACGACTTCCGCGACAAGCGCTTCATACTCG
>Ga0154428_1167_pt4 | contig 16053 bp, 12 predicted proteins | sample RifGroC2_FD_115932 | JGI IMG/M metagenome (GOLD analysis project Ga0154428, IMG submission 115932) | Candidatus Riflebacteria bacterium GWC2_50_8 | reverse complement strand
TTCTGGTCGGTATAAAATGGGCGATAGCAGCAGTCAGTCGGGCGCTCAAAACGGTTTTTAATGGGTCATTGATGAACCCGCCATGTCGGATGCTGAAAATGACAGGTGTTGATCCGGCGGCTCTGGCGGCCAGTCCTCCGATGATGTCCGAGTAATACATCCAGGTATGGATAACATCAGGATGCAGACGCCTGATTAAAGCGACCAGGCGGGGCAGGGCAGACAGGGCCGACGAGAGCCGGTTCATATTCAGGCTGAAAATTTCGATACCTGAATGCGCGAGATCCGCGGCCATCTCACCGGGTGGCATCAGCGTGACAACCTGGTGAAAAAAACGGCTCTGGTCTGAAGCTTTCAGCAGCCGACAAAGCATCTTCTCAGCGCCTCCAGCAGAGAGGTCACCAATAATATGCAGACATTTTATTTTCTCAGAAAGCACGGCGGTTTTTTGAGAAGCCTCGCTGCATCTTGTTTTTATATTGCCCGGCACCGGCTCAAGCAAGGTGCGGACACGTGCTGACCAGGTATACTGCGCGACCAGATCTGAAAAAGCCGTTTCTGCAAGCCTTTTGCCAAGGCTGCTGTCATTGCTGAGAGTCTTTATCGCCGCACACCATTCAGCGGTCTGGTCAGATTTTACCAGCAGGGCATTGTGCTGATGCGCGAGGATTTCTTCGAGCGCTGGCAGGCGTGAAGCAATAATTGGCCGATGACTGGCCATGTATTCGAAAATTTTGAGAGGCGACATCCATGCTGAGATGTTGCCGATACCCTGAGGATTAGTGGTCACTCTGGCCTGATAAGGCGCCAGAAGGATATCGCACTTTTCGAGAAATTCCGCTATTTCGGCGTGTCGCAGGTGCCCTGAAAAAAATAGGTTGTTACTCTGGCAGCGCTCTGCCCAGTATGAAATCTCGCTTTGCGCGCCGCCGGCGATGCGAAACTCAAAATCTGGCATGCTTGCTGCTATCTCGATTATTCTTTCCATACCCTTGCCCGGGTAAAGACCGCCGGCATAACCGATGATTGTCTTTTTCTCTGAAATCTTCTGTGTTCTAGCATGTTCATTCGCCGGCACTGAAGCGCCGTCGTGCGCGACCAGAACTGAGATTCGTTGTGAATGAGCCAGTTGTGGGTGCGTTTGCAGGTAATAATCACGTAGCGCGTGGTTAATAACGATCAGTTTTTTGAATTGCGGTAATGCAAAAAGGATACGTTCAAGAAAGCGCCGGCCGGCATTGTATGGCGCGGCATGGGCTTCGAAGTAAAGATCGACGTTACATCTGGCGGCTGAAATCAGGGCGTAGATGTTTCGACCATAAATCAGGTCTGGCTTGAATTCGCTATGTGAAAGCATTCCCGCTGTCCGCCAGCCAAAAATTGCGCCGCCGACCGCCCACCATGCTGGAGCTGACACCAGATTGATTTTGAACGTCGGCGTACAGCCATAATGCTCAAATAACTGCGTGGCAGTCATCAGAGCTGCCCCAGGTCTGGCGAAAAGTTCAACCTGGTGGCCATTTTCTGCGAATGCTTCACACATTTTCATTACCTGAACACTGTTGGCGCTCTGAGACGGCAGGCTGGAGCTTGAAAAATAGGCGATTTTCATATGCTCAGACGGTTTTACTCAGACAGAGCAGCAGATGATGACCAGTATGAGGATCGGCGTGGCGCAGCTTTGTCCAGGCGCGTTTCCACATAAGGTTTTCAAAAAGTCTTATGCTGAGAAACCAGAACCGGTTCTCGGTGAGCCGGGTGTAAAGACGGTAGAGCGGGTCGCTTCCGTTAAAAATGAACTCGCTGCTGTTTACCTGCAAACCGCGCGCTTCCGGGGCAAGCTGCGCAAGGAGTGTTTTCTGTTCGTAATGTCTGAAATGCTTTGCTGACATCGGTTTGTTTGTGGTCGGCACGCCGATTATCAGCTTGCCACCAGGCCTGATTCTGCTGACAAGGTCAGAAATAAATTGTTCGATACAGTCGTCAGGAATATGTTCGAGAACTTCAATGCAGCTGACCAGCGAAAACGTCTCTTCGACATCGGCAATATCGCCACAAAGAAAGCGGTGGCGGGGGTTAAGAGCCCGTGCCATGTCGATTGCCCGACTGTCACAATCCTGGCCGGTAAAATTGCACTCTGACTGCTGACTCAAAAGCGAAATCAGTCTGCCATCACCGCATCCTGCATCAAAAAGTTCGCCGGGCTTTTCCCTGACTATAGTTGCGGCGATATGATGCAGGTAGCAGAGATAGGCGAATCCCCAGCGCAATGACTGATGACGAAAGAAGTTTCCACCTGCTTCAATTTGCGGCAGGTAATGATAAGGCAGCTTATACTGGGCACTCTGAAGCTTGTATTTATTCATGATCTTTGTCTGCTGCGCGGACCCTGGCCTGCATCAGGCCCGTCCAGACGAGGTAATAGATAACATAGGCGCCGGCTGCGCCATTGATTCCATAATGTCGCGACAAGGGCAGCAGCAGGGTCAGATAGATTATAGTTGAAATCAGGTTGATTTTAAATGAAATCTCTGGCCTGCCTCTGGCCAGCATTACCGGTTGTAATGGCAGACCCGCCAGCGAAATGGTAAAGGCCAGCATGAAAATCATTGAGCAGGGAATTACCGCCGTGAATTCGGTGCCAAAGGTGAGAAGAACAACAGACTCTCCGAATAACCAGAACAGGAGCATGCCCGTCAGGCCGATGCTCAGGCCGGCGAATGAGGATTTTCTGATCAGTGCTGAGAATTCGTTATTTCTGTTACCTGCGTGCAGGTGGCTGAACTCAGTGAAAAGCGTTTGATACAGTGGGTCTGCAATCATCGGCAAAATCTGCGAGAATTGTCTGGCAATTTTCAGAAGAGCCAGTGCCGCCGGGTTGATAAAGACTGCTGCGATTACCTGGTCTGCTTCGCGAGTGAGTATTTTTACGGTTGCGTGCAGGTTGCTAACTGTAACATAGCGCAGAAGGCCTGGAAATCGCGCTTTGGCGCCGGCCAGCGACTGCCACAAAAAGCCGTTCGCCCGCTTCCAGCCAATTGCATTGGCAGTAACTGCTACCAGAATCAGTTGCCCGGACAGGGCGGCAACCAGATTGACGAGGGTGAAGTCATACAAAGAAAAGTTTCGGCGGTAACCCAGAACAGCGCCTGCCAGGCGGATGAGTGGAGATGCCAGGCCGGCCGTCGCCAGAAGGCCAAAGCGGTTGAACAGTCTGAGACCACCTGCCGCAACGCTTGAACTGCCGAGAATGATTGCCGGGGAGTAAAGGCGCAGGAGATCGCTGGTTGCTTCAGGCCAGCCGAGAAAGCTTGTCACTGGAGCAGCAGCAAGCATGGCAAGACAGCAGGCAGTGAGGCCGCCGACGAGATCGAGCAGAACAGAAATTTTTATGAGCTGGCCAAGTGCTGCTTCGTCATTCGTTTCTAATGAACGACTACCGAAGGTTATCATTGCCTGCCAGGTGTTGAAGCTGAGAAGCTGCCCGATGATCAGGGCGAAAGCCTGAATAAAAATGAGCACGCCATAATCTTTGGCACCGATTGTGCGCGCGATAAGAGCGGCCGCGGCAAGGTTAAGTATGGCGTTCAGCGAACTGCCGCAAAATATTTTGGCTGTATTGACAAAAATTCTATGAAACATTTGCGGTTGGCTGAGTGCTGGCGTTCTGCTGCAGTTTCAGGCACAGCATGCAAAGCAGCAGAGAATGTATCGACCACTGGTTGCGTGTAAGCAGAGCCAGTTCTTTGAAGTTCAGCAGCAATGCTGAAAGAAAGATGAGAAAGCTCACGGTCGCAAGGTAATGATCGCTGCGAAAAAATTGAAAAGCAACCCGAAACGCGAGAAGATACGGGAAAAGTGTGAGCAGAGTGCCGATCAGGCCGACGGCAAAAATGGTTTTTATCCAGCCGATATCGGATGGAATATACTCCAGATCGCCCCGACCAAGATTTGATGAGCCGAACAGAAATTCAGGCCAGCTCTCGGGCAGAATAATCATGCCGGAAATATTCTCGACTGTTGTTCCCTGCAGCTGCACGGTATCTAATATTTCCCGCGCCTGTTGCAATGAGTATTCGGCAAACTTGTCGGGCATTTTGGAAGATATCAGGCTGAGCATTAAAGCAATTGCTGCAATAACTGCAGTGCCTTTCAGAACTCCTGAAAGGCACTGCCCGGGAGAGCAGCCTGCTGCTCGTTCCCAGATCAGACTGATAACACAGATTGGCATAAACGCAATGGCAAGCATAAGTCCGCTTCTGCCGCTGATCAGAATCGAAACAACAAGTAACGGTGCGCCGGCGAGAAGCAGGAGTTTTCCGAAAAAACTTTTGCCGGCCCGTAATGTCAGCGGCAGAATCAGCAGGCCGAGCATCTGCAATACCGATGTCTGCGAAAGCCCGTAGGTCAGGCCGGAAATACGAAATCCTTCAAGAAACGGACTGGAAAGGTTTACGTATGATTCGGCATCAGTAATCCGGTAAATGGCCAGGCGCAGACCAGAATTGAGATACATGGCGATCATCAGGGCGGCGTGGGTGGTCAGCGCAAGGTAGATGTCGCGGATGATATTCTCGGCAAAACCGTTCTTGGAGCGCTGATAATAAATGTTCAGCAGCGCCAGTGCGCCAAGAAAATTCAGCAGCGCCCTGATTGAGCGCATTGCTATCTGGGTGTCGAGCAGGCCATTGATAAGAACGACCGACAGGGAATATATGCTGAGCAACCCAAGACAGGCGACGATTTTAAGCGTGTTACGATCTGCGTAAAAATAGCCATGCACAAAGCTCATGGTTATCAGACCTGCTGAAACCAGAAGGATAACATCGGCCAGCAGGCTGATTTTCCAGCCGAAGATAAACAGAAAGGTTGCCAGGCCGGTAAGGAGAGAACTGAGCATTTTGCATCCGTGAGGTTAGAATGCTGTTATGCTAATGCATCTGCAGCACTAATACAAGTTTGCCCTGTGCTGCGCAGCAGTGACTATTACCCCTCAGCTGCCGCGTTTTTGCTGTCGTAGTCCTGAATGATTTTTACGAAGCGCTCTTCACCGTTTTCGTGCCCGGGGCAGAACTCATCGACACTTCCCTCGTAGAGAATGTGCCCTTTATGAATAATGGCAATTTTGTCACAGATTTCGGTAATGTCGGCAATGATATGGGTACTGAAAAATACCGTTTTGCCGGCATGCTTGAGCTCTTTCAGGATATCCTTGATGAGCCGGCGACCGAGAGGGTCGAGGCCGCTGGCCGGTTCGTCAAGTATGTAGAGGGCTGGGTCGTGCAGCATGGCGCAGGCAATTCCCAGTCGTTGCTGCATGCCTTTTGAAAAGGCGCCGACTCTTTTGTGGCGGTCATCATAAAGACCAACTCTTTCGAGAATATATTTTTTTCTATTCTCGTCGGCTGTAATGTTGAGCAATTTTCCGGAGAACTCTACGATTTCTTCAGCGGTCAGTGTTTCGTAAAATACCGGTTTTTCCGGGCAAAATCCGATATTGTTGAAAGCTGCCGCATCAATGGGAGAGCCAAAAAGCTCAATTGTTCCAGAATCAGGTTGAATCAGGCCGAGAGCGGCCTTGATCGACGTAGTTTTACCGGCGCCGTTCAGTCCGGCAAAGCCGTATATCTGGCCGGCAGCAAGGGTAAGGCTGACATTGTCGATAGCTGCCCGGCGACCTTGCGCATCTTTGGCTGAACCTGGTGCCAGGGCGTAGCTTTTGGAGACATTCTTGAGCTCTAAAACAGTATGCGTCATCAATATCACCATTCGTTGTCACAAAGTATTACCTAGTGGTTAGCATTTCGAGCCGGCATTGTCAACAACCGTCTGAATGCCAGAACCACTATTCAGTATGCTTCACTGGGTGCTCCTGGCGATATTTTTGTATCATCAGCAGCCCTTCTTCTGGCAATCCAAGTTCGCAGGCAATTTCTGGAGTAACCGAATTACTCATCCAGACAATTTCCCATCCATGATTTAGAAACGCATCTGCCAGAATCACGCTTTTTCCCCGGTGCCTGGTTCGAAACAGTCGCAGCTGTTCGCGCCGATGCCACCATGAATACGCGGCAACCTCAGTGCAGGTAAAAGCAGGTTCGAATTCCTTGACAAACTTTTCGCCTTCGATCAGGTGTTGTCTGGCATCCTGTTCATCCTTGCCTTTCCAGTATTTAATTTCTTCTTCTATGTCAAATTTGAAATTGGGATCATATTTACTGCCAACTATCTGCTTCGCTTTTTTGCATGCGCCCTTTCTTTCTTCCTCATTCACATCCCTCGGCCTGATAATAATTGTATAGTCTGAATGCATCGGAAACAGGTAGCTGCGGTGTTTTACGCCTGCGCTTACCGCTTCTACAATCTTTCCGGTAAAATTATCTTCGGTGTGTATCCAGGCATGAATCATAAAACCAGAAATGGCGAAATTGGACAAATATCCGGCATCCCTGTGTAGCCCCACATCTCCATATTGAATGATGTTCACCATTTCCATTATTTCCTGAAAATCTACTTCATGTTGATCGACGGCCCAGGTTACCCATGGAAAACGATTCAAACGCCGGATTTTTCCAACAAAAAAAACTGCTTTCCGCCACAGATCACCCATCAAATCTTTAATCAACTTGCTGGTTCCTTTCAATAATTTTCTGATTGACTTGTGCTATTTGGTTTCCTGCCTTGTCTCAGCCTCTAAATGCTCTTTGCTACAAGTATGTTCCTATAGATTTCCTGTACATTCAATCATTTTTTTGCTCCCTGCAGGTATTATTCTCACCTGCAAAAAAGTGTGTTTCTCGTGCGTGTATGTTAATATTGGATATAAATTGAAAATTGCCCATTGGTAAGATTGAGAGCAATAATTGCCCGTTTTACCTTATTTGAGATGCTTTTTGGAACGGATTAATCGGGAAAATGGAAGCGCAGAATAAGATCGTTATTTTTGCACTCGGTGAGCCGCGTTGTGCTCTCCCGATTTCGCGTGTCGAAAGAGTCATTCGTGCTGTCGAAATCAGCCCGCTTCCTCAGGCACCAGATATAATTCTGGGGGTTATCAATGTCGCAGGAACGCTGATTCCAGTAATTGATGTTCGTCGAAGATTCCGCTTTCCCGAGCGTGATTTAAGCGTCAACGATCGCTATATCATAGCTAACACCGCAAACCGTTCAGTTGCCTTGGTGGTCGATGGTGTCGATGAAATCAGTGAAATCACCGATCAAGAAATGGTAATGGCAGAACAGTGCCAGCCTTTCGCTGAGCATCTTAAAGGTGTGGCCAAAATCAAGGGCAACCTCATTATGATCTACGATCTCGATCAATTTCTTTCTCTCGACGAAGAGCAGGCGCTGAACAGCGCCATCTCAATTGCCAGCAGCGAGAGAGAGGGAACGTCATATGAGTGAACACCTTCCAGCAGCTATTATGGCAAAAGTGAGTCAGCTCATTGAATCGAGAACAGCTCTGCATTTTCCGCCAGACTGCTGGAAAGATCTTGAACAAAAGCTGAAATTTGCCGCAAAAGAATTTGGCTATACCGATCTGAATGCTTTTTGTGACTGGCTGACAGCTTCGGCGCTAAATACTGAACAGGCAGAGATTCTGGCAAGTCACCTTACCATCTCTGAAACCTATTTCTGGCGCGAACCTCACGTCTTTGCGGCGCTTGAAGAAAAAATTCTTCCCGAATTGATTCGTGCCCAGGAAAATGGCGATAAACGTCTGCGTGTCTGGAGTGCTGGCTGTGCAACTGGCGAAGAGCCATATTCTCTTGCCATTGCCATCAGTAGAGCCATTCCTGATTATAAAAACTGGAACATTACTATTCTCGCCACTGATATTAATCCGCGAATTCTTAGAAGAGCCACTGAAGGCATTTATGGGGAGTGGTCATTCCGCAATTCCCCAGCCTGGCTTAAGGAACGTTATTTCAGCTGCATTGCCAGAGGAAAATACGAAATATCATCCGAAATTCGAAGCATGGTGACTTTTGCATACCTGAATCTGGCAGAAGATGCTTATCCCTCGCCGATAAACAATACCAACGCCATGGATATTATTTTCTGCCGGAACGTCCTCATGTATTTTGCCGGCAATAGAATTCAGCAGATTGGCGCAAGCCTTTTCCAGTCACTGGTAAGTGATGGCTGGTTTATGGTAAGCGCTTCGGAGCTGTCGCTGCAGTTTTACCCAAAATTTACTCCAGTATATTTTCCCGAGGCTATTGTGTATCGAAAAACTGATCAGAAGCCTGCAGACAATATAGTTTTTCAGCCTTCTGCGCCTCCGACTGAACCACCACCACTTCATTTTTCTGCTGCTGAGCTGTTGCCGACCGAAAAGATAGCATTGCCAGCTGCGCCGCCCGGCGAATCTGTCCGCGCAGAGCCAGATTCGAAACAGCTTCTGGCACAGGATACGATTGCCGGAACGCCGAAAATTGTTGCTGTAGATATTTCCGGGCAGGTGAGAGAACTCGCCAATCAGGGCAATCTTAATGAGGCATTGCTTACCTGCGAACATCTTATTCTCGAACACAAGCTTGATCCACATCTCTATTTTCTACAGGCGACCATCCTGCAGGAGCAGAATCGTGATATAGAGGCAATAACAGCGCTTAAGCGGGCCCTATATCTTGATCCCGATTTTTACATGGGCCATTTTGCTCTCGGCAACCTGATGCTGCATCGGGGCAAAAAGCAAATTGCCAGAAAATGCTTCGAAAATGCGCTGATAATTCTGTCAAAATTTCACCTGAATGATGTGTTGCCTGAGTCTGAAGGGCTCACTGCCGGCCGGATGCGCGAAATTGTCTCTGCAACCATGCAGGCAGGAGCATTGCCATGATTGAAAAGAATAAGCCTCTGTCTATTGTTAAAAACGAGTCAGAGCAGGCGATTCTTAAAGCCCGCGCTCAGGCACTGGCGAAAGAGCCTGAAAAAATAGTTCCGGCCAGCGAACTGCTCGAGATCATCACTTTTCGTCTTGGCGGCGAAACCTATGGCATCGAGTCGGTTTATGTGCGCGAAGTTTATCCGTTGCGAGATTTTACCCCATTACCGGGAGTTCCAGCCTTTATTCTCGGCATAATCAACGTGCGCGGGCAGATTCTCTCAATAGTAAATCTGAAGGTTTTTTTCAAGCTGCCCGGAAAAGGGCTGGGTGACCTCAACAAAGTCATCATACTCCACAATAATCTCATGAAATTTGGTCTGCTGGCAGATGAGATTGTTGGAACAGCATCTGTTCTGCTCAGCACACTGCAGCTGTCTCTGCCGACTATAACCGGGGTTGGCCGAGAATTTATGAAAGGTATAACAGCAGAGAATCTTATAATTCTGGATGGAGACAAGCTTCTTAACGAAAGAAAAATGATTGTTCACGAAGAAATCGCCTTTACGGCCAGCAAATGAAATATCAGGAGAACGTGTTGTGCTGAATAATATGAGAGTGGGTATGCGTTTGAGTCTGGGGTTCTGCCTTATTCTGGTGCTTTTGTCTGGAATAATCTTTATCAGCCTGAGTTCAATGGAGATCAGCAGATATAACCTTGAAAGAATTGTAACGATCAACAATACTCGCATTGAAATGGCCAATGGGATGATTGATCAGGTGCGTGAAGTTTCGATTGCCATCCGCGATGCCTGCCTGTTGGGCGACAGCGAAAAAATACAGGCAGTCACCGCGAACATAGCTAAAATAAGAAAAGAATACGATGAATATCTGGGCAAATTTGAAGAGCTGCCCGCAGAGAAAAATCGCGAGATAGATGAAAAAATCGCCAGTATTAAGGCTGTTCAGCAAAAATCAAGAGACCTGAACGACGAGGTGGTTGCCCTGGCGGCAGCTGGGAAGATAGAGGAAGCAAATGTTTTGATGCACGCCAAAGCAAGCCCGATGGTAAAGCAATGGATTGAGATGACAGACGATCTTGTTCAATTGGCCGAGAAGCGCTCAATTTTGCGCTACAATGAGGCGAAAGAATCACAGTCCGAGGCATACCGGTTTATTCTTCTGCTGGGGATTGCAGCAGTAGTTATGACGATAGTGATATCAATTGTTTTGACGCTTGGTATTACCGGCCCATTAGACATTTGTATTGCAGCGGCAAAGAGAATTTCCAATAAAGACCTCACCGGTGATCTTACTGTTCAACACAATCGTGGGGATGAGCTGGGGATCATGACACAGTCGTTCAGGGGCATGATTGAGACACTGAGAGATCAGATTCGCGAAATCACTGATGGCGTCAATGTTCTGGCCAGTTCGTCGAATGAGATTCTGGTTTCGACCTCACAGCTGGCTTCTGGTGCTGCCGAGTCGGCAACAGGTATCAGCGAAACCATGACTACCGTAGAAGAGGTCAGGCAGGCAGCCAGGCTTTCTTCGGAAAAGGCAAAAATGGTAGCAGACAGCGCTCAACGTGTTGTTCAGGTTTCCCAGACTGGTAAAAATGCCGTGGATAACACGGTTACCACTATGCTGCACATCCGCGACCAGATGGAAGCAATTGCTCAGACGATTCTGCAGCTGAGCGAGCAAAGTCAGGCCATTGGCGGAATCATCGCCACCGTTACCGATCTGGCTGATCAGTCAAACCTGCTGGCGGTAAACGCCGCAATTGAAGCTGCCAAAGCTGGAGAACAGGGGCGCGGTTTCGTCGTTGTCGCTCAGGAGATAAAAAGTCTGGCAGAACAGTCTAAACAGGCGACCACGCAGATTCGTGCAATTTTGACTGAAGTACAGAAAGCGACCAACGTCGCGGTATTGGCTACCGAGCAGGGTACGAAAGCGGTCGATGGCGGCGTAAAACAATCTGCTCAGACTGGAGAGGCAGTGAAAATTCTTGCTGAAAGCAGCATGGAAGCGTCGCAGGTGGCGACCCAGATTGTGGCTTCCAGTCAGCAGCAGGTCGTCGGCATGGATCAGATCGGCGTGGCGATGACGAACATAAATCAGGCCGGCGTGCAGAATGCTTCAGCCATGAAACAGGCTGAAGTTGCCGCTAAAAATTTGAATGAGCTTGGCCAGAAACTGCGAAAAATAGTAGATCAGTTCAAAATCAAAGAGGCTTGAATTTAATGGGCCCAGGTGATTCAGAATTTAACCGAAGACTTCTTCAGACCTTCAGGGTTGAGGCTGAAGAACACATTCACGCGGTAACCAGCGGTCTGATTGAACTGGAGAAATCGCCGACCTCTGAAAGATACGCTCAACTCATTGAAGCGATATTCCGTGAATTCCACAGTCTTAAAGGTGCTGCCAGATCTGTTAATCTGCGAGAGTTTGAGCAGGTATGTCAGCCTCTTGAGGCTATATTTTCACGGTTAAAGCGTGGAGAAATTTCTTTAGAGCCAGGTTTGTTTGATCTGTTGCATCGTGTCATTGATTTTCTTTCCGAGTTTAGCTCAGTATCAGGAGAGAAAAGAACTTCGGCGCAAAGATCAACACAGAAAGAATTGATCGCGCAGCTGGGGATTTTGACAAAAACAGACAGCATTGCACCTGAGGCGCCGAAGCCAGAACTCGCGGCTGATGCTTTGCAGGACTCAAGTAAAGAGCCTGAAATTGAGAATTTAAAACCTAAACAGAAAGAGACCAGTTTTGGGCAGACAGTTCGAATTCCGGTATCCAAGCTGGATTCTCTGCTTTTTCAGGCGGAAGAAATGATTCAGACTAAAGTAACGACGCAGCAGCTGGTTGCTGAATTGCGCGAGATAAAAAGTGCTCTTGCATCTTACAGCTTGAGCTCCAGACAATGGAAAAACAGGCGGAATGCCGCAAAATCCAGCGAACACGAAGAACTTGTGAGCTGGTGCGAAACCCATCTGGACCAGCTACATGCCAGAATTATCTCGGTTTCCCAGACGGCAGAACAGGATTTTCGCGTCATGCGGCGCATCATTGACGATCACCTGGAGGCAATGAAACAGGTGCTGATGCTGCCGGCGTCGTCTTTAACCGAGACTTTCCCTAAAATAGTCCGTGATCTTGCTCAACAGCAGGGTAAAGAAATTGATCTGGTTGTTTCGGGTGACGATATTGAAATAGACCGAAGGATTCTCGAAGAGTTGAAGGATCCATTTATTCATCTCATGCGCAATTGCACTGACCACGGTATAGAAAAACCAGCCAGGCGGAAAGAGCTCGATAAGCCCGCCACCGGCAAAATCAGCATTGCATTTGCCACCAATGAGAATCGTCAGGTTGAAATTTCTATTTCTGACGATGGCAGCGGCATAGATTGTAACCAGATCCGTGAACTGGCCATAAAAAATGGGACTGTTCCTTCAGAAGCAGCAAAAAAGCTGGATTCTAGAGAAATTCTTGCTCTTGTTTTCCAGTCAGGTTTCACGACCAGCCCGATTATTACCGACATTTCCGGTCGCGGTCTTGGTCTGGCAATTGTCAGCGAGAAGGTCGAGAAGCTTGGCGGCAGCATTACAATTGAGAGCACGCCGCAGGCAGGCACCACCTTTCGCATGCTGCTGCCCATTTCTCTGGCCACCTTTCGCGGGGTTATGGTTCGCGTCAGTGAGCATCTGTATGTAATTCCGACTGCCAACGTAATGCGGACTCTGCGCGTAAAAACTGAAGATATAAAAACCGTAGAGAACCGTGAAACCATCAGGCATAATGGGATAATTTTTTCTCTGGTGCATTTAGGCGAAGTCTTGGGATTGCCTGAAGCTGCAAACTCTTCAGCGTCAGCCTTCAAGGGCCATAATGCCGATGCCGGGTCGGTAACTATGGTTATATTGGCAAACGGCGACAGTCAGATCGCTTTTCTGGTTGATGAGGTTCTTGAGGAACTTCAGGTACTGGTTAAGGGTCTGGGGCAACAACTGAGCCGGGTGCGCAACATCAGCGGCGCCACAATTCTTGGTAATGGCCGGGTAGTAGCGGTTCTGAACGTTTCTGATCTGATGAAGTCTGCCAACCAGTTTGCATCAATCAGAAAACATCGAGACGGCGGGGAAATCGCCAGGAAGTCGATGCGGGTTCTTGTCGCAGAAGACTCAATTACTTCGCGAACTCTGCTTAAAAGCATTCTGGAATCGGCAGGGTATCAGGTTACTACAGCGGTTGACGGGGCAGATGCTTTTGCCCGGCTCCGCAGCGGGGAGTTTGACCTTGTGGTTTCAGATGTCGATATGCCACGCATGAGCGGGTTTGAGCTCACCGCGAAAATTCGCGCCGATAAAAGAATCGGCGAGTTGCCAGTGGTTCTGGTTACCGCTCTTGAGTCGCTCAATGACCGTGAACGTGGCGTCGACGTTGGCGCCAACGCCTATATAGTAAAAAGCAGTTTTGATCAGAGCAACCTTCTCGAGGTTATCAACAAGTTGATTTAATGGAAGAAAAATGATCAAATTACTAATAGTTGAAGATTCGATTGTCGCACAGGAATTATTGATCCACATTCTGACTTCTGACCCGGAAATCAGAGTAGTTGGAGTGGCCCGCAACGGGAGAGAGGCTATCGAGGCGGTTAGTCTTCTCAAACCTGATGTTATCACCATGGATATTCATATGCCAGGGGTTGACGGTTTTGAAGCTACCCGGCAGATCATGTCGATCATCCCAACACCAATAGTTGTGGTAAGCGGCAGCCTGGTCACCGAAGAGGTCTCTCAGGTATTTAAAGCAATGGAGGCCGGTGCATTAGCAGTGTTTCACCGGCCACCAGGTATAACCCACCCGGGTCACAAAGAAGCCGCGAAGAATCTTTTGCAGACAGTAAAGCTTATGTCTGAGATCAAGGTGGTCAGGCGTCTACGCCATCTGCAGAAAAGTGACAACGTTTTGCCAGCTCCTGCATCTACTGCGGTTCCGACAGTGCCGCACGCGACCGGAGTTCGGCTGGTAGCTGTTGGCGCGTCAACCGGAGGGCCTTTAGCTCTGCAGAAAATCCTTCACGGGCTTCCCAAAGACTTTTCTTTGCCCATTCTTATTGTTCAGCATATTGCGGCTGGCTTTGTCGGTGGGTTTGTCGACTGGCTTGCTGGCAGCTGTCCTTTGCCCATGCATATAGCTGTTCAGGGACAAACTGCTTTGCCGGGGCATGTTTATGTCGCCCCGGATGATTTTCACATGGGTATCGACAGAAATTTGCGGATAGTTCTCAGTGAAACTCCCCCGGAAAACGGAGTAAAGCCATCAGTTTCCTGTCTTTTTCGTTCAGTCGCAGCAACTCTGGGTGCAAGCGCAGTGGGAATACTTCTTACTGGAATGGGGCGTGATGGCGCACAGGAATTGAAGCTGATGAAAGATAACGGGGCGATTACTATCGCCCAGAATGCTGAGAGCTCAGTTGTGTTCGGAATGCCTGGTGAAGCAATCAGTCTTGATGCCGCAACCAGCGTTCTTTCGCCTGAAGAGATAGCTGGCATGCTTTCCAGATACCGATAGAGGACAAGGGGAAAATATGACAAGTGATAAACCTTCGCAGAATAAACTCGAAATACTGGTTGTAGAAGACAGTCTCACCCAGGCGCAGAGCTTGAAGCACCTCCTTGAGTCTCGTCAATTTCTGGTAAAATTGGCTGAGGACGGGCGGCGTGCTCTTGAGCTGATAAGCGAGCATAAGCCTGATCTGGTAATCACTGACATTGTAATGCCGGTAATGAACGGGTATGAGCTTTGCCGGCAGATAAAAGACAATGTCAGCACCATTGATATTCCTGTCATTCTGCTCACATCTCTTACCAACCCGGAAGACGTTCTTGAGGGTCTATCCTGCGGTGCCGATAATTTTATCACCAAGCCTTACCATGACGAGTATCTGCTTTCTCATATCGATCAAATACTGGCCAATCGCAAAATGGTTAAGATTGAGCGGATTCGTATTGGCGTCGAAATATTTTTTGGCGGTAAAAGGCGATTCATTACGGCTGATCAGCAGCAGATGCTTTCTTTGCTTCTTTCGACATATGAAGCCGCTGCCCAGCGGAATATCGAGTTAATCAACACTCAAGAGGAATTGCGGATCATCAATGATCATCTGGAAGAACTGGTCGAAAAACGTACCAGCGAATTGCAGAGTCAGCGGGATTTTGCTGAAACCCTTGTAAATACCGCCCAGACCGTCATTCTTCTGCTTGATCCGCAGGGTAACATTGTTCATTTTAACCCATATTTTGAGGAGCTTTCGGGTTATCGTCTCGCGGAAGTTTGCGGCAAGAGCTGGTTTTCAACTTTTCTGCCAGATAGCGATATAAATTCTGTAGCTGAGATATTTGCCAGGGCCATAAATGATGTTCCGACCGTTGGCAGTATCTGCCCGGTTATTTGCAAAAACGGTGCGAAGCGAGAAATTGAATGGCATGACAAAACCATCAAAGACAAAAATGGGCTGGTTACCGGTTTGCTGGCTATTGGCCAGGACATAACCGAGCATCGCAAAGGTGAGCTGAAAATTCAGCACCTTAACCAGGTTTTGCGTGCGATTAGAAATATTAATCAATTGATCGTTCGTGAGAAGGACAGCGACAAACTTGTTCAGGAAGCCTGTGATCTCATGGTGGAATTTAGCGGGTATCTTGGCGCCTGGATAATCCTAACCGACAGCACCGGGAGGTTTCTCAAGTGGGTGCAGGCCGGGCTGAATGAAGCCGCTGAAGATGCTCAGGAGAAGTTAAGTCGCGGCGTTTTACCGCAATGCTGCCAGGTCACTGGAGTGAATCACGAAATTTCCCTGATTTCTGATCGAAAAAAACTCTGTCAGGGTTGTCCCCTGGCGGATGCAAGGTCTGAATGCAATTGTCTGCGTCTGCAGTTAACCCATGGGAACAAAGTCTTTGGTTGTCTCGGAGTCATGGTAGAAGGCTCTATCGCGGTAGATGAAGAAGAACTGTCCCTGTTTGAAGAAATGGTTGGAGATGTGGCATTTGCTCTCTATTCAATAGGCCAGACCAGAGAAATGGTGGTCGGCGAAGAAAATCGGGCTCTGCTTGAGGCGCAACTCCGCCAGTCTCAAAAGATGGAAGCGATTGGCCAGCTGGCGGGTGGTGTAGCTCATGATTTTAACAACATGCTGCAAATCATCAACTCGG
>Ga0154428_1134_pt3 | contig 16133 bp, 16 predicted proteins | sample RifGroC2_FD_115932 | JGI IMG/M metagenome (GOLD analysis project Ga0154428, IMG submission 115932) | Candidatus Riflebacteria bacterium GWC2_50_8 | reverse complement strand
AATCACGAATGGTCTCCTTGTGTTTCAAAACTAACATTGATTGTTCAGTATGTTACTTTTCTCTATAAAAGTAAAATACAAAATAGTATGTGTTCTCTTCGTGGTAGTTTCATAACTGGCAGACTTGACGTAATAATCGGTTGCGGGTGGTGAAGCCAGCCTTTTGATGTTGGGGTAGGGAGAGCGATGGAGGTTGGTTTCTTTTGGCAGCGTAGCCAGGCTGTAGGGCACCAGACTTGTTTTTTCTTGATGCTGACTGTAAGTTTAAGAACCGTGAAACCCGAAGTTGGATTCTACTGGTTTTTCTACGGAAATCTCTACGGCTGCAAGTCGTATTATACCTGCTGCCTGAAAAATACAACGACTCGCAAGCCGTCTTCTAGTGAGCTTAAAAGCAAAAAGCCCATCCTAGGATGGGCTTGAACAGGGGCGGGAGGATTCGAACCTACGAAATGCCTGCTCCAAAGGCAGGTGCCTTACCGCTTGGCTACGCCCCTTCGCCATTTATTGTGGCTCAAAGAAAATAACACATTTTGGCGCTCTGTGCAAGGCAAAGTGAAGGCTTTCCGTAATTCTCCATTTGCCTGCCTATGAGGACTTTGCGAGATATTTCGTTTGGGCCATTTTTCTGGCACAGTTATCCGAAAGCGATCTGCACGAATCCGTTGAAAAATGAATATAAAAGTAAAGCGAGATGCCTCTAGAACCCTCTTCTGTAATCAAATGTATTGTTGCTGGCCGGCTTGATGAGAGCGTGCAGTTTATGGATTGTGATCGGGGCGGTTTTCGGGTTTGTTGATCTCGTCTTCGTAAGCGCGCAAAATTGTCTGTTTTATCTGCTCTGAAAGCTCGGTGCTTATGGCGAAAACAGTTTCGCGCCAGGTGCCATCGGGCATTTTTCGGCTTGGCATGCCGACAAAACAGCCGCTGGTGGCTGAAAAAATTTGAAAATCCTTGATCACCAGGGCATCATCAATGGTCAGGCTGGCAAAGGCCATCAGCTTGTTGCGCGGGGATTTGATGATCTGAATGCGAACGTCGGTAATCTGCATGACCGGTCAGAATTTTAAAATGAATTCTGTCCAGACCTTGGTGTCTTTGCTTGATTTGGTGTCGGTTACTTCGGGTCTGACCTCGTTGTTGTAACCGGCTTTGATGAGAACATTCTGGTTTGCTTCGACGATACCTTCGACCTGAAGCTTCTCTTCTGATTCAAAAGTGTCGATCATTGAGCGCTTGAACGATACTTTGCCCTTAAGCGTTGGCTTAAAGCTGTAGACAGCTTCGAGATAATATCTGGAAGCCAGTGCCGCACTTTTTTCATGTGGTTCTGGTTTTTCCTGGCCGCTGTTTTTGCTCTCTATAACCGAGGCGCGTATCGCGTTGCCGTTAGCCTGGTTGCCAAAAGCATTGCTGTTTTGTGTGTTGAAGGTCGTCATGTGTTGTTGCTCAAACTCGCCATAAACACTCAGTCGGCCGGATTCTTTGCCGATAGAAAGACCAGTTGCCGTCGGGTCGTTCGGGCCAATTGAGTTGTCTTCGTAAGCGCTGCTGAGCGTAATGGTTGGTGCAAATCGGTGTTTTTCTGTTGCCCGGGTGGCGCGAAGCTTGAGTTGCACAGGGGTCTGCAGTTGCATCTGGCTTGTGCTGCGGTCGCCAAAATCTGAAAATGTTTCAGCTATTTCGACGCGCGAAACTTCTGTTGTCGGTGACTCTATTGGTCTGGCGCTTTCTTCTTCGGCAAAAAGCTGGCTGCCCAGCGACAGTTTAAATTCTCCGTTGCCAGGAACTGGTTTCGCTTTGTGATGCCGGTTTGGGCTACGGTTGAGTTGCAGGTTAAGATTGTCGATTTTCTGGGCGTGAAGAACTTCTGCAGGCATGAATAGTGCCAGCAAGACGACGAACACAAGCATGTTAATTTTTCTTAACATTTCGCTCTCTGCCCTAAGTATAACAAATTTTAAACTGCAATCAACCACATAATGTACCGCAAAACCGTCTTGTTGACAAGCATATTTTTGTAAAACAACGTGCGGACCGCAAAAATTTACAAAATTTCAGAGCAGGTTGGCTTTCCAGAACAGGTTGCTATATTTGTGGTCAGCTATTCTTTCAGCTTCGGCAAGCTCGCTGTTGTTGAGTGGTTGCTTAATCACTTCCAGCTTCAATAACTGAGAATATGAGCTGGCGACTGACTGGGGCAGGTCACTGATTTGCCCGGAAGTGCAGAAATCTTTCAGCGCCGCCATATTAACATTCTGGCTGACCTTCTGTTCTCCGATAAAGATATGTTCTGGCGGAAAACTTGCCAAAACCGGTATGGAGCCATGAACAGTCAGGCAATTTTGCCTGAATACGCCGGCAGCGCCAACCAGTTTTCGATTGTCGGCGTAAATTGAATGCCCGGCCGCAACAGCATAACAATGTAGACTGCTAGAAGTATGCTGCATCTCACGCGATGATGCGAAACGCGCCGGCACGCCAATGTTCTTTAAGCCTTCCACTAATGGGGCTATTGCCAGCATAAACATCTCAAGAAATGGCTTGCCGCGCCCAATCGCCTTTTCGATAAAATCGCCCGACAGGCCAAACGAAAAGGTGAATTCGAAGTTGTGAAAAACCATTTTGCCGCCCGTCATGCGTCGAACCAGGCCAATTCCGCAGGCTTTGGCTGCTTCTATGTCGATGAGGCGATCTATTCTCTGGTTATAGCCAAATGAAATGGTTGCCGGCTGCCACTGATAAAATCTCAAATATGCGCTGTTTGAGTTATCGGCCAGGGTGCCGGCCAGAAGCTCATCAATGGCCATGTTCATGGTGCCGCTGAATGTCTCGCAGTCGATAAATCTAAGTTTGTGCATGTGCAAAATTCTAACCCGCCGCCTGACAATCTGCAAAATATTCGTTAAGCAAACTTCACCTTCTGACGACAGGGTTCATGGATTTGTTTGCCTCCTTATTTTCAGGGCCGGGTTAACCCGGTCTTTTTTTTTGCCGAAACTTCGTGTTATCAAAACAGACGACAAATTTATTGAAAAAGCTGGCTGTGTGACAGAAATTTCGGTATAAATACTTAACACTTAAGCACCCGGGTAAATAATATGAAGATGGAAAGTTCTCAGCTCGACAAGGTTTTTCATGATTTTCTTACACTCAAAAAGTTGCGCCGCACTGGCTGGCAGTTGCGCGGAATTCGTAATGGCGAATCTATCGCTGATCACTGTTTTGGAGTAGTTCTTCTTACCTACATGCTTGCCGGAAACATGACCAGCGTGCAGATAAATCGCGAACGGGCCGTGTCAATAGCAATTATTCATGAACTTGGCGAAAGTCGGGTTGGTGATATTCCTTATACCGCTTTGAAATATTTTCCTGATAAGAGTGCAATCGAAATGCAGGCTGTCGAAGATATTTTGACTCCTCTCGGTGCCACGTTAACCAAAGAGAGTCTTGAATTGTTCAAAGAGTTCGAAGAGGGCGGAAGCGTTGAAGCGAGGTTTGTAAAAGCGATAGATAAGCTTGATATGCTGATTACCGCTGCCGAATACGAAAAGACCGGTTTTGCCGGCCTGTCTGACTTCTGGCATAACAACGCTACCTTTAAGCCGCTCGAAGAATTTCCGGAAATTGCAAAATATGCCGAACATCTCAGGCTGTCGCGCGAACGAAGAGTTTCTGGCCATCATGATCAGCATTAAGGACCTCAGAAAGAGTTTTAACGACAAGGTGGCCGTCGATGGAATAACTCTTGAGGTGCCTCGTGGCGCAGTTTTCGGCTTTCTTGGCCCGAATGGCGCCGGCAAGACGACAACGTTACGCATTTTGATGGGCCTTCTTCAGCCTGATTCCGGTCGGGTGGAAATTGATGGCATCAATGTCGCTGCTGATCCGATAGCGGTTCGCGCCCGAGTTGGCTATCTGCCTGATGAGATTTTTCTCTATGACTATTTGACCGGATACCAGTTTCTTGACTTTGTCGCTGACGTTCATCAACTGCCGAAAGCTGACAGAAAACAGCGTATTGAGGAATTGCTCGCTCAGTTCGGTCTGTCTGAGGCCGCCGATGAATACACAGCCAATTACAGCTTTGGCATGAAAAAGAAAATGGCCTTGGCCTCAATAATCATACATGCACCCAGAGTATTGATTCTAGACGAACCCTTCAATGGCCTCGACCCCCAGGCAACCCGCGATTTTCGCCTGTTGCTCGACAAGATGGTCGAAAACGACACGACGATAATTTTTTCGAGTCACGTTCTCGAAGTCGTCGAAAAGCTGGTAACGCACGTAGGCATTATTGCATCTGGTTGTCTGCGCCTGTCAGAAAGCATCGAGAAGGTCACTCAGAACTGGGGCAGCCTCGAAAAAGCTTTCTTTGAGCTTACCGACCCCGAAAAGCAGACAGCATAAAACTGGTCCTTTGCCTTCTTATGCTTTCACTCTGGTTTGACCGGAAGTTTTCGTTTGCGCAGTCTGACCCTACTGGCCTGTTCGAGGTTATTGTCGGAAAGTCCGGTTATCGTCCGCGATTCAAAGAGCACTTCGAGGTCGGGTTTGAGATTTTCGAGGACTTCTTCGGTCAGCGTCGAAAAGGCAAAAAAGACTTCGCGACCGTCATGAGCTTTTATAATACCCATCTTCTTTTCGACGTCGTAACGCTCGATCTTTCCGGGCATTGATTCTGAAACTTCACCCTCGCCTATTTTCTCAACCTGCACTGCGATCGGACTCATCGAATCTTTGACAATGCCGAATCGCACCTGGTCGCCCTTTTTGAGCTCGCTTTCGCTCTCGTTTTTAATCGCAGAATAATGCAGCAGCACCTCAGGGTATTCGTTACAGGTTAAAACTCCCATGCCAGTCTCAGGGTTATACCACTTAACCAGACCCTCGACATAGGCGTCAGGCGCTGGATCGTAAATAATCTCTTCTACGGTTCTGCCGATTTCGGCCCTGATGATTTCAATCTGTTCAATCAACTGTTTGACTTCAGGCTGATCCGGGCTGTTTTTAAGGCTGTCGTGCAAAGTTTGTACCGCCATTCCAAGCAGGCGGCGTTTGAAATATACCAGCCCGAGATACAACAGTGCTGCCGCATCGCCAGGTAAGATGCGCAATGCTTCGAGCAGGTGCTGTTCTGCTTCTTCAGCCATGTCGAGTTCATACATGACGGCGCCAATGTCGCGATGATAAGCGGCTTCGTAAGGAAACCGGCGCAAAAGCTGGCGATAAAGGTCGAGCGACTCGTCGTAAAACTTCATGCGACTGTAAATATCAGCCAGCTGTTCAATAGCCCCGACATTTTTGGGGTCGACCTGCAGAATGTTTTTAAATGCTTCGGCGGCTTCGAGATAATGGGTGTCTGAGTTGTCTTCGTCATGTTTGAGTCGGTAGATGTCGCCGAGATTGCGGTGAAAAAAGGCTTTGCGTTGCCCGGTTTTGAGCCCCTGCTGAAAACTGCGCAGTGCATTGTCGAAATCATTGGCCAGTCGGTAGGCCAGCCCTATGGTCTCATAATAGTCGGGCTCACCAGGATCTTTGCTGATACACCAGTTGATCTTGTCGACGGCTTTTTGCAGATTGCCGGCAGAAAGGTCATTGACTGCCTCGTCATATTTTTCGTGCAGTTCTTCGAGAAAATCAGCGAGTTTTTCATCATATGCTGCGCGCTTTTCGTCGTCAGCCAGCAGATCAAAAGCATCTTTCAGTTCGCGTAGTTTTGGAATATTGGCCAGTGGCGAGTCTGAAGAAAAAAGTTCGGCATATTTCTGTTTGTAGGCGGCGGCAAGTTCTTCAAGGGTGGCAAAATTCGAAGCGCCAAAGAGCTGATAAAGGTTTTGCATTATTGGTATGATTTTCCCGGGTTCAAGATTAATGCCGTAAAATTGTAACCCCTCTTGCCAGTAATTGACAAGCCCTAATAAAGAACTATCGACACGATAATGATCGGGCGCGCGACCTGACTGTTCCACGCGCGCAAAAGATAAGTGAAATTAGCAACAGGTGTACCCGATAGTATTTTTAAGCGGATATATGAAAAAATAGAAAAGTGCTTGATAGGTCTACCTCTGATAGAGTAGGATGCATACCCAATGGCAAGTAAGATAAAGACCGTCGACAAATATATTTTAAAAGAGCTGCTCGAACCATTTCTTTTCGGCATGGCTTTTTTTGTCACCATCTGGCTGATAGACCTGATGATGGAACTTATCAACCTTATTTTTGCCAAGGGCGTGCCGGCTTCTGTCGTCGGGCTGTTTTTTATCTACAGTCTGCCGCCAACGCTGGTTATAAGTTTTCCAATGGCGCTTCTGCTTGCCAACCTGGTTGCTTTTGGGCGCATGTCGTCAGATTCCGAGATTACAGCGCTTAAGGCCGGGGGGTATAGTTTCGCCCGGGTAGTGACGCCGGCTATACTGGCCGGTTTGTTCATCACTCTTCTGACGCTGTTGTTTAATGAAAAGCTGGTTCCGGTTGCCAACGAAAAATTTACGCGCCTGTTCAGGCGTGAGGTCACTCTCAAACGCCCTTTGCCGAAAATCGCCGAGAACCGGTTCTTCGAGGCCGGCCCCGGTCGCAAGTTTTTTGTGCGCAAATTCAGCGAAGAGACAAAAGATATGTTTGGCGTTGTCATGTATGAAGGTCAGGCACGTGGTTTTCCGCGGGTTATTGAGGCAGAACGCGCCCGTATCGAAGGCGGGGTTTGCTATTTCTGGGATGGCAGGGTTTCTGATATTCACATGAGTGGCGAAGACCGCAATTACACGTATTTTAAAGATATGGAATATCCGATCGATACTCACTACGTGAATCCTGATCATGTGCCGGACTCCAAAAATGCCAGCACGATGAGCCTCGAAGAATTGTACAGGTTCATTCGCGACTCTGAAGCCAAAGGAATTTCACCCGGTGTAATAACCCAGCACTGGATAGAGTTCTGGGCCAAGACATCGATTCCTTTTGCCGCACTGATCTTTGTGTTGATAGGCGCTCCGCTCGGCTCGCAGACGACGCGCTCCGGCACCGGTATCGGTATCGGCATGTCGGTGGTAATCATATTTCTGTATTATGTTCTCTTTGCGGCTGGCAAAGCTTTTGCCAAGGGAGCTGTTCTGACGCCGTTCATCGGTGTGTGGCTTCCCAACTTTCTCATCGGGGCGATAGGTATCTGGCTGATCTTCAAATCAAAGGCCTGAACATGGCCATTGTTAAGGGACAATTATGAAAAAGCAGCTAATCTCTCTCATTCATCAACGACTCAAAGAACTTTTTACCAGCTACGGAATCGAAGATTATGGCTTTATTGACGTTCAGGTTCCTCCTGATAAGACGAACGGCGACTTTTCGCTGAACGCTGCAATGAAGCTGGCCAAGGCCGCAAAGTGTGCCCCACAGAAGCTGGCTGCCGAAATGGTTGCCCGTCTCGAAACCGAAAAAGACTGGTTCAGCAAGGTTGAGATGGCCGGGCCGGGATTCATCAATCTTTATCTTGCTGATCGCGTCATCGAAAACAGTTTTAACGAACTGGCTGCCCGGACAGTTATTGTTGAACAGGCGCCAGCGGGTGGCGAGAAGACTGTTGTCGACTATTCCAGCGTAAATATTGCCAAGCAGATGCATGTCGGACATCTGCGTTCAACCATAATTGGCGATGTTCTCGCCAGGGTTATCGAAGAACTGGGTAACCCGGTTGTGCGTCAGAACCACCTTGGCGACTGGGGTCTGCCCATGGCGATGGTCATCTGGAAAGCTGAACCGGAAATAGCCGCTATCGAAAAGCGTGGTGTTGACCTGACCAGTGAACTGACACTGGCTCGGCTCGAAGAACTTTATAAGAGCGCTTCAGCGGAGTGTAAGGAGAATCCGGCAGCTGCGACGGCCTGCCATGATTACCTGGTTCAATTGCAGCAGGGAGATAAGGCGCTGCTTGATCTCTGGCACAAGATAATCAGAATTTCGATGGCCGAAGTTTATCGAATTTACCGGCTTCTCGATGTGAAGCTGTTCGAAGAAAACGAGCGCGGTGAGAGTTTTTACCGTGATATGCTTGCCGACACGGTTGCCGAACTTGGTAAAAGCGGCAAACTTGTCGAATCTCAGGGCGCGCAGTGCGTGTTTCTTGAGGAATTCAAGGGCAAAGACGGTAGCCCGTTGCCGGTGATCGTGCAGAAGTCTGATGGTGGCTTCAACTACGGCACCTTTGATCTGGCTGGCCTGCGCTATCGCACGGCAACGCTTGGCGCTCAGCGCATTGTCTATGTTACCGATGCCCGGCAGGCATTACATTTTAAGCAGATTTTCGCGGTAGCACGGGCAGCCGGTATTCTGGCTGTTCCCGATGTAAAGCCGCTAAAAACCCGCAGTGGTGAGAATGTTAAACTGGCAGACCTGCTTTCGGAGGCGGTTGAGCGTGCCTATCAGGTCGTCAATGAAAAGAATCCCGGCCTGAGCGAAGAGCAGAAACAGCAGGTTGCCAGGACTGTCGGGATTGGTGCGGTCAAATATGCTGACCTGTCGCAGAATCGCAACAACGACTACGTGTTTTCTTTCGACCGCATGCTGGCTCTTAACGGCAATACCGCGCCATATCTGCAATACGCTCATGCCCGCATCTGTTCTATTTTTCGCCGCGCTGGTCTCAATATCGATGAATTTGCCGCTGCTGCAGTTATTTCGCAGCGCGAAGAGCGTGATCTGATGGTTAAACTGATGGAATTCAGCGCAGCTGTGTCGGCGGTAGCCGCGGAGCTGCGCCCGCACATTCTGTGCAATTACCTGTATGAACTGGCAGTATGTTTTTCGGCTTTTTACGACAAGTGCCCGGTTCTGAGCTGCGAAGACGAAAAAATCAAGGCTTCACGCCTTATGATCAGCAGCTTTACCCGGCGAACTCTCGCAAAAGGTCTTGAACTGCTTGGTATCTCAGCTCCCAGGGAGATGTAAAAATGGCGATCTGCCCGAAATGTTCTTCTGACTCTGTTGTTGGACGCTATTGCGGCAATTGCGGTGCCGTTGTCGACAAGAAAAGCTCTGCCAGGCCGGATGTAGCTAAAAAAGTTGCACCGACTCCGGCGGTCGCTGTGTCGCGGCCCGACATCGAAGCTCTCGAAAAGCTTCTCAGAAAGAAACCGGCAGTGATCGACAACTATCTTAACCTTATAACAGCGCTCAACAGTATCGGGCGATATGAGCAGTCCTATTCAACCTTTCGGGCTGCCCGTGCCATAGCTCCCGATAATCCTGAGGTTCTCAAGTTTGGTTCGCAGGTTTATGAACTGATGAATCGCCGCGAAGAAGCCATAGAATGCCTTGGTGCAGCACTTGAGCGCAAGCCTGATGACGCAGACGCCGTTTTCCGCCTGTCCGGACTGCTTTATGACAGTGGCAGAAAAGAAGACGCCCTGCTTCGCCTTGAGAGCCTGTTAAAGAAGAATCCGCGCAGCAATGAAGTACTTATCCGCATGGCACAGATCCACCTTAGCCTTGGCAACGCGGCTGAGGCTCAGAAATATCTTGCGGCATACAAGGAACTCGCCGGCGCGACTTCTGAGATGTATCTGCTGCTCGGCCAGACCATGCTGGCGCGTCAATTCTACGATGGCGCGGTAAAAAACTTTCGTGAGGCGATTCGCGCCTTTCCTGATGACCCGCAGATGCGCTTTGGGCTTGGGCGTGCCTACCTGGGCATGAGCGAAAAGGGGCAGGCGCTGCTTGAATTCGAACAGGCGCTTAATAAAAGTGCCGACAACCCTGAGATTCTCATCGAACTCGGCAAGTTGCAAAATTCTATGGGCATGGAAGACCAGGCCGACCAGACTTTTGGTCGGGTTGAAAAGAACAAAAACTCCAACGGTGAATGCTTTTTGAGCATTGCCAGGCATTTTGGCGAACGCAACAATCTGCCGCGTGCCATAAAATATCTTGAAATGGCTCATGAACTCAGCCCTTATCATCCTGATATTCAGAAAACCCTTGGCCAGACACTTGCCCGCCAGAAACGGCATGCTGAGGCGCTGGCGATTTTCCAGCAGGCGGTTGACACTTATCCTAACTGCGAATGGGGCCACGAAGGCATTATCAGCAGCGCTGATGCTACCAGCGCATTTGCACTCAAGGCCGGTTCTCAGAAAAAGCTGCTCGAAATAAAAAAATCAGGCGCCGAAGACTGGTGCGATTACGGCGAAACCCTGATCAGACTCGGACGTTTCGATGACGCTCAGGACGCTTTCGAAGCTGCCGCCAGACTCGATCCGACCTGCGTGCGCGCTTATCAGGCTCCTGAGCTGATAAAGATCGAAAAAGCCCGTGCCGAGGGCGAAAAAATGGCGTCACAGGGCCTTGAAGCTCTGCAGAAAAAATTCTTTCTTACCGCGGCCGAGCGGCTTGAGCGAGCTCTTGAGCTCGTTCCCAACCAGCCCGACTGGATCAAAACACTTGCTGAAGTTTCGCTCAAGACTGCCGAAGTTGATCGCGCTTCCGGTCTGCTGGCGCGCGCGCGGTCTTTTGATTCGACAGATTTCAAGACCAGCTTTAACCTGGCCCGCGTGTATGAATTTGAGAACAAGATCCCGCTGGCGATTGAGCTGCTGACTACGATAACCCGCGATCATCCTGCCGAGCTGACCGCTCATCTTATGTTGCTCAGGCTTAAGCGCAGCCAGATTCGCGGTAATCGCGTCGAGCCAGAGATGCTCGAAGCGTTGGTAAGAAATCTTGAGCTGGAACTTGCACACATTCGCCGCGATTCGCCCGTGCCTTTGCTGGTGAGGGCTTATGCCAGGTATGTGTTTGGCAGTCGCTCCAAATTTCAGGTTGAGAGCTTTGTCAGCGCCGAAAAGACTTTTAACGATGTACTGGCAAAATTTGGCGAAAACGAAGCGGCGATAAGGGGTCTTGCCCTTGTTGAGCGTGCCCGCGGCAACGTCGAAAAGGCGGTCGAACATACCCGCAGCCTGGTTAAACTGGCGTCAGACCCACAGCGCCTGTATGAGCTTGCACGGCTGCACGAGAATTTTCAGCAACATGGCGAGGCGCGCAAGTGTTACTCCTCGCTGCGCAATCTTTTTCCCGAAAATGGCTATTACCGGCGTAAAAATATTGAGATGACCGCCGAGTTGTCTAAGAGTGGCAGTAAAAATGAACTGTTGAACATGCTTTCGGATCATCATCAGGCGTTGCAGAGCAAAACAGATCAGATCTGGCTCCTGTACGAGACAGCTATTGGTCAGGAACTTCTTGCCGAATATACCGCCCAGAAAGAAGAGTGGGTTAAAAAATCTCTGCTGAACTGGCATAAAGCCGCTAACCATAGCGAAACCAACCACTGGATTCGCTGGGCGATGCTGCGCTGCCAGTTCGCACATCTGAAAGGCGCCGACAAGCAGCGCGCTGCTGCTAATAATCTCAAGGCCTGTGAGAAAATTCTGCGCGAAATGCCCGACAACACCCTGGCGTTTCAGGCGATTGCGCGCTGTTATCTTGCTTTTGGTGATCTTACCAACAGTGATAAGGCGCTTGGTTTTCTGGAAAAGGCGTGGTTTTTGTCGACCGAATACAGTGAAACGGCAGAACTGCTGGCAAAAACTGCGAGAGAACTTGGCAAGTCAGTTATAGTAGACGCGATTGGCTATAACATGATACTATTGGAACCTGAGCTGGCGACCACAATGTTTCAGCTCTGATGTTTACGTATTTCCAGACAATTAAGGTAGAAAATTACGGAAGTAAACGTAGATTGCACGACAGAATAAAACAATTGATCGAGGAGTTGCCGGCAGATGCTACATACATGAAGATGCATGTACAGGGCAATTCGGAAACGCTGGCACTGATTCGCCGGGTTATTGTGGCATGCGTGCAACATCTTGATCTGGGTGCAGCTTTGCTTAATGATATCAAACTGGCTACTACCGAAGCCTGTACGAACGTCATTAAACATGCCTACAAGTTTAACGATGCGATGTCTTTTGACCTTGAAATTGTGACAAGCGATGAGGTTTTTGTGGTAGAGGTTTTTTATCATGATCCTGATTTTGTTCCAGCCAATATACCGGTTCCGAATCTCAACGAGATAAAGGAAGGTGGCTTGGGGGTCTTCATTATCAGAAACATCATGGATCATGTGGACTATTCGACAGAAGAAGACAGCGGCCGTGTCAGGCTGCAGATGGTTAAGATCCTGAAACTGCGGGACTAGAGTGGAGGCCAACGTGTTTAAAATAGAATGCAAAGTAGATGCCGAAAAGAAGATCAAAATCTTCTACGTCGATGGTGAGCTTGATATACAGAGTGCCAAGACGCTCAAATCAGAGGTTATGGATTTGATCGAGTCGACCGGTTGGACTTATGAGTTGAATATGGATCAGGTTGCATATCTCGACAGTTCCGGGCTGGGTATGCTAGTGTATCTTAAAAAGGAAATCACGAGGCATAACGGGAAGCTGAGAATTGTCAAATTGAACGAGCCTGTTCTCAATGTTTTCAAGCTGACCAAGCTCGATGATTTTTTCGAAATAAGTTGATGGTTAGGAACTGACTCTGATGGCAAAAGGTTGCTTTATCACTTTTGAGGGGCCCGAGGGTAGCGGCAAGACCACGCAAATTGCCATGCTGCGCGATTTCCTTATCAGTCGTGGCCTCGAAGTTGTTACTACCAGAGAGCCTGGTGGCACATCGGCCGGCGACCGCATTCGCTCAGTTCTCCTCGGCAACGAGATTGGCTGTCTTGAACCTGAAACCGAGCTGTTTTTGATGCTGGCACAACGCACCGAACATTTGCGCAAGGTGATACAGCCCGCTGTCAGTCAGGGTAAAGTTGTGCTCTGTGACCGCTATTTCGATTCGAGTATGGCTTATCAGGGCTTTGCACGCGGTCTCGACCCGCAGAAAATCCGAGACATACATGCCCAGTTTTTGCCGGGCTTTCTTCCTGACTGCACTGTTTTGCTGCAGATTGCGCCTGAACAGGGGCTTGAGCGTGCCCGCCACGGTGGCCGCAAGCAACACGATCGCATAGAGTCTGAGGCTCTCGACTTTCATCGCCGTGTTTACGACGGTTACAATTCTCTGGCTCGCAATGAACCCGAAAGGTTTGTAATTGTTCAGGCCGATGGCGACCCGCTGCAGATATCTGAAAAAATCATCGAAGGTATCAAAAAGCGAATTTCCATACCGGGCGGCAATACATGAACAAGCTTAAAGCCAATATTGCTATCAAGCTCGACCTGCTTCTGGTCGTGTTCTGGATAATTATCTATCTGGCTTTCAGGTTTATGGGTTACGACGTGAATCTCGCGTCGCTTGTCGCGGCCGGCGTCGGCACACTATTTTTCGTTCATCTGAGCATAATGCAGAAAGTTCTCAAGCCGCTGCAGGCGTTTATTGAGATTGCCGACAAAGTCGCTGACGGCGATGTTCGCGAGGGTCTTCACGATTTGCGTATGAGCGATCTCGAAGAGGTTCAGGGAAGTTTTACCAAGATAGTCGGCAGTATGATCGAGTCGCGTGCTGCAATTGAAGATTACATGGAAAAAATCAGCGATATCAACCACGAACTCGAACAGAAGGTTGATTCTTTGTCAGCCATCTATTTTGCCAGTCAGGCCATGGGTGGCAGTCTTAACGTCGACACGCTGATCCGCAATTTCATCACTATCTTTACCGAGCGGTTGTTTTTTGTCGGCGCCGGCGTCATGCTTTACAACGATAAAACTGATCTGGTAAGCGTTAAAGATCTCATTGGTATTTCGCCAGAACTGTTTGCCAAGTTCAGGTTCTATTCTGACAACCAGATTCTCGCGCATATTTTTTCCGAAAAAGGCTTCTGGATACCGTCAGACCAGGAAAAAAGCCTTATGGTGGCCGAATTTGAGAGCGACGAAGTACGCAATATCAGACTTATTTTCCCGATGCGGATCAAGGATCATCTCGTCGGCCTTCTCCTGCTGACAGATCGCAAGAACGGCAACGGTCTTGAAGATTCTGATTACCTGATGATTCAGGCTATAGTCGGTCTTGCCAGCACTTCAATCAACAACGCGATGCTGTTTGAGAACTCTGAATCTACTAAGAATGAGCTTGATCATAAGGTTTTCAATCTTATGACTTTGCAGCAGTCCGGCAAAGTGTTGAGTTCTACTCTTGATTTGAACGAGCTTATCCAGATCTCTATAGACATGTTTCTCGAAACAGTCTGGGCCAACAAGGGTGTGCTGATGCTTTTCTCTGAAGATCGCCCTGAACTTGAGGTCAAGGCTTTCAAGGGCATGGCAAAAGAAGAGGTCGACGCTCTCAAAAAAGACCCGGCAGAAGCCTGGGCAATGACAACAATCGAAAAAGAACGCAAACCCATATTTGCTCAGGAGCTTTCTGGCAAGGCGTCTTACCAGACTTATTCGGCGGTTAATCGCAGCCTGCCCTTCGCAGTTTATGTGCCGATGCTCAAAGAAGGCGAACTTTACGGCGTGATCAAGGTTGGCCCAAAGATTAACGGCGAACCCTTCAGCGAAAACGACCTCGAATTTTTTGCAACGCTCTCTTCGCAGGCGGTTATTGCCTTCGAAAATGCGCGACTTTATTCGCTGGCGATTACTGATTCAATCACCAAGCTTTATGTTCACAGGTATTTTCAGTTGCGTCTCGACGAGGAAGTCGCGCGCAGCCGACGATATAACGCGACAATCTCGTTGCTTATGTGCGATATCGACCATTTTAAGCCGGTTAACGATAACTATGGCCATCAGCAGGGCGACCTTATTCTGAAGGAAGTCAGCAAAATCCTGCGCAAGAACGTTCGCAATACCGACATTGCCGCGCGCTATGGCGGCGAAGAATTTGCGATCATCCTTCCCGAAACGACTCAGGCTGACGCCAAAATTGTGGCTGAGCGCATTCGCCGCGATGTCGCGCATTGCGATTTCCCGTCGTTGATTTCCGGGCAGCCGCCCCTTAAATGCTCAATTTCTATAGGCGTGGCCGGGTTCCCGCTGAATGCAGATAACAAGGATCAGCTCATTCAAAAGGCTGACAGCGCCCTGTATAAAGCCAAGGGCAGCGGTCGCAACAAGGTTGTGCTCTGCGGTGTAGACTGATATGCCGGTAAAAATCGACAACCGTAATCTTAATCCCAAAACCGGAACCGGCAAGCCGGTTTCGGGAAACCGCGCGCCGGGCGCCAGTTTCCAGAGCACCATCAAGGGCGCCCGCATGGAAATCTTTGACGGCGACATGCGCGAGTTGATCGGCATGGTCAAGGAACGCGGCGAGAAGTTCATCAGGTCGCCCGAAGAGGGGCTGTTGAATTCGTATAAAGAGTCGATTCGTATGTTTCTGAAAAAGCTCAAGGACGAGTTTTTGTCGCTCAAAGAAGAGTTTGGCTGCAAAAAAGATGGCGAACAGAAGGTTTACCAGCTGGTTGAGCGCTCTGAGTCCGAGGTGAATGAACTGACACGCGAGGCTTTAAACAGCAACAAGGCGATGGATCTTCTGACCAGTCTTGATGATGTTCGCGGTCTGGTTCTGGATGTGATGGGATGAACATGGAACAATCAGCACCACTGCAGTTGATCATAATTACCGGTTTGTCGGGAGCCGGCAAATCTACCGCGACCCACTTTTTTGAGGATTCCGGCTATTTCTGCATGGATAACGTTCCACCGACCCTGCTTTCCAAGTTCATTCAGATCTGCCTCGAATCAAACGGCCGGCTTACCCGCGTGGCCGTAGTCATCGACGCGCGAGGTGGCAGTTTTTTTCGCAAGTTTTTTGAAGCGATCGAAGAAGTAAAAAAGCTCGGTGTTGAGCTGCGCATGCTGTTTTTAGATGCTACCGACGATATTCTGATTAAGCGCTTCTCCGAGACGCGCCGCCGTCACCCGCTTAATCGCGGTGGCCGTATCAGCGATGATATCCGCGAAGAACGTGCGCTGCTCGAACAGACCCGCGAACGTGCCGATTACATAATCGATACCAGCAGCATGAACGGTCGCGAGCTTCAGGAAGAAATTCGCCGTTTCACTCAGGGCTTTGTCGGGCCTCGTGCCATGTCTGTTGTTGTCGTCAGCTTCGGTTTTAAACATGGTGTGCCGCTTGACTGCGACCTGGTATTTGATGTGCGCTTTCTGCCGAATCCGTTT
>Ga0154428_1175_pt1 | contig 16285 bp, 12 predicted proteins | sample RifGroC2_FD_115932 | JGI IMG/M metagenome (GOLD analysis project Ga0154428, IMG submission 115932) | Candidatus Riflebacteria bacterium GWC2_50_8 | reverse complement strand
GGTTTACAGTGAAACTGCAACTGTTGTGACCCGCATTGCTCCCTTTGCAATTCTGTTTTCGACGCTGGCAGCCGCTTTGCTGGTTCCAGTAGCGTTCAGAAATGCCAGCCTTTCTTTTGCGGGCGATATCATTCTGCTCGCTTACCTGTTGGGCATTGGCCGATTTTTTATGGTTCTGGCAGCTCTCGACAGAGGTTCGGCTTTTGAAGGAATGGGCGCCGCGCGCGAAGTTCTTTATAGCGCCATGGCTGAGCCAGCCTTGTTCTGCGGTCTGCTTGTGCTGATCAACGAAACTTCGCAGATAAGCCTTTCCGGGATCTATGCAAAACTGACTACGCAATACTGGCTGGAAAACCCGGCGACACTAATGCTCATTGCGACGAGCTGGATGATCATTCTTCTGGTCGAAAATGCGCGAATCCCCATTGATGACCCGAATACCCATCTCGAACTGACCATGATTCATGAAGTCATGATTCTCGATTACAGCAGCAAAGACCTCGCCCTGATTGAATTTGCCAGTGCGGTTAAGCTGGCAGTCTTCAGCAGTATGCTGGTTGGACTGGTTTTTGGTTGCCAGACAATATCACTGCCGATGCAGCTGACTGTTTTTGCGGCTGGGATGTTGCTGGTATGCGTTATTATCGGCACCCTTGAGTCGACAATTGCCAGAATGAAGCTGTTACACATACCCAAATTTATCGTGGGCTCCGGCGCGCTGGCAATAATTGCACTGATTCTCAAACTCTCAGGAAACTAACCTTATGAACAGCATAGCTGCACTACTGGCCATCACCTGTCTATTTCTGCTGGGCTCAAGTCGACTTCTGGTGTCGATCCGCATGGTCGCCTTTCAGGGCGTTCTGCTCGGCATCATGCCGCTTCTCGCCGCCGGACCCCACCATCTCGGTGTCGCCGCGGTAGTTCTTTCGCTTACCAATATTGGTCTGAAAAGCATTCTGTTGCCATGGTTACTGCGAACGGCACTTTTTTCATCGGGAACCCGCCGCGAAATTGAGCCTTTTGTCGGGTTTGGCACTTCTATCATGTCGGGAGTCTTTCTGCTGGCCGTTTCCGGATATATCGTGAAACGGCTGGAAACTACTGCCCAGATCAGCTCTTCGATCACTCTGATTGCCGGTTTCTTTATGGTCTTTGCCGGCCTGTTTCTGCTGATTACCCGGCGTAAGGCGCTGACACAGACTCTGGGTTTTCTTGTTCTCGAAAATGGCGTGTTTACCACGGGATTAAGTTTGGGAAGCGAATTTTCAGTCTATGTTGAACTTGGCATTCTTCTCGATGTCTTCGTCGGCATATTCCTGATGGGCATCATGCTGTTTCACATCGACAAGGAATTCGACCACCTCGATGTTGACCGCTTTAACGAGCTTTCCGACCTGACTGTTGATCTCAGCGAGAGTGAGGAGGTAAGCGAATGACTATTGCCTACGCTCTCATCATTCTGCCGGTCATCACCGGGATAGTATCGTTGTTTATAAATTCAGAACGAGTGCGGAGCAATCTTCTGCTGATTGTCGCCTTCACCCATCTTTTCATGAGCATAATGCTTTGTAAAGGGGAGGCTGGCGAACTGAACGGCGTATGGCTCGGCCTGGACAGCCTCAACAGCATGTTTTTGATTATTACCTGTCTGCTGTTCACCGGGTCGGCAATTTACTCAATGGTTTATCTCGATAAGCACCCGCATTTCAACGGCCCGGCAATTGCCGGCCTGCGCATGCCGGCTAACAGCAATGCCATCTTCGCCGCCGGTATGCAGTTCTTTCTTGCGGCCATGAGCCTGTCTATTTTGAGCATGCATTTTGGCCTACAATGGATTGGCATTGAAGCAACTACACTGGCGAGCACGCCGCTGATCTATTATCACCGCAATAAACGCTCTCTCGAAGCTGCCTGGAAATATATGATTCTATGCTCAGTCGGCATTGCGCTGGCACTTATGGGTGTGTTTTTTCTGGCTATGGCCACTTCTTCGCATGTGCAGCAGTTTACCTCGGCTGGCCTGGTTCTTTTTGCCGGTTATCTCAAGGTCGAGTGGCTCAAAGTTGCCTTTATCTTTTTTCTTGTCGGCTATGGCACAAAAATGGGTCTGGCCCCGATGCATAACTGGTTGCCAGATGCGCACAGCGAAGCACCCTCGCCGGTTTCAGCCGTTCTCTCCGGCGCACTCCTCAACTGCGCCTTTCTCGGTATTCTGAGAATATACCAGGTCTGCGCGGCCGTGCCGGCTGCCGCCTCTTTTGCCAGCGAAATGCTGATAATCTTCGGGCTTCTGTCGCTGGCGATTTCTGGCATTTTTATTCTGCGCCAGCCTGATTACAAAAGAATGTTAGCCTACTCAAGTGTTGAGCACATGGGAATACTGGCTCTTGGCGTCGGGCTTGGCGGCTCAGCCATTGCTGCTGCCATGCTGCATGCTGCTGGTCACTCCCTGGTAAAAGCTTCATTGTTCCTGCTTTCTGGAAACATTCTGGCGGTATATGTCAGCAAAAAGGTTGAAGACATCAAGGGACTGCTCAAAACCATGCCGATCACCGGCGTTTTATGGCTGACCGGCTTTCTGGCAATTACCGGCACCCCGCCTTTTACCACCTTCAACAGTGAGTTCGCCATTTTGCGGGTCGCCATGCAGTCGCGCAGCTGGACCGTGGCAGTTCTCTATCTGCTGTTTCTGCTGCTGGTCTTTATCGGTATGCTCACCTCCTTCATGCATATGACTCTTGGAAAAAAAGGTGAGACAGAAGTTGATGGCAGTGCCGGAGAATCTATCTGGCAGGTATTTACGCCAGTTGTTTTCCTTTCTGCGGCTTTGCTGCTGGGTGTGTATCTGCCTGATTTCATGCGTGCCACCATCAATGGCGCGGCTTTGCTGCTTGGAGGTAAGGCGCTGTGAAAAAGCATCTTAAAATCAAAAATTCGACATGTGCTGATATTGCGGCTGTACCGGTTGTTGATAACCGGCAGTTCAAAAAAGATGTAGCTATACTGGTCGCCGAAAACAGTCGCCTGTCTGCTCTTTTTGTTTTGCAACGCGCCGATCAGAGACTTATTTATGCTGTTCTCAGCAAAGACGAGGATGCCAGTCTGACGTTACTTGCAACTCCCTGTCAGAAAGAATTCGAATCGCTCACTCCCCATATCCCGCAGGCGCACCTGTTTGAACGTGAGATACATGAAGCTCATGGTGTCGATATGATCGGTCATCCATGGCTGAAACCGGTCAGATTTCTGCCAAAACCAGGTTCTAAGGACGAAGTTTTGCCGGGTGTGACCAGCTATTTTGAAGTAACCGGCGAAGAAATTCATGAAGTGGCGGTTGGCCCGGTACATGCCGGAATCATCGAGCCAGGGCATTTTCGTTTTCAGTGCCACGGCGAAAAGGTTCTCCATCTTGAGATTGAACTTGGTTATCAGCATCGCGGTATTGAAAAGGCGATGTTGCGTAGCCAGCCGCAGCAGAATCTGCGTCTGGCCGAAGTTATCGCCGGTGACAGCACTATCGCGCATACTACCGCTCATGCCATGCTATTGGAAGCGCTGTATGGCCTGAAGCCTGATAGAAATGCAAACCTGGTCAGAGGAATTGCGCTCGAACTTGAACGTATGGCCAACCATACGGGTGATCTCGGCGCTATCGCCGGCGATGTCGGATTTTTGCCGACAGCGGCCTATTGCGGCCGCATTCGTGGCGATATTCTCAATACCACCGCAGTGCTTTGTGGCAATCGCTTTGGCCGTGGCCTGATACGTCCCGGCGGTGTCGGACATGTCGTTGACAAAGCCATTGCCGACACTGTTCTTGAACGTCTGCGCTTGATTGAAGCCGATTTGATTTCAGCGATCAGCCTGATCTGGAACACGCCTTCTGTTGTTGCTCGACTGGAAGAGACCGGCAAGGTAAGCCTTGACGATGCCGTGGCTGTCGGTCTGGTTGGTCCCGCTGCCCGTGCCAGCGGCATGTCGCTTGATATTCGCTGTTCACACCCGTTTGGTGCTTATCAGACTCACAAACCCGAGATTTCTGTCGGCAGAAACGGTGATGTCTTCTGGCGCACAAGAATGCGCTGGCTTGAACTGAAAGATTCAATCCGGTTGATCCGGGCTATGCTGACCGAACTGACTGCCGCTACTGTTGCCGAACCGGTTCGCTCGCATGCGGTTGCTGATTCGATTGCCGTTGCCCTTACCGAAGGCTGGCGCGGCGAAGTCTGTCATGTTGCCGTTACTGACAACGCCGGAAAAATAGCTGGTTACAAGATTGTTGATCCATCATTTCATAACTGGTTTGGGCTGGCGCTTGCGCTACGCGACCAGGAAATTTCAGACTTTCCGCTGTGCAATAAGAGCTTTAATCTCTCTTATTGCGGGCATGACCTGTAGAGGTAAACATTATGCTGCATATATTAAGAGCCAGATTACATCAGCAATATCGAACATATCCTTTTCCCGCGAAACGGCCGATTCTCTCGCAGCGTTATACCGGCCGGCCAGTTATCAAGACAGATGGCTGTGTCGCTGACTGTTCTGCCTGCGCGACTGTTTGCCCATCAGGCGCTATCTCGCGCAGCAATGAAGGCCGCCCCGTTATCGATCTTGGTCGTTGCATACTTTGCCGCGCCTGCGAGACAGCATGCAAACCCGGACTGATAAGCTTCTCCGACGAGTTTTCGATGTCGGTGAGCAAAAGAGAAGATCTGATCGTTAAAGACGCCCAGTTCAAAGTTACCGAAGGACTGGCTGATGAGGTTAGAAAGCTTTTTGGTCGCTCTCTTAAACTCAGGCAGGTCAGTGCTGGCGGTTGTAATGCCTGTGAAGCAGACTGTAACGTGTTGGGCACGCCGGCATTCGATCTCGGGCGTTTTGGCATACAATTTGTCGCGTCGCCGCGTCATGCCGACGGTCTGCTGGTGACCGGCCCGGTAACTCAGAACATGAAACTGGCTTTGCTCAAAACTTATGATGCTCTGCCGTCGCCGAAAATAGTTATCGCTACCGGTGCCTGCACGATTTCTGGTGGCCTGTTCCGTGATAACCCCGAAGTGAACAACGGTCTCGACGGAATATTGCCGGTTGATCTCTATATCCCCGGCTGTCCGCCGAACCCCTGGACAATTCTCGACGGCATGCTGCGCCTGCTCGGCCGCATCTGAAAGCAGTTTTCTACTGATAAATTTTTTTGCCAGCTGTTTGTAGCTGGCGAGGCCGCCTGAATGCCATTGAACAGGCGCGCCAGATTGCTTTTTTGATATTCGCGGCGTCAGCTGGTACAATGTCGGGCAGGAGAAAATTCATGTTTAACAAATGGCAATGCAGATCTTTTTCTGCTCTGATTTTAACTATATTGCTCGCGGTGATTGCATTGCCGCTGATGTCACAGACAGATTCCGGGCAGCTTATGGGCCCACAGCCTCTGGTTGCCAGCCAGGCTGAGCAGCCGGTTGACAAGTCGCTGGCCAGCATTGTAATGAAAGCAGACTCTTTAAAAGAGGACTTTGCCGCGCTTGCGCAGAAAATTGCTGAAATAAAAGGCCTCACCAAGGCCAACGTCGCGCTTAATCTCGTCAAGTCACGCATGTCCGAACTCAAGATCAGGTTAAAAGAGATAAAAGGCTCTGGGGCCTATGGTTTTGAGCAGGTTTCTCAGCTTCGTACTGATGCGCGTTTGCTGCTTGAAGCATCAAGCCGTGAACTGCGACTGGCCAGCGAAAAGCTTGAGAGCGCTGGTGCAATTAAGCAGTCCTGGAAGGCAAAAGAAACCGCCTGGGCTGATAGTAAAAATGCCGTGTCCGGCGAAGTCAGCGAGTCTATGGCGCCAATTTTTCGAGAAGCCGGAAAAATCATCAGCCAGGCCTTAAAAGACATGGACGGCATTGAAACGCCTCTGGTTGGTTTTCAGCAACAGATACTCGAGCTGCAGCGCGAAGCGCAGGGATTTAATGCCGAACTCGACAAGCTGATGGTCGAAATGCGCAAGGACATGTTCAGAAAGTCGCGTCCTGCAATGTTTACGCCGACTTTTTTCCGACAGCTAAACACATCAGTATGGGAAGAGTTCTGGATGGGTTTTGCCACTCTGGAACTGCCACCTGCCGAATTTTACTCAACCTACGGCTGGATTTTTGTTTTGCAGCTGATTATTTTTGCGGTCGCCATTTATTTTTTCAAGACGCTCAAGAATCGTAAAATTGAACAGCTCAAACTCGATTTTATTTTGCAACGCTATGTTTCAGCCAGCATACTTCTGGGTGTTCTTTTGCCAATGCCACTGTTCGAAGATAAGCCGCGCCTCGTCAGTCTTGTCCTCGTTGGCATTATAGCCGTAAGCGCAGCGAGGCTGGTGGCTGGTGTTATTGAGAGGCCATGGCGCCGCCGCCTGATTTATATGATTGTCGCGCTTTACCTGCTGGTGCAATTTTTTAACTTTATCTCGCTGCCCATGACCTTGATGCGAACTTTTATCGCAGTTGTTGGTATTGCCGGCGCCGCTTTTTGCCGCTGGCGTGCCAGAATAAATCAGGATGACAGCACTTCGGTATTGTATACCACCGGTGTTAAAATCGGTGGCGCAACGATGATGCTGGTCTTTCTGACACAGGTTGCCGGATATGTTGCGCTGTCGAGTCATTTGCTCGATATCATGATGAAAACCGTTTTTCTTGGTCTGATTGCCTGGATGATAGATCTGGTCGCCCGCGGCGCGCTTGAGATGATTTTTGACAATGAACTGATAAGAAAAAACAAGATTATCGACAAGCATCACAAGCTGTTTATCAAGCGCGGAAACTTTATTGTCGATATTCTTGTCGTTTTTATGGCAATTGCCAACATGCTTTCGGTATGGGGGTTCTTTGAAAGCGCCAGTCATGCTGCCGCAGCGATTCTCGCACTGGGCATCAGTCTGCAGGGGTTAAGAATAACCCTTAGTCTGCTGGTTTCTGCTACTGTCGCTCTTTATCTGGCGCTTTTTGTATCGTGGCTGATCCAGAGCATTCTTAACGAAGAAGTTTACCCGCGCAAAAAGGTCGAAAGAGGCGTTGGCATATCGATAAATAGACTTATTCAGTATGCCTTTGTCCTGGTCGGCGTCGCTATGGCTTTTTCAACTCTTGGCATCGGTATGCAGAACCTGACAGTCATTATTGGTGCGTTTGGTATCGGTATCGGTTTTGGCTTGCAGAACATCGTTAACAACTTTGCCAGTGGCCTGATTCTGCTGTTCGAAAGATCGATAAAAGTTGGCGATGTCGTGCAGGTTAACGGAGAATGGGGACAGATAAAGAATCTTGGTCTGCGCGCCACTGTTGTAGAAACCTTCGATCGTTCAGAACTGATTGTTCCCAACAGCGATCTGGTTGCCACAACTGTCACCAACTGGACACTGACCGATCGTCAGGTTCGCCTGGTCGCGTCTGTCGGCGTGGCTTATGGCTCAGATATTGATCTGATAACCCAATTGCTCTCGCAAGTTGCTCAGGATAACCCGTTCATTATGAAGTTTCCAACGCCATTAGTGCTGTTCACTAATTTTGGCGCCAGCTCGCTTGATTTTGAGCTGCGCTGCTGGGTCGCCGATATCGACAACCGCATCAGGATCAAAGACGAGATAAATCGCGAAATCGACCGCCTGTTCCGCGAGAACAACATTGAAATACCTTTCTCGCAGCACGATCTGCACATACGCACCATGGATCAACCATTCAAAAATGCATTGACAGAAATTCAGTCTGGAGTTAAGGCAGAAATTGAGGAAGAAGTTGTTGCGCAGCCAGCAAAGCCATCGCAGTCACCACAACCGCCACAGCCACCACAGCCACTGCCCGGAACTTGTTGATCTAAAGGCTTCTGCGCTGCATAGTCCGGCGAAGCTCGCAGCCGAAATTACAAAGAAAAAAATCACATATCCGGCAATGATTGTCGATCATAAGATGGCAAGAGAACGCGCGCTGGCAGCGTTCAAGAATTTGTAAAGGGATTACACACTGGAGGAAAAGATGCTCGAACGACTTTTTAAACTGAGAGAGAACGCCACAGATGTCAGAACCGAGATCTTTGCTGGTATCACCACGTTTTTGACCATGGCTTACATACTGGCTGTTAATCCGATGATTCTCGAAAATGCCGGCATGCCATTTTCTGGTGTGTTGACTGCGACGATCCTGGTGGCCTCCCTGTCAAGTATTCTCATGGGCCTTTATGCCAATCTTCCTTTTGCGCTGGCGCCAGGAATGGGGATCAATGCTTTTTTTACCTTCAGCATGGTCATTGGCATGAAGATGCCCTGGCAGACCGCTCTTGGCGCGGTGTTCGTCTCGGGCATTATTTTTCTTCTTATGACACTTTTTAAGCTGCGCGAAGCTATTGTCCGAGCTATTCCGCATTGCGTCAGGCTGGGAGTTGCTGCTGGCATCGGACTTTTTCTTTGTCTGCTGGCCCTCAAGTCGTCCGGATTCATCGTTGCCAACCCGGCGACCCTGGTCGGTTTCGGCGGCTTTAACGCATCGACCGTGTTTTTTCTGCTAGGTCTCGCGTTTACCATTCTGCTTGAGCATCGAAAAATACACGGTAGTATGCTGCTCGGTATCGTTTTTACGACGGTTCTGGCTCTGTGCCACGGTCGTCTGTGGTCTGGTGATGTTTTTGTGGCTATGCCAGCAACCTTTTCTGCTACGCCTGATTTTACTTCGGTCTTTTTTAAGCTTGATATCAGAAGCGCGCTGAACATAGGTATTGCAGGCGCAGTATTTACTCTGTTGTTCACCGATCTTTTCGATTCAATCTCGACCTTTATGGGCGTGGCTTCGGTCGCCAATATGGTCGATGAAAATGGCGAACCACGCAATTTTCAGAAAGCATTGCTGGTAGATGCCATCTCAACAACCCTTTCTGGCCTTGTTGGCAGCAGCTCCGGCACCACTTATGTCGAAAGTGCGGCCGGCGTAGAGCAGGGCGGGCGCACCGGGCTTACCGCTCTGGTTACCGGGTTGCTGTTCCTGCCTTTTCTCTGGTTTGCACCGATGTTGCAAATGATACCTGCCTGCGCAGTCTCTCCTGCTCTTCTGCTGGTCGGCTTCTTCATGTTGCGTGCTATTTCCGGCATCGACTGGAAAGATTACGAAACCGGTCTGCCAGCCTTTGTCGCACTTATTCTGATTCCCTTTACGTTTTCGATCAGTCAGGGCATCAGCTGGAGCTTGATTCTGTTCGTGCTGCTGCGAGTTTTCAGCGGTAAAATCAGGCAGGTAGAGCTTATGCAGTGGATCGTCGTTGTTTTTGCCGGCCTGGCCCTTTATCTATCGTGATGGCCTGGCGTAACCCGCAACCCTATTTCTTGCACCAGTAGACGATGGCGGGGGGGATATTGCCCCAGACGACCGGACTTATTTTGACTTCTGAAAAGTGCTGCTTAAGCTTGCTGCGGAAGCGAACACCGGATGGGAGAACCAGTCCGTGCAGATAGGCGAATGTTGAAAAAACGCCGCCCCGGCAGAGACCAGCCTGGGTTTCGTAAAGAATTTCGTCCTGCAGATCTGCTGAAAAGGCGGCCCATGGCAGCCCGCTGATTACCGCGTCGGCGTGTTTGACGCCATACTGCCGAAGGTATTTCCTCACCTCTGAAGCAGAATCCTGAAAAATGGTGATTTCAGGCGCCATCGAACAGGCAATGCGGTTCATATGCTCGTTCAGTTCGAGGCCGAAAAAAATGGTGCGGTTCAGGTTGATATGCTTGAGCACCTGGCGGGTGAATGCCCCGGTGCCGGGGCCGTATTCGACAATTACACGCGCCTTTTCAAAGTTTATCTGCTGAATCATCCGGTTGGCAAGTTGATGCGAGCTTGGCGCAATCGCCCCTATGGTGCGGGGCTCGCGGCAAAACTGTTTAACGAAATGCCAGCTGCTCACAAACTTTAACCACCTGATTTAAATGATGAGCTGATTATAAACCTCTTTGCCTGAAATGCCAAATCACTTTCTCCCATTCAGCCGGAATGTGTTAGAATCCTGTAAATAATCGGAGGTAAGATATGCTGCCTTTTGTCAAAAAAGGGATCGCTGAATCAAAGGCCGGCCACCCGCAGGGCACCATCGTCAACTTTTCACCTGACAGGGTTAAGCAGACTGTTGTCGAGTTGTTTAACTACGACCAGGGGCATTGTTCAGAGAGCAAGGTGGTCGCTGCCGCGGATCTGGCAGCAATTCGCCGGTCATCAGGCATTTCTTGGCTCTGTTTTTTTGGTCTTGGCGATGTCGAGATGCTGCGGCAGACCGCCGAAATCTATGAGATCAACCCGCTCTCGGTCGAAGACATTCTCAACCCCGATCATCGGCCAAAACTAGAGGTTTTCGACAATTACCTGCTGATCATCGTTAAGATGATTGATATCAGTGATGAGGGTCGGTTGCTCAGCGAACAGGTCAGCTTTGTCGTCGGCGACAATTACGTGCTGACTTTTCAGGAAAGGCCCGGCGATGTCTTTGATCCAATTCGCGACCGCCTGCGCAAAAATGTCGGGCGCATTCGCAGCATGGCTTCTGATTATCTGGCGCTTTCACTTATCGACGTAATTATCGATAATTACTTTGTCGTGCTCGAAGGTCTTGCTTCCGGTCTTGAAGAAATCGAGCTGACACTGCTGAAGGTACCTGACGGTTTTGAGGGCAGAGAAGTACATGAAGTGAAAATGCAGCTTTTTTACATGCGCAAAATCTGCTGGCCTCTGCGCGAAATCGCGTCAGCCCTGCTGCGCAGTGAATCGCCGATAATCAGGCCCGAAAGCCGCATATATTTTCGCGATATCTACGACCACACAGTGCATGTGCTTGAGACTTCCGAGACGTTGCGCGAAGTTTCGATCGGCGTTTACGACCTTTACATATCAAACATCAGCCTGCGTATGAACGAAATCATGCGCACACTGACAATTATTGCAACTATTTTTATTCCGCTGACCTTTATTGCCGGCGTTTATGGCATGAATTTCGAAAACATGCCCGAACTTAAATGGACATGGGGCTATTATGGCATATTAGCCTTGATGCTCGCGGTGGCGCTGGGCATGCTGAAATACTTCAGACGCCGCAACTGGCTGTAAACTGCGGATGACCGGCGCTACTTTTTGTGGCGTCTGACGAACTCTTCGATGAAGAATGAAGCAACATGCTCGGCAAACTTGCCCGGGCCAAAGCCGGCGTCGTAGCCGAGTTCCTTGGCCAGTTCATTATTTATGCGCGGCCCGCCGGCAACAAGAATGACCTTGTCGCGCAATCGCGATGCTTCCAGCAATTCGACGAGTTCGATCAGGTTGCTGACATGAACGTCTTTCTGGGTTACGGTCTGCGAAACCAGCAATACATCAGCTTTCAGCTCGGTTGCCCTTTTGACGAATTCTTCGTTAGCTACCTGGCTGCCGAGGTTATAAGCCTCGATCATTTCGTAGCGTTCGAGGCCGTAGTGACCAGCGTAACCTTTCATGTTCATTATAGCGTCAATGCCGACTGTATGCGCGTCAGTGCCGGTGCTGGCGCCAACGACAACGAGTTTGCGCCCGATATTCTGTTTGATGAAATCATCGACGCCATGCATGTCGAGAACCTGACTGTCGATAGTGCAGACCTTGATGGTGGTCAGGTCGACGGTATGCGTCATGTTGCCGTAAACCACGAAAAAGGTGAACTCTTTGTCGAGTGCCTCATGGTGTGCTACCAGCACGTCACTGAGCCCCATTTTAAGACCGAGTTGGCGTGCTGCTTCTATGGCGCGCTCGTCATCGGCAATCGGCAGGGTAAAGCTGACCTGAACCTTGCCGTCGTTCATGGTGTCGCCGTAGGGTTTTACTTTGGTCAGATCCAGAGTTTGACAGAAATCTCTGGCTTTGGTTGAATATAATCCGCTGCTCATGCCTTACCTCCCTGCTGCATCAGTTCAATGAACGGGTTAAAATAACCGTTTTGCTTAGTGGCAACGCCGTCGAGTCCTTTGCCGCCGGACTGCGGGCGTTTGACGCCGGCAAACCTGCCCATCTCGAGGGTTTTGAACAGGCCGTCGCGCCTGATGGTTTCGAGCATGGCGGCCGCTTCCTGCAGCACCTGATTGGCTCTATTGGCCATTATGCCACCGTTCTTGAATTCGATTTCGTCGCCGAGATCGGCCATGGTATTGAAAATGTAGCGGGCGTTTTCGATCGACAGGGCGCGGTCTGACATCAGCGGCGTGTGTATCGCTTCGGTCAGCATGCCGAGCAGGTGCACCTTCTGACCGGTCATGATGGTAACCATGTTGAACAATGCGTCTTGAATGTGCCCTCTGAAGATATTGCCGGTCTTGAACTTGGTCGGCGGCATGTATTTTAGCGGCGCTTTCGGAAAGATTTCGCGTGCCATCTGCGCCTGCGCGAGTTCGTAGAGAAAGCCGTTTTTGAGGTCGGGCGTGATTTCAAAAGCGTGCCCGAGGCCCTGCTGCTCTTCGGGAACCCCCGAAAGCAGGGCGAACTGTTCATTGATAAATTGTGAAGCCAGCACGGTGTGAGCCTCTTCGACGGCATCAGCGGTGGTCAGATAGTTGTCTTCGCCAGTGTTGATGATGACCCCGGCAAAACCGTTGATCATGCGCGAAAAATACTGGTCAATCATGGTGCGCTGCATGTTGATGTCGCGGAAAAGTATGCCGTAAAGAGCGTCATTAAGCATCATGTCGAGACGCTCGAGTGCGCCCATTGCGGCTATTTCCGGCATGCACAGACCGGAACAGTAATTGCACAGACGAATATAGCGGCCATGTTTCTCAGAAGACTCGTCAAGAGCCGCACGCATCAGCCGGAAGTTCTCCTGGGTAGCGTAGGTGCCGCCGAAGCCTTCGGTAGTGGCGCCAAAAGGTACAAAATCGAGCAGGCTCTGGCCAGTGGTTCTGATGACAGCAATGACATCGGCGCCCTGCGCAGCGGCAGCCTTGGCCTGTATAATGTCTTCATAGATATTGCCGGTGGCTACTATTACATAGATGTATGGGCCCTGTTTGTCGCCAAAGCGGCCAAGATACTGCTCGCGCTGCTGGCGGTTGGCCTTGATGCGTGCGGTAGTCTGGCGCGCAATGTCATCAATCTTTGCTCTGATCTCGAAAAGATCAGCCATTTTAAGCTTTGTTATATCGAGTTCGCCGGCGGCAACCGTTTCAGCGATCTGCTGCGGCGTTTTGCCAGTCTGTATCATGGCGTTGCCAAGATAAACCGACAGGCCGAGTCCCAGCCCGCCTGCGCTTTTAATGCTGTCGACAATCAGGTTGGGTAAAGGCACTTCGTAGGCGTCGACGCCGTCAATTCCAAGCAGGCGCGCGCAGGTGCGTTCAATAGTGACGCTGGTATGCTGCAGAATAAACTTCTGGGTGTCTTCTGCGATGGCGCGGGCCGCCTGTCGTGCTTTTTCTACTGCGGCAAAATCAAGATTCAGCTTGCTTTTCATCGTCTTTCCTTACAGTGTTTCAAATATTTTGTGGCTCAATTATAACGCTAAAAGCTCAAAAACGCAGCCCTTTTGTAATACCGCCATCTACCTTTATGGCTTTCCTGTAGACTAAGGCGAAATGTAACCAGTGGCGCAGTTCTGCGGAATTAATGCCGCATAAGCGTTGTTATTTGCGGCAAAACTGCTGTTTTTGTTGAACTCAGGCGCAAAAGATGTGAAAATTGTTTATGCAGGGTCGGTAATCGGAACGATTTGCAAATTGCTTTGTCTCAGCGTCGAATCGGGCGCATTACATATAGTTGCAGCAGCAGGAGATGTGCGCATTGAAAATACAGAAAGAGTCTTTTTATATCTTTTTTTCCCTGATTCTGCTTCTGGCGGGAACAGTAGCATACTTTTTTGATGTCATTACTGACGATTTCGTGATTCCGGCTACCATGTCGATTCTCAAGCTCCGGGGCGCTCCACATCTTTATGCAGACTACTTTTCGCCCGATGTTTCTTTTCTCTGCTTTTTTACCATTATCTGCCTGATAATTCTGCGGCTAACCAGGAGCATTGAGCCGATCGTCTATGTCGTTTACTCGGCGTCACTGTTTTTCTGCTTTTTCTATTTCTTTATTGCGCCACTGGAATCATTGATTGTACTGGCTGCTTTTATTGTGCCGGTCTTCTTGTGGCATCAGAAACGAATAAACAGCCTGATTTTGACTCTTGTCGCCCTGGTTTTAATTGCCGCCAGCTGGTATTTCCTTAAGAAGCCAGCCCTTTTTCTGCTGATGCTGCCGATGTGCCATCTGTTCGCTATCAGAGCCAACAACGCCTTGCAGAGCCGGTATTCCGGCAGCGAAGTGCGCATTCTGGCCAGATTGAGTTCGACCCAGAAAAAGAAGGTCGTTGCGAGCCAGAGCAGTATTGCAAAACAGGATCTCTGGGATATAATCGGCCCGGAAATCGAAGCTCTCGCAGAAAGCTGGGATAAGGTCAAGGAAGTCAGCATGGGCATTCCAGCCGAAACCCCTGATGATCGCAAGCTTTCGCGGCGTCAGTTCGGCATAATCGGCACAATGGTGGAAATCCAGGACCCCAAAGAGCTTGCTGCTACGATCGAGGCCATTGTAAAGCGTGACCCCGGGTTTTCCAGAGATAAGTTTCTCGACAAGTTCCGTGCCGTCTTTGCCAAGGTTCACAAGGCCTGTTATGACCATGAAATCGACAAAATTCAGGCAATGGTTTCTGATGCGCTTTTTGAGCAGTTCCGCTGTCGCGTCGAAGAGCAGAAGGAAGCTGGCGTCAAATTCAGCTGCCCCGGAATCGCTATTCAGTATGCCAACATCGCCAGAGCGGCTTCTGATAATTGTTTTGATGAGCTGCACGTGCATGTCGAGGGTGAGCTTACCGAGACGGCTATTGACATTGTGACCGGCGAAACGCTGAATGCCGAGAACCAGAAACAGAGGATCTGCGAATTCTGGTCGTTTATCAGAAAGCCTTCGGCCAAAACTCTTGACAAGCCCGGCCTGATGGAAGGCAGCTGTCCGAACTGTGGTGCGCCGATTCTGATTGGTCAGGCCACCGTCTGCCAGGTCTGTTCCTCATTCATTCGATCGGGTAACTATGACTGGGTGCTTTCAAAAATTACTCAGGCCTGCGAATGGGAATATGCCAACCCCCGCCTGGTGCCGAGCTGGGATGCTCTCAAAACTAACGATACGCATTTTTCCATACATCAGATTGAAGATCGCTGCGCGGTTGTGTTCTGGATGATCAGACTGGCCGAGCGGCGCCGCAGGATGGAACCGATCACAAGGTTTGCCACTGCCAAATGCTGTGAGCTTTTTAAGCTCGCCATGAGCGGCGTTAAGAAGTTTACCTGTTATGAGAATGTTTCGTTTGCCTCGACCACACTCAAAGGCATTGTGCTGAGCGAAGAATTTGAGCGCATTTATCTGCTCGTGGTCTGGAGCGGAATCCCGGTTGCCTGCACGACTGAGGGGCGTCTGCCGCAGCTTCATCGTTTCAACAAACCGCATCGCGATGTATTCGTGTTTTTCAGAAACCCAGGTCAGAAGACTAATGACAACAATACTCTCAGCAGCGCGCATTGCCGAGCGTGTGGTGGGCCGATGACTTCGAGTTTCGCCATTAACTGTAACTACTGTAACGCGCTTTTGAACGACGGTTCAGAATGGATTCTCGAAAAGGTTCTCAACGAACAGAGCCTTGAATATAGCGCCCTGATGAATCAGCGGCACAGCCATATGCAGAAAGTGGTTGCCGAAGTGAAGCAGGAGCGCGGTGATCTGGAGGTCATGCGATCCGGGCGCGATCTGATCACGATGTCGGCGCAGATGCTGATGGCTGACGGCAAAATAGACGATGCCGAGATGAAACTGCTCAGAGAGTTCGCGGCCCGCTATGCCATGCCTGAGGACAAGCTGCAGGGGCTGGTTGAATCGGTAAAGCAGGGCGAGGTTTATCTGCCGAAACCGGATAATCTGAAAGAAGCCTACAACCTCATGGAAGCGGCAATCAGAATGGCCATGGCCGATGGCGAACTGGCACCCGAAGAGCAGCAGTATCTCGATACTCTCGCCGGCAAATTCGGTTATGGCGCATCAGACCTGAAAGTCCTCATGACAAAAGTTGAACTACGCATGAAGCAGGAAAAGAAGGCCGCGTCTGCCCTAAGTCGCAAGCCGTCATGATTATGATAATTCACTCCACCCTGAATCCATTGGCGGTGGCGGTGATCTGGTAACCGTTGCACCAGGCGAGATGGGCGGCGGTTTTTGTCGGCGACTGATCA
>Ga0154428_1220_pt1 | contig 16389 bp, 10 predicted proteins | sample RifGroC2_FD_115932 | JGI IMG/M metagenome (GOLD analysis project Ga0154428, IMG submission 115932) | Candidatus Riflebacteria bacterium GWC2_50_8 | reverse complement strand
AACAAGGCCCTGGGCACCTGTTTGCACTGAAATTTTGATACGGTTGCTGTCGGGCATTTTCAGCATGAGTTTGCGGGCATCTTCGCCGGTAATGGTTGCAGAAACCGGCATGCCGGGGCGAATCGTGCCGATTGCCAGCTCGTTGGCGGTAATCATTGCGATCAGTGTCTGATGAAGAAACGGCAGCCAGGTCGGTCGCACCGGCCAGTTTGTCCATGAAGTGTCGGCTGAGAATGTTATCAGCATGGAACGGCCACGCCCACGTTTTTCTTCGACTATTCCGGGCAGGCCATGGCTCATACGTGCGAGCAGAAGCGCAGTCGGGTTTGGACGAACCTGAAAGAATTCAAAGATCTGAGCGCGGCCGGGATCGCCGGCGCCGTCACGCGCAAATATACTGAACGCAGGGTGTCCGGCGTCAAGATCGGTCATCTGGTAACCTACCGCTCGGCTTACTGCATTGCCGACTCTTTTGTAAATTCGTGCTGGGAGCAGGTAGCTGCCGCCGAGATCATCGATCAGATGCTGGTTATACCAGTCTGGCTCGACACGGTTGCCCATGAATGTGATCAGGTTGCCGCCACTCATGAGGTATTCAGACAGGCGTTTGATCAGCTCTGTATCAAGATGGCGTTGATTGATCAGACATACTGCGGCAAAGTTTTTCAGTTCAGCGGTTTTTGCTTCGGCAGTACTGCGTGTTTCTACGGCAAAATTATTATCTTTGCTGCGGTTGAGCGGGTTCAGCGCAAACCTGACGAACGTGTCTTCATGGTTTTCGGGTTGGCCTGGCATCGAATCTGGTTTGATCAGTAGTATTCGACATGGCTCAAAGACACGAACCGCGAGGTGGCGTTGATCGTCGAAGGGCATGGCATCGCTTTGAATTGCCGCGGTGACGTGGTTCATGCCTGTTTTGGCAAAGGTTGCCATGATTCTGGCGTCTTTGACACTGTTTGCTTCGATTTCGACTTCTTCTTCAAGTTTGCGCTCGCCGTTGATTGAGATGCTGACGCGACTGCGGCGACTGCGCGGCGAGTGGTTGGCAATCGTTATCTTGACCGGTATCTGGCGCCCGGTCATGATGATCGGCGCCTCTGTTTCAAGACCGGTAACGGCCATGTTGTCTGGCGCAGTACCGCCGACCGGTACCATGATCAGGTCTATGCCGGGTTCTACTTTGGCAAGATCATACTTTTCGATGAATGGCTGCCATGAAGACTCGGTCATGTCGGTAATCACATAAATCGCCCGACGGTAAGCCTTGAGTGGTGTCAGAAGCTTCAGGCCCGGCAGTATCGATGAAGCCATGCTTGTGCCGGCCATGCTTAACGGAACATTACTGACACTCTTTTTAAGGATTTCTTTGTCCCAGGTCAGCTGCGGAAAGATCAGGCGACCGGGGTCATTAATCAGGCCGACAGTTGCGCGATCGCCAGGTTGCATCTGGTCGAGAATCTCGAGCGCGCGACTCCTCGCTGTGTTGAAAACCGAAATACCCTGATGTGTGCAGCCCATTGACATCGAATTGTCGAGCAGCACCACAAAAGCGGCTGGCGTGTCAGACGAATTTCTCGCGCTCGCGCTTTGCCCAATGAAAGGCTTTGATAGAGCCATTACCACGAGTATGATCGTGATGATGCGCAAGGCCATGAGCAGCAGGTTGCGCATTTTTCGGCGCCTGGCGACGAATTCGACCGAGAGCTTGATCAGGCGCAGACTCGGAAAGTCTTTGCGTACCGGTGTTTTGCGGTAGTATAGATGAAGGTAGATCGGCACCGCGATGCCGAGCAGACCGAGCAGAAACCATGGGCTGGCAAATGTCATTGCATTACCTCGCGCTCACGGCCTGGCGGCGTGAAAAGAAGCTTCGCAGATTGGCTTCGAGCGGCATTGAGGTGTCAGCGATCAGGTAATCTATACCAGATTTGCGCAGGGCTGACTTGAATGTGTTCATCATCTGTCTGACCCGCTGAAGATACTCGCTGCGCAATTGAAAGGCGTCAGTGACTATCTCTGACTCGTCTTCGAGATCATGAAAGATAGTGGTGTCGTCGAACGGAAAGCTGATTTCATCGCGATCGAGCACGTGAAAGAGCACAATTTCATGCCGTCTGGTGCGCAACTGACGCAGCTTCTGAATAATGACATCAGCATTATCCATAAGATCGGAAAACAGAATAAAGATGCCGCGCTTTTTCATGCTCTGGCCAACAAGATCGAGGCTGGCGCCAATGTTGGTTGTTTCGCTGGCCGCCGTCGCTTCAAGTTCGTTACAGACGGCCTTGAGATGCGCCATGCCAGTGCGCGGCCGGATCATCTTGCGCATGCCATTAGCAAAAGTTACCAGCCCGACTGAATCCTGTTGTTTGAGCATCAGGTAAGCAAGTGAGGCAGCGAGTGTCGATGCATAGTCAATCTTGCTCATGCTGCCCTGGCCCTTGTAAGACATTGAGCCGCTGGTATCCATTACCAGATAGCCTGACAGGTTGGTTTCTTCTTCGTGTTCCTTGATGTAAAACTTGTCGGTGCGGGCGTAGACTTTCCAGTCGATATCCTTGAGCGGGTCGCCTGGCACATATTGGCGATATTCGGAAAACTCTACGTTAAAGCCTTTGAACGGGCTCTTATGCAAACCTTCGACCATGCCCTCTACCACTGTGCGCGCGCGTATTTCCATTGAGGAAAGCGCAGCCAGCAGCTTTGGATCAAGAAATCGCGATAATCTTCGGGTTTTCTCCATGGTAACCTTTGCCGGTTCGGGCCAGCTGGCCCTTATTTATCAGGCCGCCGGTTCTGAAACCGACTTGAGAATCTTTTCAATGATAGTGTCTGGAGTGATTCCTTCAGCTTCAGCATTGAAGTTGAGCATGATGCGGTGGCGCAGAACTGCGTAAGCCAGCGCCCTGATGTCTTCGCAGGCGACATAAAAGCGGCCCTGTAACACAGCGCGAGCTTTTGAACCGAGAATCAGATACTGGCTGGCGCGCGGACCGGCGCCCCAGGTGACAAAGTCGTTGACGAATGCCGGCGAATTGTCGCGGCCTGGTCGAGTGGCTTCAGCGATTGCTACGGCGTAGCGGATAACGCGGTCAGAAACCGGCACGCGTCTGACAATTTCCTGCAACTCAAGAATGCGCTTCTGTTCAAGCGCTGGCGTCAGGTTTACTGGAGCTCCGCCGGTAGTCGCACGCACCATGCTCACTTCTTCTTCTGTCGGTGGGTATTCCATGCGCACGTTAAACATGAAGCGATCGAGCTGGGCTTCTGGCAGGGGGTAGGTGCCTTCCTGCTCAATGGGGTTCTGAGTTGCCAGCACAAAGAACGGCTCAGCCAGAGGGTAAGTGGTATTGCCGCTGGTGATTTTGCGTTCCTGCATGGCCTGCAGCAACGCGGCCTGCGTCTTGGGCGGTGTGCGGTTGATTTCGTCAGCAAGCAGAAGCTGGGTAAACAGCGGGCCTTTCACGAAACGGAAATTGCGGTCGCCGGTTTTCATGTTCTCTTCGATAATCTCGGTGCCGATGATGTCTGAAGGCATCAGGTCGGGGGTAAACTGCACGCGTTTGAAAGCGAGATCGAGCAGTTGCGCGAGGCTGTTGACCAGGAGGGTCTTGCCAAGTCCGGGCACGCCGATCAGCAGAACATGGCCCTGCGCGAAGAGTGCGTATAAGACTTCTTCAACAACCTTGGTCTGGCCGATGAAAACCTTGCCAATTTCACTCAAGATTTTTTTATGGGCATTCTTTATCTCGGCGAGTGCCTTGACCTCGTCGATTTTGGGTTCTTCTGCGATTTTAACGGTATTTACGCTGTCCTGTGTCATCTGACCACCTCCTGCTTTAACGCGGTCAAACTTAACACGAATTCCCCCCTCGTACAAGAAGCAATTTTCAGCAGGTTTGTCGGCATCATTTCATTGATACGTGTTTATTCAATGGCTAGTTGTGATTTCTGTAAATGAACTCTAGATTTTGATATATCGCGTAAAAACGGGGAAAAATTCGTGATTGCTCTGGGCTTACGGTCAGCGGGTTTTGAGCTGGTATTTAAAAATCACCGGTTTCGGTATAAAATAGCTTTTATAATTACAGCATTAAAATGTCGGATGTGCGCTCAGAGAGGGTAATATGACCATAAAAAGGCTTTGCGGCTGCTCTTTTTCTTACGCTGGCGGGAAACGGGGCGATCGGTTTCGAGTGCCAGTTCTGGCTGTTTTCGTGCTGCTGGCTGTTCTGCTCATGCCGCCTGCAGGCCCGGCCCAGAGTGATCTGTCGGCTGAAGATGCTGCCGCAGACATTCTTGTGCAGCGGCTCAAAGAGCTCGCGAGACCCCTGTTTGAAGATGTTCCATGTTTTTGTTACCGGGTTCAGGCTGCTCTGCAGATTCCGCTGGAAGTCAGCGAACCTCGGGTCGAAGGCCTTGCGAGCGAAAGCCTGCCGGTTTGCCTGACCTTGTTCCGACAGGCCAATCAGGAGTGGGGATTGGCTCTCACCAGCCCCTGGCGCAATTTTGCGATTAATTGGACCGCTTCCAGGTCGGCGATTATTCTGCCCGCTGCTCATGTCAGCTTTGTTGGCAGCGGAGAATTGCCAGAAAACGCAGATTCAATAGCACCAGAAGGATTCATCAACAGATTTATTACCCATGAAACCTCTTTGAACAGCTTTATGGCACTGATGAATTCAGCGTCGTTCGATTATGCGGTTCGAAATCTTCTGGTTCCTCAACTCAAGCTGCTACCAGCGCGGCCGGAAAGGCCAGACGAAATTCTCTATCAGCTTTCCGCCGCTATGCGATTATCTTTCACTGCCACCGGAACGCCTAGAATCTGCATCGAAGCAGAAGAAGGGCTGCATGATGTCAATAGGCTCAAATACTTCGAAATATCTTTTGAGCCTGCTGCCGGCCCTTCGATACCGGCTTCATGGTCGTCTGATCCATCCTGTGTTGAAACACAGGTCTCCCGGGCTGATCTTGAAAAAATGGTTTTCAGAGGTCTTAAACGGATACTGTCGATCAAGATGCCCGGATTTTACCGAACACTCGAGCCACAGAAGCTTGCAAACAGCGAACTGCGAAGTCATTACGGTCAGACGCTTGTTCTGCTTTCCGGCACCCCGGAACAGATTGGCAACGCCCATGGATTGCTGCTGCGCCCCTGGGTGCGTTTGCTTGTCGACTCGACCGTTTATCTCGTTGGCCTTGTCGAGACGGTTAAAAAGGCCAGGTGGTTCATTAACGATCTCGATGATGCCTGGAATCGACTTTCACCGCATATCCCCGAAAGATATCACCGTGAAATGGAAGCCATTGCCTCAGCCTGCCCCGATGTCTCACTGCGCGAGGTCAGACTGAGTAATGTTTTTCCGGAATACTTCCATTGTTCTGGTTTTGCGCTGTTCGGCAGCGCTACCGCCGACAAAGCCCTTTATCACGGGCGCGTTCTCGATTATATGACCGAAATAGGCCTGCAGGACTGCGCGGTCGCTTTTGTCATCAGACCAGACAGCGGTCATGCCTTTTTTAACCCCGGTTTTGCCGGTTTTGTTGGCGCGGTGGGCGGCATGAACGAAAGCCAGATTTCAATTGGTGAAATGGGCGGCCGGGGCAGATTCCGCTGGGACGGCGTGCCAATGTCATTTATGGTGCGGCGCGCGCTCGAAGAATGCGATACTCTGCAGCAGATGAAAGACCTCTGGAACAACAGCCTGAGAACCTGCGAGTATTTCTACGTCTTTGCCGACGCGAAAATTCCTGATGCACTCGCGGTTTACGCGACTCCTGACGAAATGGTGTTTCTCGGTGCCGGTCAGGACCATGATTTTCTCGGTGAAGGTATTGTTGATGCGGTTGTCATGTCGGCCGGCAACCGTCTGCGTCACCTGCGACGCCGCGTTCAGGACGGGCATGGCACTTTCGTTGCAAGCTCGGCATTGCGGCTGATGGACCGACCGGTTGCCATGCGCAGCAATCTGCATAACATACTTTTTGTTCCAATCCTTCAGGATGCCTATGTTGCCATCGCCACTGCCGATGGTCCAGCTGCCGAAAAGCCTTATGTCAGATATAATCTCAGCGAACTGCTTTCGACCATGCCCTGAAAGCGCAGCAATGCGACAAATTCTGAATCAATCGTCGAGCTCTGTTTCGACTGCTTCTCTTATGCGGTCGAAGGCGACCCATTCGTTCCAGACTTCTTCGTGGTCGTCGTAACGGATGTAATGAAAAAAGCCCTCTCTCTTCAAGACCTGCGCGGGATACCATTCGTTTTCCCATTCAACTTCGATTTTGCTGCCGACTTTCCAGGTCTGCCAGGCGATATCTTTGAGTTCAGAGTAATCGCACCAGATATCTGGCTCACCTTCCAGTTCCGGGTAGTGAATCTTGCATTCTTTGCCGTTCTGATCGACGATTCTGACCTTGTAGTCAACGCCGTCTTCTGTCGCGATCATACATTTACCAAGGTGTGGCTTATTTTTGCCAGGATTTGCACTGAGCTTTGTCAGAACAAATTCTGCCGGAAATCCCCGTGTTAGATAGTAATTTGCCAGCTGCATTTCGGCGCAGGCCATGTTGTAAGCTATGTAGTCAGCTGCCGATGCGGCGGTCAGTTCCAGTTCAGCGCACTGCATAAGTGGCGTGCCGGTCAGAATCTCATTGAGCGACCTGGTGAAAGTCCATTCGCCGGTTGATTCATTGGCGGCCGTTGCTGAGCTGAGTACCATCGTTTCGATTCCAGTGGCAGCCAGCATTTCTGCAGCTCCGTTCAGATTTCCAGAATAGCAGCAGTCTGCGGTCAGCATGACCTGTCTGCCTTTAAAGTCTTTGCTGATAAGCTCGGCAAGAGTTTTCAGGCTCAGGCTGGTCGCTGCATAATTATTAGTGTCACAGTCGTAGTTGAGAAAATATGTTTCAGTTTCTTCTTTGGGCCGGTCACCATGGCCGGTGTAATAAAAAAGAAATGTAGAGTTCTTGTCGCTTTTTGCCAACAACCTTTTCAGCGCCTGCTTTATCGCTTTAAGTGTGGCTTTTTTGTCCTTGAGAAAAACCATGCTGTCGCTGGCGACACCGCGTTGCCGCAGAATGTCATGAAATTGCTGGTCATAACGGTTGTCGGCAGTATAGGTCGCGAGCGAAGTGTCTTGCCACTCAAGAACGCCGACCAGCAGGGCAAGCGTTTGCGTGGGTTGCCAGCTGACTTTTGCTGCGAGCTGCGTGTTTGATAAAGCGGTTTCGGCTTGAGCCAGATCTGGTGCTACGCAGCCCAGACAAAGGAGCAGCACGGCAATCAGAAAGCGCAATTTACCCATCAGTTGCTGATATCTTCTTCTGCGGCCACTGCTTCGCCGTTAAACTTTCTTTCGAGTTCAGTGTCAGCTGCGCTTGCATCGTTGCCGAATCCTGGCGGTGCCGGAACCACGACTTTAAGATCAAGGGGAAGCAGGTCGTAGATTTTCTGCAGATACATGCCGGGTGCGTGACTGCGTGCCTTGCCAGGGCCCTTCATTTCGCCGTCGGCTATAACCAGTTTGCCATCGGCATAAATGTTGTTTGGCGGCGCGCAATGCTGAAATTTCATGGCCTTGAAAGGCAGCTTGGTGACTATATCGTTATCAAGCACCCAGCGCTGCATATCTGGAAAGCGTTTTTTAAAAGCTTTTACGAAGTCTTCATTGCCAAGCCGTGGCCCGGCGAAAGTATAAAGACCCTGAACGTTGATGCCGTCGTCGGCCAGTCGGCAGGCGGTAAAAGGCGCAATGCCAGCGCCGAGACTGTGGCCGGTTACCCACAGCCGTTTGGGAGTGCCGGCCATGTGGCTGTCTACATACTTTTTGAGTTCGTCGTAAGCTACTTCACTGGCATTATACAGGCCGCGATGCACTTTAACACCCCAGCCCCACCAGAGTATGCGCTTTTTGAAAAAGTTAAAATCGGTCAGTATCCAGTCATAAGCGAATTTGGTCAGACTGAACTTTTTGTTAACACTGCCTTCAGACCCTCGAAATGCGACAATTACCAGCTTGTCGTTCGACATGATAACGGCCTGAGTATCTGCCGTCTTTTCCCTGATATCGATGAAATCGAATTTGTCGATGCCGAGCGGAACAAAAATTTCCTTGAAGCGTTTTTTAAACTCCAGAAAATTAGCGACACCCATGCGGTTTTCGTAGGTGTTGTGAGCGGTGTACATTAACAGATAGGCGTTGACCAGACTGTGTCCGACCGCTTTTTCTTCAAAAACACGGCTGAAACAGTTTTCGCCAAGAACCGTCTGCGCACTGACCGTAAATCCTGGCAATACTGCCGTTGCTAGCGTTAAAAATAACAATACAAAGTATACTTTGCTTAATCTGACAGCTTTATTCATTGTTTTATCCTGCATAATCTATACTGAGAATAGTATAACCCGCTGATGCCCAATGCGCAAGTTTAGGCCATACGCTGGTTTGTGGCTTCTGCAGAGGGGAACTCCCTTTCTCAGATTGGCTTAAGCGCATTTTTGAGTGCCCAGCTACCCTAATGAAAAGATTTGTAAAGATGGCTCAGACTCTTGCCTTGAAAGACCACGTATCTTTTAGTTGCGGTTTTGTGATAATTAAGAGTAAGAACCGGTAACGTCATAAAGAAATTGCGGTCTGGAGTGTCGCGACTCTCTGATCGTTATCGGCAGCATTACAGGAGAAAGGATTTTTATGTTTTCAAAAACTGGTATCAGGTTTGTTGTTTGTCTGATGGTATTCGTTCTGGCTCTGACGACTGCATATTCGTTCACCGGTCGAAACATTTGCGGCAAGTGCAGATGGATCGGAACCCCCGATGCAACGGTTTGCGCTGACTGTCAGAACCCTATGAACCAATGTTTGAAATGTATGACTCTGAACCGGGTTGACGCTGATTATTGTGCAAAATGCGCTATGCCTCTCGCAGAAATGCGTGTCTTGAGTTCGATCGACCCTTCTGTGCGAACTGAACTTAAGCTCGGAGAATCTCTCAGGGCGCAGGCAGAGCTTGACATCAAGCGTCTGGAATACTTGTTGCACACCGATCCGGATAATGCGGAAAAATATATGTATGATCTGGGCATGCGCCATCAGCAGATCAATTTTTATTCACGGGAATCAGCAATCTGGCTCGATTTTCTAAGCAAGTTTCCTGAATCATCAAAGCAAAACGAAGTAAAAGTCTTTGCATCTGAATCTCTGCGCAAGTGGAGCTACCTGATGTATTCACAGGGAAGGTATTCAAAGGCGGTTGAACTGTTGAACGAATCTGTGCGCCTGAATCCGGACAACAAGGAAGCACGTCGCTGGCTTGCTATTTCCAGCAAAGCAGCGCGTAAAGGCGACCGGGTTATCGAAGTGCCTGAGGCTAAAGCCATTGCAGTACCGGAACGAACGGCTGTCGAAGTACCAGAAGCCAAAGCTGTTGTAGCTCCAGAGACCCAGGCTGTCGAAGAACCTGCAACAGCAGACGCTGTAGAAACCAAAGGTGCTAATTACTGATTTTTTGCCGATAAGTTCGGTGAGTCATTTTATAATAGTCTGGAACCAGGACAGCATCTTGGGACCAGACTATTTTTATGTACCGGAACGATTTCATAACATTTGTAGCTTTGTTCCAATGAGTTGATACGGGTTTCCCGCAGCAAAAGTTGCTGCGGATTTTCTAGTAATATGTAGCTACATCCTGAGCATATCAATCTATGATAGAAAGAAGGAGATGCCACTTTTGTTTGTCTGGTGTTTCATCAAAAAATACATATGTTTTGTACTGAGATGCGTGTTTTTTGTTGAATACAGATAGCCTTTCTGCAAAAGCGCGGAGCAGCAACATACAGACTTAGAAACATTCCACAAAATCAGTCTGTCTGTTATTCTTGAAATAGATGACATAAAATTATTTGTCTGGCGCGTTGAGCAAAGTTGTGCCCGGTTTTACACAGGGAGGATTTATGAAAGCAGGCGTGTCAGTTTCTCTGGAGAAAAATTCAGAACTGGCCGGAAGAAATGCTGCCGCTTCGGCTGTTAAGGCTTCTGGCGACCCGCGACTGCTGATTGTTTTTACCACTGATGAATACAAGCCCGAAGAGGTGTTGCGCGGAATAAGGTCGGTGACTGAAGGCGTAAAAATAGTGGGTTTCTGTTGTGCCGGAATCATTACGAAAACTGGCCTGGAGAAGCAGGGTGTCGGTGTGTGTGCTATGAGCGGAGATTTTTCTGTGGCCACTGCCATGCAGAAAGACCTGAGCTCAAACCCTTATTCAACGGGAGCAAAGGCTGCCGACGACTTGTTGTCGTCCGGCATTAAAAGAGGTACGGTCATTGTTTTGCCTGATGGGTTTCAGGCAAATCTTTCAGAAATGCTGCGTGGACTTTACAGCAGACTTGGTGCAGGGTTTAGTTACATAGGCGGTGGGGCTGGCGATAATCTGCATTTTTTAAAAACCTGGCAGTTTACTGAGAGTGAAATAGCCAGTGACGCTCTCGCTGTGGCGCTGATCGAGGGTGTGGATTTTGGAGTTGGTGTCGGTCATGGTTGGCGCCCGGTTGGAGATCCCGTCGTCATAACCAGGGCAAAAGGCAAGATCGTCTATGAGATAGATGGGATGCCTGCTTATCAGGCATATAGCAGACTGTTGCACTGCGGTTCGAAAGATGAATTCAGGACTCTGAGTATGCAACATCCTCTTGGATTTCCGGATATTTCTGGAAACTATTTGATAAGAGATCCGTTCAAAGTGAACGATGATGACAGCATTACTTTTGTAACCGAAATTCCATCGCAATCTGTCGGCAGCATAATGGATTGCAGAATCGAAGAAATTATTGCCACAGCTGTTCAGGCTGCACAAACGGCTGCCGAAAACATTGCGCGGCCTGAGGTTTTTCTGGTGTTTGACTGCATTTCGCGCGTTCTGCTCCTGGGCGAGCGCTTTGATGAAGAGATAAAGGCCATAAAAGAAGTAATAACTTCAGATATCCCTTTTCTGGGGGCCCTTTCTTTTGGAGAGATTGGCAATTCCGGGTCTGTACCATTGCTTTATAACAAAACAACGGTGGTAACAATCGGGAGGTAGATTTCGTGTCTGCAGCCAAAGCTGATCAGCTTGATTTCAAAGTAATCGCGGAATTAACCATACTTCACGAACTTTCGGCTTTTGCCCTGGCAGAGTCCAGGCAGCAACTGCTGTGGGAAGTCATTGAGAAGACCACCCGTTTTTTCGGCACTACAGGTTTTGCCGTTGTTGCCGGCATTACTGGCAGTCAGGAACTGGTTGCCTCTTACGCCATTAATACGCTTGATGAAGCGCTTGCCAAAATGCAGGGCGTGGCCAGTTCCGCAAACCAGCTTTTGATCAAATACAACGAAAACACTCCTGAGCAGCATCTGTTGTTTTTTGAACAGTTGCTTCCGATAGACAGCCGTACTATGCGGCTCTACAGTATTCTGGCGAGACGATTTGAAGACAGTTTCGTTGCGATACATCTCAGAGAGAAGAAAGCAGCGACTGAAGATGCATTGCGCGCAAGCGAGGCGCAGTTGCGCGCATTGCTCTCTGCTACTCCGGCCGGCTTAATTTTTATCAGGCAAGACACTGTGCAATGGTTTAATGCGTCTCTTCTCAGAATATTGAAATGCACGGAAGAAGAATTCAGGGAGAAATTAAGTGCTCTGATTGTTCCTTCTACAGAATATCTGTTGTCCAGGTGTGCCACCTCTGGCACTTGTTTTTCAGGATTATGCGAAGAAGAAAAAGAGCTGGGGCTGATAGATGAGAGCAGAATAAATGTTCTGCTTCGCTACAGCTTGCTTGATCAGAATAACCCAGACAACGGTTTTATCATACTTCTCGATGATATTACCGACAGAAAGAGAGCAGAGCTACAGATAAGAGAGGCAGCAAGAGGGCTCAGCGAATCTCAGGGCATGTTAAGAACAGTTCTTGATACAATACCTGTTCGGGTTTTCTGGAAGGATGCTTCTCTCAGATATATTGGCTGTAACAAGCTGTTTTCGCAGGATGTGGGTTATGATTTTCCCTCCGAACTGATTGGCAAGGATGACTTTCAGTTGTGCTGCGAGGAACAGGCGCTGCAATATCGCGCCGATGACCTGATTATTATTTCGACGGGGCAGGGCAAATACAACTACACGAGTTCTCACATTACGGTTGACGGCAAAATCCGCTATCTTAAAACGAGCAAAGTTCCGTTGAGAAACAGGGATGATCAGATAATAGGAGTCCTTGGGGCTTTCGAAGATGTAACTGATATTATCATCGCTGAGCGTGATAAAGAAAAGCTTCAGCTTGAGCTGGTGCAATCTCAGAAAATGGAATCAGTTGGCAGACTGGCCGGTGGAATTGCTCATGACTTTAACAACAAGCTTGGAATAATAATCGGGTATGCGGAAATGGCGTTGACCGATATGGACTCCGCAGACCCGCTTTATCCAGACCTGACCGTAATACTCGAAGCTGCTAAAAACTCTGCGGAACTTACGAAACAGTTGCTGTCATTTGCGCGCAGGCAGAATGCTGTTCCTAAGGTTATCAATCTCAATGAAGTAATTTCTGGAATCATCAGCATGTTGAAGCGACTTATCGGTGAGAATATTGAGCTGGCCTGGCATTCAGGCAGCGATATCTGGAATGTTAAGATTGACCCTGTTCAGATCGACAGAATTCTGGCAAATCTTTGTGCTAATGCCCGTGATGCGATTGAACATAGCGGAAAGATCTCTATTGAAACTGCAAATGTGGTTTTTTCTTCTCTGGAATGTGAAAGTCGAGCAGGTTTAATCCCTGGTGAATATGTTATGATCACTGTTTGTGACAATGGCAGCGGTATTGATAAAGAGCTGCTGGATAAGATATTTGAGCCATTTTTTACGACCAAAAGTATTGGGCATGGTACGGGGCTGGGGCTGGCAACCGTGTATGGTATTGTTAAGCAGAACAACGGTTTCATATATGTGTATAGCGAACCGCGATCAGGCACGACTTTCCGGATATATCTGCCCAGATATTCTGAAAATCGTAGTATCAGTCACTCCACGCCCGCAAGCTCGGGAGGTCCATTTCTAAATAAGCTTGTACTGCTGGTTGAAGATGAAATTGCGCTGCTGAATATTACAAAACGAATGCTGGAAAACATGGGGTTTGCTGTAAAGGCTTTTTCGGCTGTCAATCAGGCGATAAAATGGGCTGATGATTATGCCGATCCAGTGTCCTTATTGCTGACAGACGTAATAATGCCTGATATGAACGGTGTGGATCTTGCGAAGGCGATCTCCAGAAAGCATCCTGAAACTGCATGCCTGTTAATGTCGGGTTATACTGCAAACGTAATTGCGCGGCATGGAGTTCTTGAAGAGGGCACTCATTTGCTGGAAAAGCCTTTTAGCAGCAAAGAGCTGGCAGAAAAAATAAGTGAAATAATTAACCTTGCGAAACCTGACTAAGGCTCAGCTTGTAAAATCCCGGCCGGCTATTTGCCAGGTAGTTACGCTAAGCTGATTTTTGCAGATCGCATGCTTACGCCTGTTTTCGGTGATTTAACGCCACATATAAACCTGCAGCAGGTTTGCATAGTCGTCGGTCCACAGACTGTAACCTGGTTGCAGTTCAACTTCGTCCCATTTTGCGTAAAGTTTGAGAGACTCGAGATGCTTCGGGTTGCCGGCGGCTATCCAGTCTGACCGGCACAACTGATCATAATCGTACCAGTCGTAGCGCGTTGAATAGGTTGAGGGTTCATCGTAAGAGCGCAGACAGGCGATGCCGATCTCATCGCAAATGCGCTTTATCACCGGCGAAAGTTTGAAAAATCGGTTTGAAATATGAAACAGCAGCATGCCATCCTGTTTGATTTTTGATCGGTAAAGCTCGACTGCTTCGCGGGTCATCAGGTGTACTGGCACTGCGTCAGAAGAATAAGCATCAATTATCAGCAGGTCATAGAAGTTGTCGGGAACATTCTGCAGACTGACGCGCGCGTCACCGATTATGTGCCTGATCCTGGCTTTTGAGTTGCTCAGGAAAGTAAAATATTCAGGATTTGTCGCTATTTCGACGACTTTCGGGTCTATCTCAAAGAAATCGAAATTTTGCCAGGCCCGACCATACCAGGCGAGAGTCCCGCAGCCCAGACCAACAACACCGATGTTCTTAAAGGCGCGATTGATCTGGCCAACTCTGAACACTGAGCCAACCGGGCCTTCCCGCGCATAATAGGCCAGCGGGTAACTCATGCGCATGTTGTCAACCTTGCGTTCAACGCCGTGCAGCGTGGTGCCATGCGACAGGCAGTAAAAGATGTCTTTTACCCCTTCAATTTTCAGGTCGGGGTCGACTACCTTACCATCATTGGCAAGTCTGGTAACCCTGAGAATGCCGAAAAAGCTGCGGTCAACCATAACCAGACGAGGGTCAGCGCTGTTCTGCATAAATGCTGTGAGAGCGATGACAATCAGCAATGGCGCTGCAGCTTTGCGAAAATTGTTGAAGGCATATATCAGAAACAACGACAGGAAAGTCATAAACATGCCGCTTTCGCTGAGCAGCTTGCTGAGGTTAACTTCTTCAAGCCATCCTGGCAGCACCAGCAGACTCATAAAAGTTGCGGCAACCAGTATTCTGCGTGCCATTGAGTATTCAGGATCGTAATAACTCTTCGCCATAAATGAACTCAGACAGGCTGCAGTCAACAGTGTCACTATGTATTCACTCTGGGTTGTGAAAAACAGCGGCGCCAGCAGGCCGTTAAATATGCCGCCCAGTATCCCGCCGACTGACATCCAGACAAAATAAGAGTTAAGTTGAATCACTGGCGGCCGTTCTTTGGCCAGCCTTGCATGAAAATACATGCAGATCAGAAACATCGCGAGCAGATGCAGCGGGATTATCAGCCAGGTGCGTTCGACTATTCTGAAATGATAGAACAGCATGGCCAGCACCACGATCGGAAACATATAGCGCTCCCACTTTATGCCGCGCCAGTAACCGCTGCGCGCAAAGACCAGAACAAACGAGACCAGATACAGCGCCAGCGGAAATACCCAGAGCATGGGCGCCGAAGCGATGTCGGTCGCCATGTGGGTGGTCACCGACAGCATGGCGCTGCACGGAACAAACCCGAGCAGACACCAGAATAAAGCCTTTTTCCAGGTTGGCCTGGTATGGTCCTGGGCTTTTAAGGTCGCGAGTTCCTGTTCTCTTACTATGTTGTTGAACAGGTCATCGACATCTGTAATTTCAGGTGCCCGATCAGTTTTTGTCACGCTGACGCTGCGTTCTTCAAAGACTGTTTTGGTAGCGCTTTCACCGATTGCCAAATTGTCGTGCCCTGGTTCACCTGTTGTCCCGCATTGATCTGTCTCGGTTACCTTGCTTTTCACTGAGCCTTTCCAGAGAAGAATGCAACAGATAAGTACAAGTATTGTCTGTAAGGCATAAAGCGCCGACCAGAGAAGGCGCTGCTGTGATAACCGCAACAGTGGCTCCAGGACAAAGGGGTAAGAAAGCAGTGCCAACAGGCTTCCGACGTTACTTGCGGCATAAAGAAAATAGGGGTCGGCCGAATCGCTTTGTCCGGTCTCTGAGTAATAGCGCTGCAATAGAGGCGCATTGGCCGAGATCATAAAAAACAATATGCCGATCGAACCGGCCAGCCGCGCCAGTAACCAGCCGGTCGGATTATTGACCGCCGCGCCGGCACCAGAAGTGTCGATGTTGAGAGGCAGCAGTGTGAAAGCGCCGGTCATCAGCAGCAGATGCAGTATCGACTGGCGCTGGCAGCCCAGATATCTGACTGACTTTTCCGCGTAAATGTAACCGGCAAGAAGGGCAAACTGAAAAAACAGCATGCAGGTCGTCCAGACCGCCGGCACGCCGCCAAGATATGGCAGCAGAATCTTGCCGACCATCGGCTGCACCATGAACAGCAGAAAAGACCCGACAAACACACAGAGCGTAAAGGCTGCGCTCACAAAATTCACGATCTTAACCGCCGTTAATCAGATTTATCGCACGCCGATTATTCGGTGATCTTAAGGTGCAGCTCCTTGAGCTGTTTTTCGCTGGCTTCGGCTGGCGCCTGCATCAGCAGATCCTGGGCGTTCTGGTTCATCGGGAACGCTATGACCTCGCGAATGTTCGGTTCGTTGGCGAGCAGCATAACGATGCGGTCTACGCCTGGTGCAATACCGCCGTGCGGCGGCGCGCCAAACTTGAAGGCCTTGATCATGCCGCCAAACTTTTCGTCGACGACGCTGTTGTCATAGCCCGCAATTTCAAAGGCTTTATACATGATTTCTGGCAGATGGTTGCGGATCGCGCCAGAGCTGAGTTCAATACCGTTGCAGACGATGTCATACTGATAGGCTTTG
>Ga0154428_1172_pt1 | contig 16653 bp, 8 predicted proteins | sample RifGroC2_FD_115932 | JGI IMG/M metagenome (GOLD analysis project Ga0154428, IMG submission 115932) | Candidatus Riflebacteria bacterium GWC2_50_8 | reverse complement strand
GCCGGCCAGTCTGCCAACTGATTCTATTTTCTGTGCCTGCATGAATTGATTGTTCAATTTAACCCGCTCGCTGATATCCAATGCGATTTCGATGGCGCCGATGACCTTTTTTTCGGCATTACGAGCCGGAATGGAGCGTACATCCCAGTTTTTCTGGTTCGCTGGCAATTCATTGCGCGCGCTGAATATCAGTTCTGCCTGATGCGGTTCTCCGCTCTTCATCGTCAGCAAACTCGGGCAATTGCAGCATGGTTCTTGCAGTCCCCAGGCCGCGTAGCATTTTTTACCTGTAATTTCGTGTGCCGCCAGTCCGGTAGCATCTGAGAATGCTTTGTTGTGCCATATTACATTAAAGTCAGTATCGTGAAATACGGTGAGCATCGGCGAGTTACGCAGAAGTTCTTCTTGAAACCTGATCTGATCTTTACTGGTTTTCAGTTCTGTTTCTGCCTGTTTGTGGGCGCTGATATCCTGAAAAGATCCTTCAACCCTGACGATTTTTCCAGACTCATCATAGACAGCCTGACCTGTGGTTCTTACCCAGACCCTGCGTCCGTGACTGGTTATAATTTCCATCTCTTCGTCGTAAGGAACACCTTTGCTGGCGCAGTCGTTAAACACTTTGCTGATTCGGGCCTGCCACTCTGGTGCGTAGAATGCCATTCCCTCACTTGCGTCCGGCGAATAACCAGTGGGCATCCCGTGAATTGCCGAAACTTCGTCAGACCATTTTGACCTGTTGTCAGCAAGATTCACGCTCCATCCACCGAAATGAGCAACGCGCCCGGCGGTTTCGAGCAGCGTTTTAGTCTCTCTAAGCACATTCTCTGCCCGTCGGCGTTCGGTGATGTCGACACCGAGACAGGTTACATCCGTTATTTCGCCATTCAATGTTCTGGTTAAAACGTTCGACCAGCTGACGGTAAGCCGGCTACCATCGCGGGTAATAATGTCGTTCTCATGCGTGGAATGGCCAAAGGCATTATCATTATTCATGCTTGTCTGAAACACCTTGCTGATTTCATCGCGAATATCTGCTGGAATAAACATCTCGAACCAGTCCTGGCCAATTACTTCCTTTCTCGACCAGCCAGTCAAATTAAGAAAATGCTTGTTGGCAAAAGTGATACGAGCCTGCGTGTCAAGGCTGATGCCTATCTGCGGTGTGTTAACGAGAATGTTGCGCCATTTTCTCTCGCTTTCCTGCAGGGCGATAGTGCGCTTTTGAACCAGCTTTTCCAGTTCTCTTCTTTCTTTACGCAGGGCGTCTTCGGCCTTTTTGATGCGCAGCGCGACCCTGACCTGAGAAACGAGTTCGGCTTCATCAACCGGCTTGGTCAGAAAAGAGTTGGCGCCGATTTCGAGCCCTTTTATTCTGCTGGTAGCGTCAGCCTTGATGGCAGTCAGCAATATCACCGGGATGTGCCTGGTATTTTCGCCAGTTGTCAGCCGATGGCAGGTTTCAAAACCATCCATGTCGGGCATCATGACGTCAAGCAGAATCACATCAGGTTGCCCGGCTGTTGCCGTTTCTATGCCTTCTGCGCCAGATTGAGCGCTGATCACGGTCAATTCCGGCATCAGGTTCTTTAACAGGGCGGCAAGGATTACCAGATTATCTTTGTTGTCATCAACAAGCAGTATTTTTGGCATAAGGTTATCCTACCCTTTGAGCCATTCATCTATTTTTGCTAGAAACTGCTCAGGGTCAATTGGCTTGGCGATATAATCGTCGCAGCCAGCCTGGATGATTTTTTCCCTGTCACCTTTCATTACCCGCGCAGTAACAGCTATTACCGGAATATTGCGGAGCTGAACGTCGCTTTTGAGCTGACCGACAACAGTGAATCCGTCTACCTTTGGCAGGGACATATCAAGAACAATCAGGTCTGGCATAATTCTGGCGGCCATCTGTAGCCCCATTTCGCCGTCTGTCGCTGCAATTATCTGATAACTGCTTAGCAGAACAGCCTTAAAGGTCGCCATATTATCAGAGTTGTCCTCCATTATTAGAATGGTGGGCTTTTTTGTAATTAAAGATGCGATCTTGTCAAGCAGACCTTCCCGGTCAATGTTGCCTTTTTGCACAAGCTGTTTAACATTGTTGGAGCTGAGCCTTCTGAGGTCTTCAGCTGTCAAATCTCTGGCCGTGAGTATCAGAACAGGAATCTGCGCCGTAGCTTCAGTGCTGCGAATTTTCTCGAGAACTTCAAACCCGTCAATTTCAGGCATCATCAGGTCGAGAATGATGCCATCCGGAATAGTGCTGGCAACGTAAGCAAAGGCTTCCTGCGCATTTCTGGCGACACCGGCGATATAATTGGCGCTCTCCAGAAACGATTTGACCTGAATGATCGCGACTTCATTGTCCTCGACCAGTAAAATTCGCGGCCGGCCTGGCGATTTTTTAGATACCCGCTGTTTTTGCAGAGCATCCAGGCTTCGCAGAGATCTTTTGATTTCCTGAAGAAGAATTGCCGGCAGGGCCATACTCTTCTCCAATACCGATGATACACTACCGGCAAGCTTCTTTCTGTCATCTTCGGTAAGGTCTTTTGCCGTAACAACGATGACCGGCAGATCTCTTGTCTCCTGATTCCTGCGGATGCTCTCCAATATTGCGAATCCGTCTATTCCCGGCATCATCAGGTCGAGAACCAGAATATCAGGAACATTTCTGCCGAGCAATTCTAAACAGTCAGAGCCGCTTTCAGCCATTATAGGCGTCATTCCTTCACCTTGAATGATCCGTTCGATTTCCTGCCGATCAGTCTCATTATCATCAACGATCATGATCGAGCATGGCACGGGTTTGCCAATTTTGTTGATTTCCGAGATAAGAAGGCCTCTGGACACTGGCTTGGTAACATAGCCGATGGCGCCGAGTGCAAAACCTGTTGCCTGATCTTCAGAGATTGATACGATAATGACCGGAATATCGCGGGTCTCGTGGTTGTTCTTTAAACCCTGCATGACCTCCCAGCCGTCCATGTCAGGCATCATGATGTCAAGAGTTATGGCAAAAGGATGTTCGCGGGCAGCCAGCTTAAGCGCCTCTTCGCCAGACGTGGCCGTGATCGTGTTGTATCCTTCCTGGAGCAGATAGCGCGAGACCATTGCCGCCGCTTCTGGCTCATCATCGACGACAAGAACTGTTTTTCGTGCCGATTTTATGCCCGTGTTAATTCTGCTGACGACGTCTTCCCGTATTGGTTCGGCTCCGCGCCAGACCAGCGGCAAGGTCAGGGTAAAGGTGGAGCCCTGACCGTAGATGCTGGTTGCCGCAATTTCTCCACCCAGCATACGCGCGGTTTTTCGGGCAATAGCCAGTCCGAGCCCGGTGCCTTCGTGCTTTCTTGCCGAAGAGCCGTCAACCTGCCTGAACTCATCAAAAATGTAGGGCAGATCTTCTGTACTTATGCCTATTCCTGTATCTTCGACCTGAACTACGAACCTTTCGCCAGTAGATTTTGCCTTGACGGTAATTCTGCCGACCGCAGTAAATTTGACCGCATTGGCGATAAGGTTCTGCAGAATCGCGTGTACTCTGAGTTCATCGCTTTCCAGCAGCTCGATATCTTTAGTAATTTCCGCCCTGATCTCGATATTCTTTTCCCTGGCGAGAGGCGCCAGGCTTTCAATGATATTTTCGATAGTCTGACCAGGTGCGAATGCACGCGGGTTGATATTCATTCTGCCAGACTCAATCTTGGCAAGATCGAGGATTTCGTTGATCAGGGTAAGAAGGTTTTTGCCATTGCGCCTGATGATCTCAAGGTAATTTAACTCTTCTGAGCTGAGTTTATTCCCGGCCTGCATCATCATAACCTTTGATAGAGCCATAACAGAATTGAGCGGAGTACGAAGTTCATGGCTCATGTTTGACAGAAAGGCGCTTTTGAGGCGAGTGGCTTCTTCAACTGCCAGTCGTTGCCGCTCCAGCTCGATATTTTGCTTATGTAGTTCTTCTGTCTGTGTTTGTAACTCCTCAGCCTGTGACTGCAATTCTTCCTGCTGCGCAATTAACTCATGGTTGCTCTCTCTTAATTTTTCAGCCATTTGACGGGTTTCGTCATTGGCCAGCAGATTGGCAAAAGCAGTATTGAGAGCGATCAGTGACGGCTGGCTCAAGACGTTCAGTGCTGCCTCAGAATAAGCACCCAGACTTGCGAGCGACAGCATGGCCAGGACTTTGCCGTTCACCACGACTGGAATGGTAATGATTTCGCCAGGGACACAGGTTCCGGCAAAGGTTTTGAATTTAAATACAGTCTCCTGCTGAATGTTCCTGATGTGTGAGACCTGGCCGGTTTTCAGAGCCTGGCCAAATTCTCCCTCAAAGATCTCGGCGTCGAACGTTTCGAGAAGCTCTGGGTTAACACCCGTTGTAGCGAGTGGCGAGAAATGTCTGCTGTCCTTGGTACGAACGTAAAAAGCGCCCATATTCGATTCTGTGACTTCGAAAAACTTCTGAAGAACTGATTCAGCAAATTTCTTGAGTTCGTTGGCGATAATCAAGGTCTTAGCGATAGCTGCATTTTTTTCCTCGGTTTCGATACGTTGTGAGATGGCATCCGCCATCTGGTTGAATGCACGTGAAAGTGTTCCGAATTCATTTCTAGAAACAAAGCTGCTACGGATAGAAAAATTTTCATTCTGGAACTCTTGCGCCGCCATGATCAGTTCATGCAACGGTTGGCGAATCCGCCTGAACAGAAAGTAACCAAGAACCGCAGTGAGAACAGTCAGAAGGCTGACGATGGCAACAATCTGTGAATACAGGGAGTTATGGAGTTTGCTGGCATTCTGGTAAAACTCGGTCGCCTTTTTATTGGCAAAGTCACTCACGTCTTTTACATGAGCCAGAAGCTGTTCGGCGTGATTGCCGCCAATGCCCGCAGATCTGGTGCGCTGAGCTGCGTTATCTCTGTCTCCTGATCTTAAAATCCTGATGGTTTCTTCCCGGATCGCTTTCCATTGCACTAAAGAAATACGGACTTCGTCAATGTCAGTGCGTGGCCCCAGGTAACGCTCAGACAGAATTTCGAGTTGCTTTTGCGCATCAGTTTCGTAGATGACGATATTCTGAATTATCTTCTGAACTTCATCATCATTTCTGGCAAGAAACAGGTCTTTCATGTCACGATGTATCGCCAATACGTTGTAACATAGATCGCCAACGGCCCCGAGAACCGTCATGGGATGCCGGTAAAGACCCTCTGCCTGCTGCCAGATAAGGTTCGCGTTGTGACCGGCAATCGCGCCAAGAAGCACGATGAACACCAGAATAGTTCCAAGGCTGACTTTCAGCTGGGTGCTGATTTCGAGATCGTTAAGCTTCATTGGTTATTTTCTCCTGGCACTTTCGGTAAATCGGGCTGAAATCAACTGCCCGGCTGAAACAATGCCGATACTGCAAATCTGGCGCTTCGGCCTGACCCAGAATAAGAACCCCGTTCCGGGCAATGGCGTGATGCAGTTTCGCAAGAATCGTTTTCTGATAGTTGGTATTAAAGTAAATAAGCAGGTTGCGGCAGAGCACCAGATCAAAGTTGCCAAAGATGCTTGCCGCTGGCACTCCGCGCTTTTTATCAAGCATATCATATTGTGAAAAGCTTACCAGTTTTCTGATCTCCGGGAGCAGCTGAAATGTCTGCCCTTTTTGGGTAAAATATCTGGTCAGATATATATGCCTGATGTTTTCGAGACTGGAGGCTTTGTATACGGCCTTTTCAGCTTCTTTCAATACGTTGGCGTCGATATCGGTGGCAAAGAGGTGCAGATTCATGGCAAGTTTTTCTTTTTGCAGAAGTTCATGAGCCAGTATCGCTACCGAATATGGCTCCTCGCCCGCGGCGCACCCGGCTGACCAGATTCGGAGAGAGTTATCCTTAAGCCTGATCTTTTCATCAATGATAGAGGGCAAGATTCTTTCAGCCAGAAACTCGAAGGTCAGCGGATCACGAAAAAAACTGCTTACGCGGATGGTGAGCACATCAAGAAGCATGTCGAATTCTTCTGAGCTATGCCTTAAATATGTAAGATAGCTCTGGAAATCTTTGCATTGAGTTGCCGACAATCTTCTGCTAATGCGGCGTTCAAGCATGGAGACGCGATAGCCGGAAAAATCGAAGCCTCGTTTTTCCAGTAGATGATCGAGAATGGGCATTAACAACCGGTTAATTTCCTGCATAGCAACTTCTCACTTCTGCACGGTTTGTGTGTGGCTTCGATCCTTCTACCCATGCAGTGAGTTTTGTACAGTATATATCTGAGCGTTAATACTAGCACCAGCATCTGTCATTGGCAACGCTATTTTCGCCAGCGCTGACAATTTGACTAAGCAGACTGTTAGCGATATGATTAGTGTAGCAAAGACTGCTGGTTCTGTAATTTTTCTGTTTCAACCAATTTATGTTTTTTTCGCAACTAAAATTGTATAATGATCGTATAAAGATTATGGGGTTATATAAACAAAAAGAGGGTACTCATGTCTGATTCAAACGACGGGAAACAGGATCTGCCGAGCGAAAATGCTGCGTTGCGAGCGCAGTTGAAGCTGCTTGAAGAAGATAAAAAGGTTCTGATAGAGCAGCTGGAGCAGTCTCAGAAAATAGAGGTTGTCGGCCGTCTTGCCAGCGGTGTGGCTAATGATTTCAGCAATATGCTCAGTGTCATTCTCGGCCATGCCGAGATAGCTCTGAGCTGGATAGACTCGTCTCATCATCTTTACGAGAATCTGCAGGAAATCTACAAAGCTGCCGAGCACTCTGCTGAACTTACCAGACAGTTGCTTACATTTGCCAGAAAACAGGCTCGTTCAGAGAAAGTGCAGGACTTGAACGTAACTGTCAGTGGTATGTTAAAGCTGCTGCGGCGCCTTATTGGCAATAACCTCGAACTGATATGGAAGCCTGCCCTGGCGCAATGCCTGGTCAATACCGATACTGTTCAGATAAACCAGATACTGGCAAATTTATGTGTTAATGCTTATGAAGCCATAGAAGGTTCCGGGGTCATTATTATCAGCGTTGAGACGATATCTATTGCCCATGGCGATAGTGGGGACCTTAAAGAGCGGGTTCCCGGCGATTATGTTCTGATAAAGGTTGCAGACAATGGCTGCGGCATGGATGCGCAGACTATTGCCAACCTGTATAAACCGTTTCACACAACCAAAGATCATGGCACTGGCCTCGGTTTGCCCATCGTCAAAGAAATCGTCAGGCAAAATGGCGGCTTTATGAATGTTGAAAGCTCGCCGGGCAGAGGCAGCACATTCCGCGTTTATCTGCCCAGATATGCTGAAAAGTCTGAGAAAGAACCTGTCGCCGAAACTGTTAATGCAAAGCACGGGCATGAAACCATCCTGCTGGTCGATGACGATGTGGCACTTCTCGGAATGACCCGCAGAATGCTGCAGACAATGGGTTTGACCATACTTTCGGTCGAAAAGCCATCTGAGGCAATCAGTCTGGTTAAGACCAATCCCGGCAAAATAGATCTATTGTTGACTGACCTGGTCATGCCTGAGATGAATGGTCGAACTCTTGCCAAAGAGATATGTGAATTGCGCCCCGATATTGAATGCCTGTTCATGTCGGGTTACGGCGAAAAGATTGTTGCGCACCACGGGTTGATGGACAGCAACGTCAACTTCATTGCCAAACCTTTTACCAGAGAAGAGTTGTCTGTCGCGATAGCGAAAGTTCTGGGCTGGAAGCAGGCGGCAGTAAATAAGTGAGCAGGTTTTCTGATTTGCAGAAAATCACTATGGCACTTTGAAAACAAATGTAACTGGTTGCGGCTGAATGAAAACAAATAAATTACTGCTCACCCTGCTTTTGCTGATCCACTTTTTTCTGTTTATCACTGTTGTTGAAGCGCAGAAAGCAGATCTTCACGCTAATCCTGCTGTGATTCTTTCTGGTTGCGAAATTGATTATCCACCATTCTGCATTGTTCACCCAGATGGTCGGGCAGATGGTTTTTCTGTCGAACTTATGCAGAAAGTTGCTGCGCAGATGGGGTGTGAAGTCTCTTTTGCAACAGGCACCTGGGTGCAGGTGCGCGGTCTGCTTGAGCGTGGTGAAATTCAGGCGCTGCCCCTGGTTGGCCGAACTCCCGAGCGCGAAGAGCTTTTTGATTTTTCGGTGCCTTATCTGACCATGTATGGTGCGATTGTCGTAAGAGAAGATAGCAAAGACATCAATGATCTTGCTGATCTGCGCGGGCGTAATGTCGCAGTAATGCAGGGCGACAATGCCGAAGAATTTCTGCGCCGAAGCGATCGTGGAATAAATATAATTACTGAACCCAGCTTCGTGGATGCATTTAAGACGCTTTCGCAGGAGGGCTGTGATGCCGTTGTCATTCAGCGGCTGGTAGCGCTTCGCCTGCTTGAAGAGACTGGTCTTAAAAAACTCAGGGTTATAAACAAGCCAATAATGGAATTTCGCCAGGATTTTTGTTTTGCAGTAAACAAGGGCGACAGTAGAACTCTGGCGCTTATCAATGAAGGGCTGGCTCTGGCGATGGCTGATGGCACCTATCGCCAGCTGCATGCCAAGTGGTTTGCCAGCCTGGAGATTCCTTCCTTTCGCCGAATAATTGTTGGTGGCGATGCCAATTACCCGCCGTATGATTTTTTCGATGAAAATGGCAAGGCCACAGGCCTTGCTGTAGAGATTACGCGTGCCACGGCGCGCGCGGCCGGGCTCGATGTTGACATCAGGCTGGGGCACTGGCCTGATGTCAAAGAAGATCTTGCACAAGGAAGAATTGACGCGATTATGGGGATGCTCTATTCAACAGAACGCGATCTTAAGTTCGATTTTTCACCGCCCCATACGATTTGTGAGTATGTCATAGCATATCGCAGTAATGTTGCCAGTCTGCCTGCCGGGTTAGAAGATCTTGCCGGCAGGAGCGTCATGGTTATCGACAGCGATTTTATGCATGAAATGATGCTTGCAAAGAAAATCGCAGCCAATCTGATTGTTGCGAGCAGTCTTGAAGTTGCTCTCAATGATTTTTCCAACGGCAAAGGTGATTTTGTATTGACACCGCGTCTCACGGCCATGCATCTGATCAAGGAAAAAAAACTGGCGAATATTGAACTGACGCGCCAGCCATTGCATTCTACCGAATACTGTTTTGCCTTTGCCAATGGCAACAAGGCTTTGCTTGCCAAGTTTACTGAAGGACTCAAGGTGATTGAGGCGTCGGGAGAATACCGTCAGATCCAGGAAAAGTGGCTTGGTATCTATGGTGCCAGAGAAAAAGATTACCGGGCAGTTTTTCGTTACCTTGCGACAATTACCACGCCACTGCTGGTTATACTGTTACTGGTATTTATCTGGTCCTGGACGCTGCGCCGTCAGGTCGCACGAAAGACGCGTGAACTCCAGCAGAGCGAAGCACAGTTTCGTTCACTGGTCGAAGGGGCACCGACCGGCATTTTCGTGCAATCAGATGGCAATTTTGTTTACCTCAATGATGAGACCAGCCGATTGTTTGGCGCAACCAGCATTGTTCAGCTTTTTAACAAAGCGGTTCTGGATTTAATTGATCAATCAGCACATGAAAACTATATCAGATGCGTTGACGCGCTTAGCTCTGAAAATAAACAACCGGCGCTTGCGATTGTGATCCGCCGCCTGGATGGCAGCAAAGTGCCGGTTGAGGTGACAGTTGCGCCGATTGATTACCGTGGCAAAGACAGTGCCCTGGTGTTTGTGCAGGATACCACCGAAAAACTTCGTTTAAATGAGCAGCTGCAGCATGCTCAGAAAATGGAAGCCATAGGTCAGCTGGCCGGCGGCGTTGCCCATGACTACAACAACATGCTCGGAGTTATACTGGGTTATGCTGAACTGGCTTTGGACTCTGTCGATAAAGAATCTCCCCCGCATGAATATCTTTCAGAAATTCACAAAGCGGCTTTGCGTTCGGCTGAAATAACCGGTCAGCTGCTTGCTTTTGCGAGAAAGCAGACTATTGCTCCCAGAATTCTCGATATGAATGAGACTATAGACGGTATGCTCAAGATGCTGCGCCGACTGATTGGAGAAGCAATAAGTCTTACCTGGGTTCCTGGATCTGGCCCTCTGGCGGTAAAGATGGACCCGACCCAGATCAGTCAGATACTGGCAAATCTCTGTGTTAACGCCCGTGATGCCATGTCTGGCGCCGGCAAGCTTTTGATAGAGACTACTGCGGTTGCATTTGACGAAGACTACTGCTCAGACCATCCCGGAACTCTGACTGGCGATTACGTTCAGTTGTCGGTGAGTGACGATGGTTGCGGCATTGATGCCGCAGCGAAAGATAAAATTTTCGAACCATTCTTTACAACAAAAGCGGTGGGGCAGGGTACCGGGCTTGGTCTGGCAACTGTTTTTGGTATTGTTAAACAGAACCATGGATTTATAAATGTTTACAGCGAGATCGAGCAGGGCACAACGTTTAAGATTTATATTCCCATGTATGATATTCATCATACGCAGATGCTTAAAAGCCAGGGCAGCAAACCGGTGGCGGGAAGTGGCGAAACAGTTCTGATCGTTGAAGATGACCCGTCAATTTTGCGGCTGGCCAGCAAAATGCTGACAAGAGTCGGCTATACGGTAATAGCGACAGATTCCCCGACAGAAGCGATCAGGCAGGGCGAAAATTCTGCGCAGAAAATAGATCTGCTGCTGACCGATGTGGTTATGCCGGAAATGAATGGCCGCGAACTTTATGTAAAACTACAGATCTGCCGACCAGGGCTTCGTTGCCTGTTTATGTCGGGTTATACTGCCAATGTAATTGCCCAGCACGGTGTGCTCAAAGAAGGAATTAATTTTGTTGCCAAGCCATTCTCTAATGCTGATCTGGTGAAAGCTGTTCGTGAAGCCCTCGGGCGGCCGACCTGACGTCAGTCAGTCTGGTCTGCCGGCTTGTTCAGTATTTTATCGATGAGCCTGGCCATTTCTTCAATTGAAAATGGTTTCTGTATAAAATGGCATCCTGTTTTGACGATAGCGTTACTGGTGACCATGCCGCTGGTGTAGCCTGACATGAACAGGGTTCTGATTTCCGGGTGGATTTTTTTGATCTGCTCCGAAAGGGCTATACCATCTATTTCTGGCATGACAATATCGGTGATGAGAAGTTGAATGCTGCCTTTCTCGCTTCTGGCAATTTCAAGGGCCCTGCCAGGCGTACCTGCGGCCATGACCTGATAACCCAGCCTTTCCAGCAGCATTTTTGTCATTTTCATCAGCATCGGCTCATCCTCGGCCAGAAGCAACAGTTCATTGTTGCCTTTTACCGCTGGTTTTTGTGGCTGTGATTGTGGCATTGTCTCATTAACCAGGCGTGGCAGATAAATTTTAACACTGCTACCGCGGTTGAGCTCGCTGTAGATGTTGATAAATCCGTTGTTCTGTTTGACGATGCCGTAAACAGTAGGCAGTCCCATGCCAGTGCCGGCAGCCATGCCTTTTGTGGTGAAAAACGGCTCAAAAATGTGTTTTAGCGCTTCTTTGCTCATGCCACGCCCGTTATCGCTTATTGCAATCATGGCAAATTCACCGGGAACAAAGCCTTGATGTGCAAAACAATATTCGCTGTCAAAAATTGCATTTGAGGTTTCAATGATAATGTTGCCGGAGCCTGAAATTGCATCGCGTGAATTGATGCAGATATTAGCGAGCATCTGATCAAGCTGAGCAGGGTCCAGTTTTACCGGCCAAAGGCCATTCTGAGGGAGCCAGGTCAGGTTGATGTTTTCGCCGAGTAATCGTCTCAGCATATTCAGCATGCTGTTGACAAGTTCGTTGAGATCGACAGAGACTGGTTTGATAGACTGTCTGCGCGCAAAGGCCAGCAATTGTTTAGTAATTTCGCGCGATCGTTTCCCGGCGGCAAGAATTTCGTTGAGGTCTTCCAGCAGCTCTGTATCGTCTTTAACCTTGTCTATTGCCATTTCGGAATAGCCGATGATAACGCCGAGCATATTGTTAAAATCGTGGGCAATACCGCCGGCCAGTCGTCCAACCGACTCCATCTTGTGGGCCATGCGCAGTTGCTTTTCAAGTCGGCAGCGTTCAGTTATGTCGGTGAAAATTACAAAAAAGAGTTCTTCGTTTGAGGTCGCGCGAAAGTCGATCTGGCGAGTGCTGCCGTCTTTGCAGGACACCTGTGCCTCGTAGCTGATTATATCTGAATGATTCCGTTTTGCAGTTTCAACCTGAGCAGTCCAGTCTTCGCGAACTTTTTTTCGTATGACCGGATCAGGATAAGCCATCGGCCACCATTCTTCGATCGAAGGCATATCGGCGATGGAATAGCCAAACAGGTCGGTAAAGCGCTGATTAAGATGCAATACTCTTTTCTGCGCGTCTGCTATGACTATGCCGACTGGTGCAAGTTCGGTAAGCATGCGAAATCTTGCGTTGCTTTCCAGCAGTTCCTCGTGAGCCTGCCGGTTGGCTTCTTCTGCTTCTTTTTGGCTGGTGATATCGATTATTATGCCGTCAAGAACACCTTTGTGACTATCTGTAAATGCCGCGCGGCCCTTTTCCCAGACCCAGCGCAGCTGTCCATTCTTTTTAAAGATGCGGTATTCCAGAACAAAGGGCTGGTGCTGTTGCACGGCTTCCTGTATGCTGTCCCATACCATCCTCTGGTCTTCCGGGTAAATCAGGTCGCCGTAAGCTATTCTGTTGTTTCCTGTGAGCTCTGCCGGTGTGTGGCCGGTCAGCTCGAAACAGCCTTCGCTGACAAATTCCATAAGAAAGCCCTGCTGATTCTGGCAGCGATAGACCATGCCCGGCAGATTGGCCAGCAGATTGGCGTAAGCCTGCTCGCTTTCAGTAGACCCGGTTGAAAAAATCTGCGTCATATTTTACGCTCTGGTAAGTTGTCGTTCTTGCAGAGCTGCTTTGCTAGAGAAAATTCTCGGCAGAATTCCATGCCCTGCAACAAATGGATTTTAGGCCGCATTTCTCGTAAAGTCAATGAATGCTCACCATAAACCAGCCGCAGCTGATTCATCAATTGTTGTATTCAGATTCGTATGCTATCATTATACAGCCATTGGAAATAATTAGAACAGGTGGCCGTGGGAGTTCTCAGAGTGAAGGATGCCGAAGACAGAAAGACGATATTGATTGTTGATGATGTAGCTGATAATATTCAGCTGCTTCGCAGCATTCTAGCTGCGACGTATCGTATAAAAATCGCGACATCAGGCGAAAAAGCGCTTGCACTGACTGACTGCAGCGAACCGCCTGATCTGATTCTTCTTGACGTTATGATGCCAGGTATGGATGGTTATGAAGTCTGTCGCGAAATCAAAAGGCGTGAGAATACAAAAAATATTCCGGTAATTTTTGTAACCGCCATGGAGGACTCTACAGATGAAGAAAAGGGTTTTGCAGTCGGGGCGGTCGATTACATAACGAAGCCGGTTACGCCTTCAATCGTAATAGCCCGGGTGGCGACACATCTGGCTTTGCGCCAGGCTTTTGCAGATCTGGAACAGCAGAACACTGTTCTCAGCGAGAATGTCAGGTTGCGCGAGCAGGTTGAACGTATCATGCGGCATGATCTCAAGACGCCTCTTACTGCCTTTATCGGGATTCCTGCTCTTTTGAAGAGGCGCACGGATCTGCCGGCTGATGTCATGGAAAGCGTACGTATGCTTGAAAAATCAGGCGTAAAAATGCTGGATATGATCAACAAATCCATGGATCTCTATAAAATGGAAGCGGGTACCTATAAGACGCATCTGGTGCCTGTCGAGCTGGTCAACATTATTGACCAGATCAGGTTTGAGCTTTCTGACTATCTGCGCGCCAAATCGATCAGGCTGCAGATCTGTGTTAACAACAAGGAAATTTCACCCGACGGCAAATTCTATGTGAGTGGCGAAGAGACGCTATGTTATGCCATGCTGGCCAATTTTCTCAAGAACGCTCTTGAGGCCTGTCCAGCCAGAGAGACGGTGACGGTCGCACTTTTTGATGAGCCGCAGGTGCGCGTAACAGTGAACAATCCGGGCATAATACCTCTGGAAATTCGTGACAAGTTTTTGCATAAGTTTGCTTCGCATGGAAAAGTCGGTGGCACAGGCCTTGGTGGCTATTCTGCCCGTCTCATGGCGCAGGCGATGGGGGGGACAGTCAGTTTTACTTCAGACGAAGTGACAGGCACGACTATTGCGATTGATTTTGCTGGAGATGTCCAGCCGGCATCAAGCGAGCGCAGTGTTGGTGATTTAAGGGCGCTGGTTATAGACGATAACGAAATGCTGTTATTTACAATTCGTGAGATTCTGCGAAGCATCGGTCTGCACAAGATCGAGACGCTGTCAGAAATCGATTCTGCCGAGGAATATCTGAATAGGGGGCAGCCGGTACAGCTTATAATTATTGACTGGAATTTTGCAGCGGGAAGCTGCAGGGGCCTGTTCCGGCGAATTCGCGCTGACGCAGAATATAAGAAAATACCCTTGCTGGTGATTTCTTCTGAGCCTGTTGATGAAGAGGTAAGCGCGGCAACAGGTGAAGGTACAGTTGAATTAGTCAGCAAGCCATTCTCTCCGGATCTTTTGCTTAAAAAAGTTGAAGGATTTATGGAGCGCATGTTACAACTTTGCGTAAAGGGGTAAATCGAGATGGATCAGCAGGGCCGAAAAATGAAAGTGCTTATTGTTGAAGACGACGAGGCTTCCCGCCAGTTTATGACAACTCTGGTTCGTGATGAAGGCTACGAAGTCGCTGAAGCCGAAAACGGGGCAGAGGGTTTAAAACGTTTTGAGTCTTTTCAGCCTGACCTGGTTTTTTCGGATATTTCGATGCCGGTCATGGATGGTCTTGAAATGCTCGCAAAGATTCGCAAACAGTCATATGATGCAATTGTTGTCATGACCACGGCATTTGGCACCGCGGAGTATACTTTAAAGGCTCTGCGCCTGCATGCCAATGATTTTCTGATTAAACCAGTATTGCCGCAGGATGTCATAGCCAATCTCAAGAAGTATCAGGATGTTCTGGCTACCCGCTCAGTTGAGCGCGAAGTATTCGGCATGATTTTGCATCGCGAGCTGACCCTGCAGCTTCGCAATCAGCCGGAAATCGTCAGTCGTGTTGTTGACCGGCTGATGCAGGAAACCGAAGGGCGTATCCCGGCAGCTGACAGATTAAGCATTCATCTTGGTTTGCTCGAAATCATAATGAACGCGATAGAGCATGGTAATCTCGGGATTAACTACACTGAAAAGAGCGAAGCTCTTGAAGGCCAGTCCGAGGACTGGCAGAATCTTGTTAAACAGCGCATGTCTGAGTCGCCATACAAAGACCGCAGCGTTCTTATTCAGTTTCAGATGGATGGTGAATGCTGTGAATGGACGATTACCGATGAGGGGTTGGGCTTCGACTGGCATGCCGTACCTGACCCCAATGATCCTGAGAACCTTCTGGCGGCTAATGGTCGAGGAATTATGCTGGCTCGCCTGAGCTTTGATGACCTCACCTACCTGGGCAATGGCAATCAGGTTATGTTACGCAAGAATCTGTCGCCGCTCTGAGCAGAAAGCTGTCAAATTTTGATCCGTTTTTCGTTGGCTGACGAAAGCAGATGAACCAGCGCTTCGTCAAAGTCGAAGCGGCTGAGTGATTCACGCATGCGGGAGATGGCAGTTTCGCCAAGCAGGGTTTTAAGCACTGATTCGTTTGCGTTGAGATAATCTTCTGCTTCTCCGTCACTCTGTGCCAGCAGATAGTGAAAGTGTTTCAGCAGTCGCCCGGAGCTGCTTGAATCTGTCCTGGTTGCTACTGGTTCCGCAGCTGGTTTTAGATCGGATTTCTGCTCAGGTTTCGGCTCTGGCCTGATGGCGCCAGATGTGAACGCAGTAATTTCAGTAACTGTTCTGGCAAAAGTCTTTTCACAGTCGATAAGTGCCGATTCAATATCTGTAGCAGTTCCGCCGGTTTTTAAACTTCTCTCTATGGTTGCTGCGATACTTTGCAGCGATAATGCTCCAATGTTTCCGGAAAGCCCCTTGAGCGTATGTACTGTTCTTTGAGCAGAGCTATTGTCGCCATTGGCCAATGCCTGGCGAATTTTGTCGAATGCGCCCGCCTGACCGTCGCAGAATTTTTGCAGCAGGCTGGCATACAGCTGGCGGTTACCGGCGACGCGGCGCAAACCGGCTTTAATGTCGAGCTTGTCGTCGCTTTTTGGGGTGTCTTTCGGGTGTCCCTTTGTCCAGCCAGAAAGAATTCTGAACAACAGCTGCGGTTCGATTGGTTTGCTTATGTGCCCGTTCATGCCTTCTTCGAAGCAGAGCTGTTTTTCCTCTTCCATGGCATGAGCGGTAAGTGCAATGATCGGGAGATCCTTGAAGCGTGCGTATTTTCTCAGCTCACGAGTTGCCTGGTGCCCATCCATCACCGGCATCTGGATGTCCATTAACACGAGATCATAAGGAAGAGGGTCTGTTGCAGACTTAAGCAGTTCAACTGCTGTTTTGCCGTTATCGGCAAGTGTGACTGTAATGCCGACAGATTGCAGCAGTTCTTTGGCGATCTGCTGATTGAGATCGTTGTCTTCGACGAGAAGAATGCGCATGCCACGCAGGTCAGCGCTGGTTTCTCGGCT
>Ga0154428_1171_pt3 | contig 16938 bp, 14 predicted proteins | sample RifGroC2_FD_115932 | JGI IMG/M metagenome (GOLD analysis project Ga0154428, IMG submission 115932) | Candidatus Riflebacteria bacterium GWC2_50_8 | reverse complement strand
GCAAAACCAGACCCTGCATTTCGAAATTCGCTTTGGCGGAAAAAAGCAGCACCCGCTCAGCTATTTGCCAGAAGAGTAAAATCTGTTCGACTTGCGGGTTATCGCTTATACCGGGCTCTCACCCCTGTGGGTCAGGTCACACTTTTTCTAAACGTATGCTTCCATGGCAAAATACTGTATCTGGACATTTTTTGTTTTTCACATATAAGCTAAAGTGTTATACTGCAATTAAACATGTTTCAGAGACTTGAAGGAGCATTTGTAATGATCAAATATTTTTTTCGCGGCATTATCCTGTTCGGAGTTATTGTTTCGCTCCTGTTGTTCTCTCAAGGAAACGAGCTCTTCGCATCTTCTACCAACCTGACTTATTTCAAGTCGCTCGACCTGATCAGAAAAGTTCTCGAGCTGATCAAATCAGACTATGTCGAAGAAAACATCGACGAGCAGAAATTGATTTACGGTGCCATAGAAGGCATGCTCAAGCGACTTGATGACCCGTATACGCGTTTCATGGAGCCCAAATCTTTCAAAGAAATGCAGGTTGAGACGCAGGGTGAATTCGGTGGGCTGGGCATAGTCATTTCGATCAAAGACCGCATGCTGACCGTAGTTTCACCGATCGACGATACGCCAGCGGCAAGAGCCGGTGTTATGGCCGGCGACATGATCATAAAAATCGACGGCAAAGATGTCATCGATATCCCGCTGCATGACGCAGTAAAACTGCTGCGCGGCCCGGTTGGAAGCAAGGTTATCCTGTCAATCCTGCGTGAGGGCGACAGAGAAAGCCGCGATTACGAACTGACCCGCGAAATTATCAAGCTGCCGAGCGTTAAATACTGGGTTATCGAACCAAGTATCGGCTACATAAGGCTTACTCAGTTTATCCAGACCTCTTCCGAAGACCTCGAAAAGGCGATGATCGATCTCGAGAAGAACGGTGCCAAGTCGATAATCCTAGATCTGCGCAATAACCCGGGCGGTCTGTTGACCTCAGCGGTTGAAGTTGGCCGCAAGTTCATTCCAAAGGGCGATATTGTTTCGATCAAGGGCCGTGACGGCGAAGAAAACACCTACAGTTCGTTCTTCAAGTATCATCCACTGCTGCCACTGATCGTTCTTATCAACGAAGGCTCGGCATCTGCATCAGAGATCGTTGCTGGAGCAGTTAAAGACAACAAGCGCGGACTGCTGGTTGGTCGCAAGAGCTTCGGCAAGGGTTCAGTACAGACGGTTATTTCGCTTAACGATGGCTCAGCAATGGCTCTGACCACTGCACTTTATTACACTCCATCCGGCGTAAACATCCACAAATCCGGCATCAAACCTGATATCGAAGTAGAACTGCCCAGGCTCGACGAAGCTAAGCAAGAAGAAATCCGCAAAGCAATCGAACTCGATCAAAAGTTTCTGCAGAAATTGAGCAACGCTCAAAATGGCAGCACCCCTGCTGAAGAGAACAAGAACGCATCAGAAACCACAAAAGTTGAACTCAAGTCTGGTGTCATCACTGTTACCACCGGCAATGCCTCAGAAAGTCATCAGCTCAGCGGTTTTATCGAACCGCCTGACAGTTTCACTCACAACAAACTCGAAACCTATGTAATCAACCCTTATGACACTCAGCTGCAGCGGGCTATCGACATTATGAAATCTACCGAAGTTTTCCTGCCATTAATGGAAGAGAAATAACCAGCGAGGCCAATCATGCATAACTGCTTTTCTGTCAGACCTTCAGACCCGCGCCAGAAGCGCTCCGGGGTCACTCTGGTAGAAATTCTTATCGTTACCGTTGTCATCGCTCTGATGGCAGCGGTTTCGTTTCCGGTCTACAAAATCATTCAGCAGCGCGAAAAAGAAAAACGCCTGCGTAAGATCCTCAACGATGTTCGCTCCGCTATAGCCGGCAGCAAATCGTTGTTGTCAGACGCGGACTTCAGTGAAGGCTATCGTACCTTCGTACGCAAATATGGCCTTTCACTTATTCCAAACAACAAACGCGCTTACTTTCTGCAACGAATAGCCCAGGATGGTTACGGATTTCCCGGCACCATTGCCAGTCTGTCCAACCCGCCGTTTGAATTCGATGTTCCAGTTAGCGATGTCGCAGGTGATGTCGTAACAATCAAGGTTGACCGCAAATTTATCAGAAACATTCCTCCGCACCCTTTCACCGGGTGGAATCCGGCCGCCACATGGACTTATGAAATACAGGGAGTTGGTATCAAAAATATAAGATCCAAGGGTGCCGGGCTGGCCCTCAACGGGAGAAAAACTGATGACTGGTAAACGACATGGCTTCTCGCTTTTTGAAATGCTGATTGTTGTGGCGATCATGGGCTTGATTGCTCTTGCTGCCGTACCTGTTGCTGAGATTACCTATGTAAAAAGTCAGGAAACCTTTCTTGAAAACAATCTGGCCGACATTCGTCAGGCAATCGCCTTATGGAAACGTGACTGTCTTAACGTAGTCAATATGCAGAAACCCTCCAATATAGATGTAATTCTCGACGTTCCAGATTGCAACCTTTGCCCACCAACTCTCGAGGCTCTCTTCAAGCCAGCACCGCCCTATTCCATCCTGGCAAGCGATAGCACATTTGTCGCAGATTTCTACCCCCGCCCCTATCTTCACACAATTCCCCAGGATCCGTTTATCGGAGCAGCTGAATGGGCTGTTCACTATGCCTCAGGTTCTTCTGTCGGGACTTATACCAGTGGCATTACCACGCCTCCTGATGCGGACCATATAGGTGTATTTGATGTTTCCTGCATCGCTGACCCGATTAAAAGACGAGGCTTTGTTAAAGCCATAGACGGAACCAACTATTCAGACTGGTGAGGACTAAGCATGACAAAAAAAGGTTTTACAATTATTGAACTTCTGATCGTGATCGCGATAATCAGCATCCTGGTTGGCGTAGCGGTGCCATATTACAATGACTATATTTACGACGCGCGCTTGTCAACGCTCAAACAGAATCTGGCGACCTATCGCAGCGTTCTCAACCAATTTCGCGGCGACAACTCACGGGGGCCGTTTGCCTTATCGGTCAACAATGCTGGCGTCCCAATACTGGTAGATCCAAAATCGGGCAATGCTCTTGGCTCAGAACTTGTGTCCGGTCCGATTCAAAATGTCGACGGCACTATCACAAGACGCAGCAACCTTAAATACCTGGAATCAATGCCGGTATTCCTCAATCCCCAAGATGGTTCACCAGTTCCGACAACAGCCTGGACTCTCGGCAATCCATCTGCATATTTTTACGATTTGGCGCCTAACAACGGAATTTTTGACATCGACACCGAATTTGCATTTGTTGTTGGTGACAGCGACACAGATTTCGACGATGGCTTTGACCTGCAAATCCTTAATACAGTAGTCTGGCCGGGCGCAGGTGCTACAACCGCTCTTGATTATACCGCTTTTACAATCACAATTGATGGTGTGACTTATTGATTCAACAGATTTACAGGAAAAAATAATTAAAAAATGAATTTGATGTGCCGATACATGTGAGGAAGGACTAACTAAATCATGGCTGCAGACTTTCTAAAAAGAAAAAGAATCGGTGAGATCCTGGTCGAGATGCGTGCTATCACGCAGGAACAGCTCGAAGCGGCTCTCAAGCGTCAACCTTCTGCCCGTAGAATGATTGGCGAAATTCTCATCGATGACAAGGCGCTGAACGAGGAAACCCTTTTCCGCGGCCTTTCAATGCAGCACGGCATAGAATTCGTCAACCTTGGCAGTGCTGAGCTGAATACTGATCTGATCAGACAGATACCTGAGAGCCTGATCAAGACCTACAAGTTTATTCCGCTGCGCAAAGAACCAAAGTCGCTGACCATAGCGGTTTTCGACCCGACCAACAACAAGATGTTTGACAGCATCAAGATGGCAACCGGGTTCATGTTCATTAAATGGGTTCTTGCCACCAAAAGCCAGATCCTGCACATCATCAATGAAGTGCTTTATCGCCCGCAGAACGTTCTCGACAACGTGCCGATCGACGATCTGCTCAAAGATGTTAAACTCGAATTCACCAAAGAAGAAAATCTCTTTTCAGAAGCTTTCGCTAGCAATTCAGGGCAACAGAGCGATCTCAACCTTGAAGAACTCAAGCGCGAATCTGACCAGACCTCGATCGTAACACTGGTCCATAAGATCATTCTCGATGCCGTAAAAATGCGAGCTTCTGACGTTCACATTGAAGCTTTTGAAAAGATTATTCAGGTCAGATATCGTATCGACGGTATTCTATATGACATTCTGCCCATCGAAAAAGCAGCCCAGATGGCAATTATCTCGCGCATCAAAATCATGTCGAACCTCGACATCACCGAGCGCTTCATGCCACAGGACGGCAACTTCAAGCTCAGAGTCAAGAATCAGCAGATCGAGTTCCGCGTCGCGATTCTGCCCTCGATCTATGGCCAGAACTGCACAATTCGTATTCTTGATGCCGGCCGCGTCAATCTCGACCTCAAAGGACTCGGCTTTCATGACGATGACCTGCGCATTTTCGAATACAACATCGGCAAACCCTGGGGCCTCTGTCTGCTGGCCGGCCCTACTGGTTCCGGTAAAACAACGACTCTTTATTCCGCCCTCTCAATTATTAACAGCCGCCAGAAAAAAATCATTACGGTTGAAGATCCGGTTGAATTCAAAATTCCTGGCGTTCACCAGATGCAGGTTTTCGAAAACAAGAATGACCCCAACCGCTCGCTGACCTTTGCGCGCGGTCTGCGTTCAATTCTGCGTCTCGACCCTGACATCATTCTCGTCGGCGAAATCCGCGATTACGAAACCGCTGAAATCACAGTTAAAGCGGCTCTCACCGGTCACATGGTTTTCTCGACGATTCACGCCAATACCGCTATCGAAACGATTAACCGCCTCGAGAACATTGGTATCGACCCGTATCTTTACGCGTCAGCCCTGTGTTTGCTGGTCGGTCAGCGCCTGGTCAGAAAAATCTGCCCACACTGCCGGACCGAAATCGAGCAAACTCCTTATCTGGCGGCATCACTCGGCATCGAAATGAAAGAACTCGAAACCCACAAGCTGTATCGCGGTATGGGCTGCAAGGCTTGCAATAACAGCGGTTTCAGAGACAGAACTGGCCTTTATGAAGTTATCGAAATCACTCCTGACCTCAAAGAGATGATCGGACAACGCCGTACCAGCATGGAGTTAACCACCTACCTGCGCAAACGCAAAGTCAAAACACTCTCTGAATGCTGTCTGGCAAAGGTTCTCGAAGGTGAAGTGCCTGTCGAAGAATACATCATGATCAACATGGGAAGTTAATTGATGGCAAGGTTCGGATCTAAAATCAATACGGTTCTCGAAATGGGAACCTACGAAATGCGTCTTTTGATGCTTGAATCAGCATCTGCCGGTGAAATTCGCCTCAAGAAGTGCCTGTCTACAGACGCTTCCAAAGACTTTGTCGTGTCAACCTTTATTGAATTTCCGATAATGGATGCCGAGCCGGTGCGTAAAGCCGCTGCTTCATTGATTAAAGAAACCAAACTTTCCTACGAAAACATAATGCTGATGCTGCCTGACCATTCTTCACTGATCAATGTTCTGGTAACACCGCCGCGTTATTCACGCAAGGAAATGGAAGAAGCCGTCAGAGAAGATCTCGAACCAGTCATGCCACTTCCCTACGACAACTGGTTTGTTAACCAGCAGAGCATCGGCACCTGGGAAGAAGACGAAATCGTTCTGTCAATCGCCACCATCAAAAACAACCTTCTCGAAGCCGGCAGCATAATTCAGCGGGCTGGACTGAACCCGATAATGATCGACCTGAACTTTTTGAATGTCGCCAATCTCATTGAACACTATCTTATCAACAATGAGAACAAGGGCAAGAACATCTGCCTGATTCATCTTGGCCACGAGTCAACCTCGGTCGGAGTCTTTAAGGATGGCCTGTTGCGTTCTTTGCAGAACCGACAAGTCGGCGGCTACGACTTTACCAAGCAACTCAGCAAGCACTTTCATGTTCCCGAACATGATGCCGACCAGTTTAAGCGCAACGAAAACTTCTTTTTGCCAGAACCGTCACCAGAACAGGATGTGCAATACAACTTCACCGTTATCAAAAACGTTTTTACCCTGCTCTGTCGTGAAATATTCGGCGCCATCGAAAGTTACCTGACTAAATTCAGAGAATTCACCATTCATGAAGTAATCATTTCCGGTGGTGGTGCTAACTTCGAAAATATCCATGTAATGCTCGGCACCAATCTTAATACCAAAGTGCGCTGCATATCAGAGCTTTATCAGCTCTACGTGAGCGGTCGGCCAGTTAACGACAGCGAACGCAACTCTCTGGCAGCGGCCTGTGGCTGCTTTTTGAGGGAATAACATGAAATACCAGTTTGATCTGCTGCCAAAAGAATACAAGAGCCTGCCCCGTGACATACTGGGCATCGCCCTGGCATTGCTGACCATCCTGGTCAGTATTTCGGCAATCGGAAGCATGTCGATCAAGAATCACAGTGAGCTGGCAAGCGTTCAGGGCCAGGTCGACTCCGTCGATGCGCAGGTTCGCGACATGGTTGAAAAGACCGGTGCGCTACAGCCCCCGGTCAATGAAATTACTTCACTAAAGAACAGCATCACCTTTATCAATCAAAATCTCGACACTCCCGGCAGCAGCCTTGTCGACTTTCTGGCAACGCTTGAGGCATCGGTTCCGGACCGGGTTGTAATTACTGACATCAGCCCCAAGAATTTCACGAACATCAAACAGAGCTTTACCATAAGCGGTGAAGCAGCCACAATATTCGATGTACTTGAATTTGCCAAGCGTCTTGAGCAGAGCGGAAAATTCGCCGCCATGCTTAAAACCACGGCAAATGCGGCACAGGATGACGGTTCGGTTCAGAAATTCACCCTGGATTTCACCTATAAGACAGCACAGAAATAATAACCAGAAGGATATGACGTGAAGACCAGACTACGCTCGATAGTTGAAAGAGTTGTAACCTACAGCCTGATCGCCGTGGCAATCGGTGGATTGCTGTATTTTCTGGGTTCGGTAAACCGTATACAGCGCCAGTCAATCGCCGACAAGGGCGTGGAGCTGGTTGAGCTCAACAAAAAACTCGAAGAATCGCAGGCGGAGTTCGCTAAGCGGCGACAGCAGGTTGCCGACATCACGACGCAACTGCGCGACAAGCGTCAGGAAGTTAAGGATAAATTCGAGAAGCTTCTTGAGAATGCCTCTAACTACACGATTTTTATCGAGCAGGTTCAGCGCAAGGCCCGCGCGCTCGACATTCACATTCAGGATTCAACCTACAAGCCACCGGCACCCGTAGCCGGCGCCGGCTCAAGTTATCTCGAATTCAAGTTTGACCTGAGGGTTCACGGTGCCTATAACAAGCTGAAACAGTTTTTGTGGGAAATTGAAAATTCTCTCGGCAGACTGGTAAAGATTTCGCAGATCGAAATAGTCCCGCCGTTGAACGATCAACAGGGCAACATGTCGATGAAGCTTACCTTATCGACCTTTTTCCTGCCCTGAGCGGCGAAACAAGGATAACGCATGACCCAGAATGAATTTCTTGATTACTGCAAAAAGAACAAAACGGTAGCCTTTGGCGTGCCGATAATTGTTTTTGTTCTGCTGCTCGACGGTCTGGTTCTCAAGCCCGCCCGCCAGCGCAAGGCTGACGAAGCACGCGGGGTGACTACCCAGTCGGCGCCAGCAACTCCGGCAGTCGCTGGAGCACCAGCAGCTGCAGTGGCTGAAAAAACACCCCTGGCTCCACCAAAACCTCTGGCAGCAGTTTCTTACCCACCGCTTTCGGAAAGAGTCGACAGCAGATTTGCAGCGATGCAGAACTACCCTTATGCGCAGGGGCGCAATGTTTTTAACCGGATCTCCGACAAGCGTATCGTTGTTGTTTCAGCCACAGAAGAACAGGAAGAAATTGTTGAACGACCCGACATAACCTATCACGGCTTTTTTACGGTAGGAAACGATCGCATCGCAATTCTGCGCTTTGCCGACGAACTGCTGCTAACCAAGGTTGGCGCCACTCTTAAGCATACGCCGTTTTTCCTGCGATCGGTACTTCCCGAAAAAATCATTATTTCTGATACGACCGAATCGATAAGAGAGTTTGAAATATCGCTCTCTGACAAACCTAAGGACTAGCCGCAATGGATCATGCAACCCTGAAGAAGCTGTTTCAGGATCGCGACAAAAGCGTCAGGCTTTTCTGCCTGAAATGCATGCTGCGCGATCGACTTGATGATGTAGACGAATACATTCTCGAGGGTCTGCGCGACGGGCGCCCGGAAGTCGTAGCCGCTTCGATGAAAGCCGCCAGGCTGACCAGTAACCCCGAAGTCTTTGGCATGATCATTACCTATCTTGAATCTCCCAACACGATACTGCGCAGTGAAGCTCTGTATTCCATGCAGGGCCGCAGTCAGAAGGCCATTAAAACGGCGGTCTGCGACTTTCTCAAAAACGAAGAAGATCCAGCGCTAATAGCAACCGGAATCAAGGTTATCGGCTCATTCAAGTCTGCCGAATTTATTCCGCTGCTGCGGGCCTTTTTGAATTACGCAGATGAACGGGTCAGAGCCAATGCCGTAGAGGCTCTCGGCGAAATCGAAAACCCTGAAACCATTGAAATATTAAAGGTGCTGGTGTCTGACCGCAATAATCGCGTGCGCGCCAATGCCCTTAAAGCCCTTTGGCAGCGAGGAGTTCGTTTCGGGCTTAATACTTTGCCCGAAGAACTGCGCTCACCCAACACGAGAAAACGTGCTTCAGTAGCCTATATTCTTGGTGAAATCCAGGAAGACCGCTCTCTTGACCTGCTCGTCGGGCTGCTCAACGACGTATCGCCAACGGTTCGTAATCGCGCCGTTCTCAGCATAGGAAAAATCGGATCAGCACGGGTGATCAGCCAGCTTGTCGATGCTTTTCTGCATGAAGACGAAAGTCATATTCGCGACGCAATTGTAAAAATATCGCTGGAACTCAACCAGGACCTTGCGCTGGCACGCCTGATCGAGAAATTCAGCCGCGAAGAAAATGCCCGCATGCGTGCAATGATTATCAAAAGCCTTGGCAAAGCCGAAGACCCGAAGACAGTGGTGCTTCTGACCAAGGCTTTGCGTGACACTGATCCCCGAGTCAGAGCCAATGCGGTAGAATCAATCGGTCAGTTTAAAGACACGCAATACGCCGATCTGCTTTTCCCGATGCTGAATGATTCAAATAACCGGGTGCGCAGTAATGCCGCCACGTCTTTATGGAAACTGGGTGGCACTGGTGCCGTGCTCACTCTCAAACAAATGTTACGGTCTTCTCACAAACAAATGCGCTCTTCTGCTGCCTGGGCGCTTGGAGAAATCGGAGCGCTGCAGTTCAGCGACGTTTTGCAGGATCTTACCAGCGATGCTGATCCCGATGTCAGAAGATGTGCACTAAAAGCACTGGCAAAACTTTCAAAAATAACTTAAACTGGCAGCGGTCATACTTGGAGGAAATGAGGAAGTCATGAACCGCTTTAAAATTGCACCAGTTATTCTGCTTACACTGCTCGCTATAATGGCGGGCATTTCTGCGTTCGCGATATCAGACGAAGCGCGCGAATTAAACCGCAAAGGGGAACTTGCGATAGCAAGCGGCCACCATCAGGAAGCCGTGCAACATCTCAAGCAGGCTATGCAGCTCGAACCCGAGTGGGCGGAGCCTTTTTTTAACGCGTCAAAGCTGATGCGGCTGCGCAACAATCGCGAAGAGATGATCAAACTGCTGAAAAAAGCAGTATTGCTGGAGCCCGATAATCAGAATTACAGTGAAGCCTATGTGAAAGTTCTGCGCGAAGACCTGCAGGCTGCCGAAAAAGCCAAGAATCAGAGCGAAGTTAAACGCCTTCGCGAAGAAATTCTGCGAGTCGATCCGAGCGAACTCAACGTTGGCCTGCCGATTCTCAACGAGCTTTTAAAAGCCGGCAATCTTGATCAGGCAGCCGATCTGGCAGAAAGACTGCTTGAGAAAAACGCCAAGCAGCGCACCAGCTACGAATCAGAAAACATGGGCGAACTTTTTTACATTCTGGGCAAAATTGCCCTGCAGCGAAATGATCTGACCGAAGCCCGCAACTATGCAGATAACGCCTCTAAATACTCGATGGCCAGCCCGGACAGCGCCAAGAATCTGCAAAAAGAAATTCGTGAAAAACAGGATGCAGCAGTATCGCTGCTGTTGTCTCAGGCCCAGGAACAGGCTTCGTCTGGCGATTCAGAAGGAGCTATCGCTACCCTCAAGCGCGCCGACGAAATAATACCAAACAACGAACTGGTCCAGAAGGAACTGACCCAATTGACCAGCTCACGCGACGCAAAAACAGCAATGATCGAAGCCAGACAACTGGTTAAGAACGGCAGCTGGCTCGAAGCAAGAGACATGCTTGAATACGTGGTTTCAGTTGAAGCTGGCAACAGCGAGGCACAAAATTTGCTGAAACAGGCCGTAGAAAAAGAGACTGCTCTGATGGAGACTCTCGGCCGCGCCAACCGTCTTCCCAGATATTCTGAAGACAGGGCCGGAATGATAGAAGGCTTTTTACGAAGAGGCAAACAGTTCCTCGAAGCCGGTAACCAGAGAGATGCAATGATATCATTCAGCCGCGGCATGGCGATTCTCGAAGTTGACTCCGGCAACAAGCGCTTTATTCCGCAGTTTCAGAGCGAAATGAGCAAGATTGAGGTCGAAGACGACAAGAATGAACTGTGGCGCAAGGGCGTTGAGGCCCGAAATGCTTATGAATACGAAGACGCGCTCAAGTATCTTGGCAAGTTACCTAAAAATTACGACGTGCAGTTGCCCAGCATGCTCGCTGAGGCCTACTGGAAAACCGGCGATGCCGAACAGGCAATGCAACTGGCGCGCTATCAGCTGACCATTCAAAAAGATAATAACCGCGCAAAATTCATTCTCGGTTCAATTTTTCTTGAACGCGGCGAGAAAGAGACCGCGTTCAACTACTTCATGGAAATATATGATTCTGACCCCGAGTATCCTGAGCTGAAAGATAAACTGCTGCAATCGAGCGCCGCCAAGTGGAAAACAGTGTTTCCGATACTGATTCTGCTGCTTCTGGCCTGGATTGCCTACGCTCTTTACAAGTATCTGCCAGAATATAACAAGAACTCTTCGCTGCGCAAAGCGCAAAGCTATCTCAAAAAGGAGATGCTTGAGGAGTGTATAGCCGAACTGGTCAAGATCAAGCGGCTTCCCAATCTTACACAGTTTGACGGAGCGCTTATATCGCGTATTCTGGCCCAGGCCTACCTTAAAAAGGGCATCTATGACCGTGCTATTGGCGAGTGTAAGCACCTTATTTCGATCATGCCAAAAGACGAAGAAGCTCATTCATGGCTTGGTTATGCCTATCTTGGTCGACGCATGCTCTCCCCGGAAAGCCTGCCGGAGCTTTTGAATCTTTATGCGAAAGATCCACGCAATATCGCACTGGTTTCGCTGCTTGGCACGCATTACACCCAGGCAAAAAATGTGTCTGAAGATGGCATAAAAATTCTTGAGCAGTGGCTTAATCTTGACCCCAACAATCCCGAGGTGCTCAAACCACTCGGCCGCTACTATCTCAAAAAGGCCCGCAGTGATGACAAGGCCATGAAAGTTTTCCAGAAGATGATGGAATTAGGTTCACCAGAAGCAGAGTTTCTGCTCGGCGTTGCCAAGATTCATCTTAAACTGAGACAGTTCGACAGCTGCCTGCATCTTTGCGAACAGGTTATCAATAACGATGTCAACAACGAACTGGTGCATGCAGTGTTGCGCGAAGCCTACCACAAACAGAACCGTCTCGATGAACTGCTCGAAATTTATGGCAATTTCCTGCAGAACAACCCATATAATGTCGCTTTTCAGAATGGTTTGAAAGATGCGCAGAAACTGGCCGGCAGTGAAGCAGCTCGTCGCAGCCAGCAACCGGCCCCACAAAACGTCCCTGAACAGACACAGGATACCGCGCCTGATCAGCTGGTATGTCCGAATTGCCAGCAGTTGAACTCATCAAAAGACTATCTCTGCCAGCATTGCGGGCACAATCTTTCCTGAGGAAACCAACTCTGAAGCAACCGCCCTCACACACCTTCATCAGAAAAACCATGGCCCTGATGTGCCTTGGTATTTTTGTGCTGTTGCTGCTGATACCGGCAAACCCGGCTTCAGCTCTGCCTGACGAAGATTACGCAACCCTGCGCAAGTTTCTCAGCGCCAGAATGTATGGCGAAGCTTATCTTGAGCTGATCCGCATGGAAATGGCCAAAGACGAGTTTGACCCCAAGCTCGAAAAGTTGCGCAAAGATCTGCTTGAGCGCACCAGGGAGCGTCTTACCAAGCAATCCCGGGTAAGTCCTGACGATCCGACAATTTTTACCATTCTCGCCGATATCAGCTTTCACGAGGGCAAGCTTGAAGAAGCCTCAATGCATGCGACCAGAGCATTGCAAAACAAAGGTGGCCCCACAGCCAACTACGTCTTCGCCAAGATTCTGTTTCGCAATGGCAATCTCGCGCAGGCTTTTGATCAGATGGCGACGGTTCTCGAAAGCATGCCAGATTCACCGGTTGTTTTTGAAGATTTTCAATTTCTTTATTCGTGCAAAAGCTACGGTATCGCGACCGCACGCAAACTCAGCAAAAATACAAATTTTATCAAGCGCGCGACACCGGTTTCCGGTGACGCAAGCTTGCCAAAGGTTCCCGAGAGCCCATTCGAAAACGACCCCACGACCGCTTCAACAGCACTGCTCGCGCAGACGGCCAGCGAACCGGACAACACCACTGCTGCTGATTATGGAACCAATGACGAGCCTGATGAAGACGCGCCATTGCCTGATGAACCCGATGATACGGACGATACGGGAGTAGATGACTATGTCATCAACGAGACTGCCGAGGATGATGACGATGGCTTCGACGAACCGGCAGACCCAATCATCGACAGACCAATGCCCGAGCCTGTGCCGGTTGCGGTTGCCACCCCGGCGCGCGACCCTGAAATCGAAAAAATTGAAAAGGCAGAATACTGGCTCAAGCAGGCTAATGCCCAGTATGAAAACCGAAATTACGATGACGCCAAAAACAACCTCGACCGCGCTGTCGAATTTTATCCGGAAGTGCCAGGCAAAGACGAATTGCGCGGCAGAATCGACAAAAAGTTCGATCTTTTCAAGCGCTATCGCGATGCAAAAGATCTGTTCGAACTCGAAAAATATGACAAGGCTATTCCAACACTTATCGAAGCATACCAGGAAGAACCGGAACGCTTTAAAGAAGCGCCTTTCTACATCGGTAAGAGCTATATCCTTCGCTCAGACCCGGACCTTAACAAGGCCCTGGAGTATCTTGACATAGTACTAAAAGCGCCCGACCTTGAACCCCTGCTGCGCCGCGACATTGAATGGACAAGGCTTGAACTGCTTTATGCCCTCGAAAGATATGAGCAGGCCGATGCTATTTTCCAGAATTTTCGCGCCAAAGAAGAGGCCTTTGCCAAAAACCAGCCTAATTTCAACAGTTTGCGAATTGGCATCTTTTATCATCTCAATGATTTCTGGATCCACATTGGGCTTGGGGTTTTCGCGCTGCTGTTTTTCATCGTGTTCATGCTGCAACTGGTGCCAGCCATCGGCCTGTCATTTTCAGATCCGCTCAAGAGCGCCAGGTATGCTTTTGAAAAACAGAAATATGACAAGGCGGTAAGTATTGTTGAAAAAGCGCTGCTAAAAAAGCAGCCGGTGCAGATCGAGCGTGAACTGCTTGAAATACTGATTAAGACCCATTTTGAACTCAAAAATTACGTGCGCTGTCAGGAAAACGCACGACTGTTGCTTGAGAAATTTCCGACCAACAACGTTGCCTGGGGGCATCTCGCCAAGGCCTCAATCGCCTGCAATGATACATCAAGCGAAGCAATTGCCATGTATGAGACCATTTACAAGGACAATCCCGGCAAAACCGAGTATCTGCCAATCCTCGCCAAACACTACGCAAAAACAAAGAATTATACGGTCGAAGCGATGGGAATTCTGTTTACCTGTTATCAGACAGGCAGTCGCGAGTCAGACATAGTGCTCGCGCTCGCCCATGGTTACGTGCAGAACCGCTCAATGGGCAACGAAGTAATCGTTGTCCTCGAAGAGGCTCTCAAGCTTAAGGATCTGGTTGAATTTCGCGAACTGCTGGCGCGTAATTACTCAAAAGCCAGTCGCTTTTCTGATGCTGCACGTGAATGTATCAAGGTGCTCAACGAGAATATCAATAACATGGGCATCCACGTGGTCTACACCTCTTCGATGAAGAAGCTCAAGATGGTCGATGAGGCAGTTAAACAGTATAAAGAATTCATGCAGCGCTACCCCGGCAATGAACAGCTCAGTGAAATTCTGGTCGGACTGAAGAAAGATGCAACCGATTATTCGGGAGACTCCGATGAAAGCTTCATGCCCGAAATACCAGATGAGCTGCCGATGCCCGATCTTCCCGACACCAATGGTGATACCGGGCTTTCAGCAAGTGACATTGATATTGAGAATTTCGTCGAACCGCCGCCAGAAGGCTTTGAAATGGATGAATCGACCAACATTCCAATCCCCGACTTTCTCAAGGACACCTTGAAACCTGCTGCTGATGATCTGCCACAACCGACAACACCATCGAAAGCTGGAGCCGGGACTTCTAAAAAAATCCCTGAGCTGCCGACTCTCGACCCGTTTGCCGAGAATGATTCTTTCCTGAATGAACTGGCAGATGAACTTCCTGAAGAGCTGGGCGGCCCGACAGGTAGTGAAAGCATAGATCAATTTGCCGCGAAAAATATGGTAAGCGCAGAAGATCTGCTGGCCAGCCCCGCTCCGGAACCACCGCCCATGGCCTCGCAAGCATCTTCCCCACCGCCGCCTCCCGGCAAATCTTCGGGAAAAGGCGCGTCCAACGCTATCGTGCAGCAGAACCTTGCTCTCGCCCGCGAAAAGGCTCAGCGCAGCAAGTGGGATGAAGTCATCGAATTACTCAGCCCAGACTTTGCGTCTAACCGCGACAAAGATACCGGTGTATTGCTGGCGAACGCACTGCTTCAGAAAAACAGCCCGGTCATGGCCATGGAAATACTTGAGACCCTCGATTTCGACCCTGAGATCATGTCAGAGAACATCAAGAGTATTCTTTATCGCACCGGGGTCGCGCTCGAAGCTGCCAAAAAATACCCCGAAGCTCTCAAAATGTATGATACGATCTGCAATGTCGACATCAACTATAAAGACACCTTCGATCGGTCAGACAAGCTATACAGTCGCAAGCAGGATTAACCGATTTAAAATTTACCCATCAGCAATTCGCAGGTGAGAGCAAGCCCTTCTATTCTTACGCCGGTGGCGCCGGCAAAAGTGTAACCAACACCAAACTCAAGTACAATGTGGCGGCTCATCGGCAGAACCCCGAGAATCATCGGTTCAAAATAGCTGAACGAGCCTTTGGTCATTACCAGGCCACCGCTGATCGTCTGCAGCTTATAGTTGCCAGCACCCAATGTGGTGCGCCACTTGACCCGAGAATCTTCGCGAAACGAATCTTCAAGAGTCAGGCCGGCCATATCGAGATTAAATTTCAGCGCACGACCATTAAGCGTGCCTGATGAGTAAGTAATTCCAAGTTCAGGATCGCGAAGACGGCCACCAAACAGGCGAAGCCCCCATAAAGTCATATCGCCACCGAAGTTGTCAGGCGCTCGAATGGTCTTGTATCTTACCAGAGGCCCGATGCCGCCAGTAAAATCCATGCTCTGCGGCCGTGAATCCATAAGCAGAGTCGGGCCGGTCGCCGCTGCTGCAACACCGGCGAGCAACAACATCATGACAAGCGCCAGAATAGTTTTATTGTTCATACCTGAGGTTATCGACAAATTGCCATGCTTTATTCACATTTCGCAGCAATATCAGGTTGAAATATGGCTGCCAGTTAACCGCTACCAATGTTTGAACCGGCGCTGAAACCGTACAACATTTAAGGTTTCGCGTAACCCATGTGAAAAAGGTTGATTTGCCGTGTCAGTTGTCGGTATTATAATAGTTTCTGAAACACTCGCACCGAGCACATAATTTTAGTCACAATCAATATCGAGCAGGAGGATGTAAATGAGCAACGACGTGGGCCCTACCCCGCTGGGCAAGTTCGTGATGTTTTTGTTCGTTATCGGCTGCATTTTTGCCGCAGCCGTATCATTTTCACCGGAACTCAAAAGCAAACTGTTTTCCTCAGGAGACTCTTCTGACACAACCGGGGTTGGCCTCGGCAAAAGTTCTGGCGACCAGGCCCAGTCTCCTGCCACCGGCATAAAGGTTGAAGCGCCTGATACCGCAGGAGTTACCACGGTACAGGAATATGCCTATGTGCCGCGCGAGACACTGCCGCCGGTCAGCGGCGTTTCAGCCTATAAATGGGATGACAACGAAAAGGTAGTAGTTTTTCCGATCAACGTCTGGTTTGGCTGGTTACCGATCATTGCCGCAAACAACGGTTTTGCACCGACCGAAGACAGCATTTTCTTCAAAAAATATGGCTTCAAGGTAAACCTCAAGCTTATTGACGACCCGATCATGGCCCGAGATGCTTTTGCCGCTGGCGAATCTCATATTCTCTGGGGCACGCTCGACATGATCGCACTGTTTTCGCCTTCCCTGATGCGCGACAGCCGAACGGCACCACGCGTGTATCAGCAGATCGACTGGTCAAGCGGTGGCGACGGCATTGTTGTTCGCGGCAACATCAGATCGATTAAAGATCTGGTCGGCAAGACCATTGTTTACGCGCAGAACAGCCCGTCGCAGTATTTTATCACCAATCTGCTGAT
>Ga0154428_1169_pt2 | contig 16963 bp, 7 predicted proteins | sample RifGroC2_FD_115932 | JGI IMG/M metagenome (GOLD analysis project Ga0154428, IMG submission 115932) | Candidatus Riflebacteria bacterium GWC2_50_8 | reverse complement strand
TCGGCGGCATGCTCAGCGGCTGGGGTAAAGATCGCATGAACCAGGGCGGCGTTGGCAACACCATTCTGGGCGGCGCGGCCGTAGCCGGCGGATCGGTATTACAGGCCGGCGGCTGGCTGGTCAATCAGGTCGGTAACGCTTCATCTTCGATTGCCAAGGGCATTGGCAATGGCATTAAAAGCCTTTTCGGCAGATAATAATCAAGGAGAACAACCATGGGATTCTTTCCAACCCTTCTGGCCGGATATATAATCTTTGCGTTCATGTTTCAGACAGTTGCCGTAGGCTTTATCGCCCAGGACAACCGCTGCGAAAAGCATCGAGCCGGATGGGCTCTTTTAACCCTGCTGACCGGACCGGTCGGCATACTGATCTACATGTTCAAAGGCCGCAAACACTTTATCTGAATCAAAAGCAGAATCTGCGCTAAAAGCAGCACCCGAGCCCATTACGGCTTCAGATGCTGCTTTTGCGTATATGCCATTTCCCGTGGATCTGCTCATCTGAAAAGGTTGTTCCGGGATTTTTGTATACATTACCCATACAGCCTGTCGCCTGACTAAAATAAATAATTCTTTAAAAGCATCAGACATTCTGTATAATAAAAATAGAGTAATACAAAAACAATTCTGACGGCAGGGCATTGTGGGTAATAGCTTTACAACCTCCCAAATCATGAGGGCCAAAGATTTGCATGGGGGCAGGATGAGCTTATCTATCCTGCTCATGCTGAGTATTGTCTGTATAATATTTGTAGACACCTGTTTTGCGGCACCGCCCAATAGCAGGGTTACAGCAGTTTCGCAACCAGCAAAACGTCTCAGCGACAGAGAATCTGCCATGATTAATTCTCTGCTTCGACAAGCTCAGCAGGCACACAACCGTGGTGACGCCGCGGGAGTGAAATCTCTGTTGTTTCAGACACGTCTGGTAGATCCGGGATTGCCGGCGCCGGCCTGGCTTAAAAAAGCAGCGACTCCGACACCTCAAAACCCGCAGCAAAGTTCAGGACAACAGTTAATGGAAAAAATCCGTAACAACCCGGGCAACATGAACCTGATTCGCCTCGAAGAATACGTCAGAAATAACCCCGAGGATCATGAGGCCCGAGAATTTCTTATAACAGAGGCAATCGAAGCCGGCGCAATACGGGTCCTGGACCGCGTCGAAGCTTCAGCTGAAAACGAAAACCACGCACTGTTGTACAGCCTATTAAAATGGCTGTTCGTAATTCTGCTGGCTGCCGCCCTGATCTGGCCGGCCTATGCTCTGATACGTGATTTAAAAGCATCTTAAACTGTCCCATGCAGGAAGATGACCTGCTTCAAATTCTCGATCTGTGACGGGAGTAAATATGGTGTTCGTCAACATGAAGCCTTTTAAGGTCTCTTACCTGAGTTCCCTGCTTTTAGCGGCCCTGTTTCTGATCAACTGGGCCATGCCGGTTCAGGCGCTGCAGCAGCTGCAGTATCCAACCTTTAGTGCCAACTGGAACAACCTTACTCCAGTTGATGGTGCCACTCTCACACCTTTTCTGGTCGATACCGGCGTTGCGCACATTTCCGGCAACTCCTGGTCGGGAGGGTATACTGTTGGCCCAGGCAGGCCTGCAACAGATAAAGCTGACGGCTATATCCAGTTACCGTTTCCAGAAGAAGCAAAAGCCTCTGCAACCAATATTCTCGTGCAATACTCCAGCGAGGTAGACATTGATTCACAGGATTGGGGCCTGGCGATGGCAGGCACCATAATAGACGCCAGCAACGAAACAACCATTTGGGGACAGTTCTACACCCTCAATCTCTCCGGAACCGATCCCGATTTCGTTCCCTTCGAAGCCGCCACATGGACCGGCTCTCTGAATGCCCTGGATGCCGACAGCTGTCTGTTCAGAATCTACTGGAATATCAGAAACAAATCTAACAATAAGACCGTCAATTGCTGGGTCAGTGATGTTTACATGCACATGAGTCCAAGCGGCCTGTCGACAGCCGCATCGGATACCGCAATTTTGCTCGACTGGTATGATAGCCAGGCAGGCCCAGGGTGCAATGGACTTGCAGCTGCTGACTGTTACAGGATCTACCGCCGAACCGACCCGGCGGCAGCATGGGTACAGATTGGCACCAGCACTGTTTCAGACTGGGCAGACCCATCGCCACCGTTTGCCGAAAATATTTATTACTGCGTTTCTGACGTTGAAGCGACCACAAACTACGAGTCTCCCAAATCACCAGAGACTGTTTTTAAGCCGGCCCGACTGGTTATCGATGAGATTACGTCTTCACACGATACGGTAACTATCGGCCAGGTTGCATTTGTTTACGTTCATCTGCGCAATTCAGGCTACAGCGGCTTGACCATTGATGAACTGGCACTTGATTTTGAAGGGCCGGCTTCTGCCGCATACATAATTGCCACGCCAACTCTGCCTGTTCATCTGGCAGGGCTTGCAAGCACGACCCTGACCTTTCAGGTGCAGATCGATTCTGATTTTTCTGCACCAGGCATGGAGACCATCAGCGCCATGGCCACAGGCACCTCCGACATCGGTGACCATTCTTTATCAGCAATCCCTCCAGGAGATGATTTCAAGCAACCCTGGACACTCCGCGCTCCGGCAACGCTTGAAGTCATCGACATCACTGTTCCGGAACGCGTCTATCGCGGTGAAGAAGGTGTCACCATTTATGTTACCGTTTTTAATGACGGCGGCGAAAATGCCGCCGGCGACTGGTTATCTTCTGAAATCACATTTTCTCCCATTGCCACTGATTTCACGAATCTGCGGCAACATGCTTCTGACACCCTTCCCGTTCAGATCAGCGCAAACAATACAGCAGTTATACGTTATCTGGTTGATGTAAAACCAACCGCCGCAACCGGTACCAGTGAAATCGAAAGCCGCATCAGATATCAGGATGTGAACCTGCTGATGCCATTATGGACAAACTGGGACGACTCGCCTTTCACCTCTTGGGTCGTTCTGGCAGGACGTATGCGAACCTTCCAGAGTTCTTCCTACCTGGTCGAAACCAGCTCCTATAACCAGGGCGACACAACGGTCTACGCCAAGGTCAGCAATCTCGACCCGCTTACCAGTTATCAGTTCAGATTTTACAATCCGGCCGGCACCGAAGTCCACACCAGCCCACCATTATCTACAGATGCTCTGGGAGTAAGAACCTATGAGTATCAATTAACCGTAATTTCACCTGTCGGAAAATGGCGTGTCATTGCCACCAAACCGCTCAGCACAAGCCCGCTGGCCGAGGCCTATTTCTGGGTTGTCGCGCCGGCTTCCATTTCAATTGAGCTTGATCTACCTGATTACGCAGTTCTCGGCCGCACGTTTATCGCAACCATGACCATGACAAATACTGGTGGGGCTGCAGTTGACCCGGCTTATCCCGGAACCCTTTACAAGCTTGGCACAAATAGTGGCGATGCTGATCTGAATTCCGGGCCATCCCCGGCAAGCAGTATTATTGCTGGAAACGCCAGCGGAACATTCTGCTGGGAGTTTTTAGCCACCGATACCGGCACATTTGCCATTGAGGCCCAGGGATTTGCAGACGACGCCAACGATTACAGTTCACTTGAAACAGCAACGCAGACAAGCAATACCTGCATCATTCAGACAGCACCCAATCTGAGCGTTACCGGCGTTTACGAGAGCTATGCTGTCGTCGCTCCGGGCCAGGCAAACTTGATTGTCAGTATGAACATCAGTAATTCCGGCGATGCTGCGGTATACGTAGACGCTGCATCCCTGACTTTCAATAACGGCACGCACACGCAGGTATACGCATCGCCTCCGGTAATGCCGTTCCTGTTATCCGGCAATTCAGTTTCATCGATAGTCTTTGACGTGGCGGTCGACCAGAATTCTGCAACCGGCGCAGTAGAAATCACGGGCTCTTTTGCTGCACATGAAGTGTATGCACCGAACTATACCTACGGTATAGAGCATGGCGGCCAAATCGGTTCCTGGACAATTGATGACACACCCTATGGCGAGCTCAGCGCCAATGTAAGCTTTGTGCCGCAGCAGTATAATTTCAATCAGGGGCAAAGGCTGTATGTAAGATTCAACGGGATACCATATCCGGACCCAGACGGCCAAGTATCAATAATGTTTTACGATACCGAAACACCTCCCAATCCAGCAATCAGACCTGGAGATGGCGAGCAAAGAAGCTTAACTCTTGGGGCATCTGGAAACGTAAGCGTAGACTGGCTGATTCCAACAAATGCCACCATCACAAAGTGGTGCGTGGTTGTCTACGATGAAGACGGTACCGGAGCATCACAATACGCAGTAGGCGCACCTCTCTGCTTCCAGAATTTCTGGGTCGAAACTCCGGGCGTGCTCAATGCCAGCCTGACAATAACTCCTGCCGAGATAGACCTTGGTCAGAATATTACCATCACAATGTCTCTTGCCAATGAGCCGGTCGGAAACTCCAAAATTATATCGGCAACAGCAACCTTGCCATTAAAGCTGGACGGAACGACTGGTGCGGCAGCCACCTGGATCAGCGGGCCCACCCCAGCCTCAGCTACTGTTCAGCCGGGGTATCCCGCTACCTTTACCTGGGTTTACAAGACCACAGAATATTCGGCATTTGACAGTTTCCAGATGATTGCCAGCGCCAGCGGTATCGACTACAACACAAGAAACTCTGACCCGACGGACAAAATGTATGCCACAGATAGCGCGATTTCCAATGCAATACGTATTTATGCGAGAAGCATCGATCTCGAACCGGAGACACTTGATCTCGGGCTGATATTGCCGGGACAAACAAAGACTCTCACCGGGATAACGGTCACCAATACGGGAAATGCAACTATGACCAGCATCCAATGGGAAGAGATCCGACCGAAAAACGCCCTGAACTATACTGTTCCTCTGGAGAACTTTTCCTTCAGCCCACCGACAGGTTTTTCTTTAAATGCTCCTGGCAGCACAAATGCCTCGTTCACCCTCACGCTCCCGTATAATCAGGCTTCAGGCACCTATCAGAGTATTATGAGAATTTACGATGACTTGAACTATGACACACAAAGACAAACCGGAGAACCTTATGACGACTTTATCGTGACCCTTATAGCGAGTGAGTGTCGCATACTCACAGCCGGGCCGGCAAAAATAGATCTGGGCGGCTGCGCGCCTGGAGACCAGACAAGTCCAAAAACCATCTCTGTTTTCAGCGCAGGAAATCTGGCCCTCGATAACGTAACTTTCAAGTCGCTTGAATCACAGACGAGTTCTTCGACTTTTACCTTCAACCCGGGCACAATCGGTTCAATTTCAGTCGGAGTAGTTGATGATGCAGAAGTTTACGTACTTGTCGGAGTTGATGAAAATCCTGGGACATACATCGCCACCTGGACAGTCTGGGATGACCGAAACTTCGATAATCTGGTAGATAACGGTGAGGCAAGCGCAACTTTTCAAATTCAGTTCAGGGTTGGCGCCAAATATTTTGAAGTCACTCCTGATCCGCTAGCACTGGGAGCCGGAGATCCAAACTCCGCCATCGAAAACATTGTTATTACGATTAATAACAATGTTGCCCCCGGAGATCTGGCCATAATCAAACCCGCAGCGGTGGTTGGCGGACTTGTTCATGCTGATAATCCCGCTTATATAATATCAGCAGACAAACTGGTTCTTGAACTGCCGGACGGCCCGATCCCTTCAGGAACAACAAGCCTGGCGACCATTTCCATATTCCTGCCTCCGGGATCTCTTGCCGGTAGTTACACGGGAAGCATCACAATCTATGATGATGAAGACGAGGATGGGACTCCAGACGGAAACGCAATCGAATATGCATGCACACTGCCAGTAGAAGTCAGTGTAAACGTACTGAACGCAATAGACGTATTGACTTCGACTCTTGATGTTACCGGCATGTTGCCAGGTGACATCAAGGATGTTGGATTCCAGTTCCGCAACATTGGCAGCACCGATTTGGCAGGACTACAATGGACAAAGGTCGACTTGGCCGAACCGGCTTTCGGCTTTATCATACTGGCGTCGGCTTATGATTTTACACCGATTGCACCGATACCAGCCTTTTGTGGCCAGGTGGTAAACGCCACCATAACCATTACTATTGCCGCCGACCAGAAAGGTGGGAACTACGCAGGAATAACACCGGCTACACTGCTAAATGCAGATGCTCAAGATTCTTTTGCAGTCAAATGCCAGATCGGCACCATGGCGATAGACATTCTTGAAGCAGGTCCAATAATTGCGACCGGCACGCCAAATGCACTATCGTCAGTTGCAACTCTGACCCTTAAAAATACTGGAGCATTGCCGCTTCCTCTCCCAATGATTATGGCAAAAACGGATATGGTTGATGGCGCTAATACTGTCCTTGCGGCGGCTGCGGTTTTTGATCCGCAAATCTTTGGCAATATCAATAAGGGCGTAAGCAGAACCGGCCAGTGGAGTGTACAGATCCCTGCCCGAACACCGGTTGGCACTTATTCTGGCAGTATAATCGCGTGGAACGACGAAGATCTCGACAGTTCGCCAGATGATGATGAAGCTACCGATACCGTAAATGTTTCCTTGCGAGTTTTGGGCGACAAATCCCTGGCAGTAACCCCATCTCCGGTAGAACCACCGGTTACCCCTCCGGGATTCTCGGTACAAGGAAGTTGTGTGTTACAGAACACGGGAAACATGACGATAAGCACAACTACGATAACCCCGGTCAAACTTACTCTTATTTCCGGCGGAGCCGAGATTGCAGCAGGGGATATCAGCTTCACTGCCATAACCAGCAATCTGCCATTTGACCCGCTTGAAGATTCTTATGACATAAGCACTGTCACCATAAACATCCCGCCTGGTCAGGTAAAAGGAACCTATAAGGGTGACCAGATAATTACTTTCGATGGTAAAACAGCCACGTTCACGCTACAGATCACAGTCGGCGATAAAAAAATCGGGGTAACCAACCCCGTTGATATGGGTGCCACAAATCCACCGGCCGTTCTCTCCAAGAGCTTTACCGTCACCAATGAAAGCGCTACGATTCCTCTGGACAGTATTCGCTGGATAAAGAACACGCTGGTATCGGCCGAGGCCAACACTGTCGACACATCGATGTTTTCGTTCTCACCGAGCGGTTTCAGCCTCAGCACAAGCGGAGTAAAAAACATTACCGCCAGCATGACCATCCCGATTCACTTCCCCCCCGGGGTTTATATTGCAACACAGACCGTGTATGACGACCAGAACCTTAATCTGGCCTACGATAACGGAGAAGCTTCAAAAACTTTCCAGCTCAGCGTTACAGTAAACACTTACCCCAAAATTGTCATGTATACCCTGTCTCCTCTTGATCTGGGAGAAATAGAAACGGCCTCGACTTCTGCTGATTTCACCATCTCATACGAAAACATCGGAAATGTCGATCTGGCGCTGACATGGCTAGAAGCAGACATGGTCCTGATCCCGGGGGCCGGCGATGCCATACCTCCTGACGAAATCATTTTTTCAGCCCTGAACCCGGTAACGCTAACTCCTGGCGATACAGGCGAAGGCACGGTTTCAATCGCGCCTTCCTCTGAACGCTCACCTGGCAACTATTCCGGACTACAGGTTCTGCGGGATGCTGCTTATTATGCATTATACCCGACGCATGGCAGCGACATAACACTCCAATGTAAAGTAAAACAGAGTTACATTGTTCCCGATCTGGCTTCGGGCAGCGTTTACCAGGAAATTGCCACGGACACTCTGGCAACCGCAGCAGAACCGACCATGTCGTGGATTGTTTCAGTATGGGTTGCCATGGACCCAATTGCCTCTGCAGCAGTTTTTCTCTACACCAGAGATGGAATCAACCCCGATACAAGACGCGGAATTGAGATCGACACCAACGGCAATGTAAGCGAACTGGCTGATTCAACAGGAATAACCGGCGGCGGTGTTGCGACAACGGTCAAATCCGACAGTCTGACCTGGTATCGCGTCTATTTCAGCTTTGACTATCAGAACAACACGGCTTCAAATGCTTTTCTTGTGTTACAGAACACCACAGAAAATGATCTGGCATCAAAATCAGTATGGTTTGACGGGGTTCAGCTTGAGAAGGCCATGTTTCCAAACCAGACCAGACCAACGGCTTTTAGTCGCGGTTCGACACTGATCTCACCGAACCGCACAAGAACATTGCAGGGGGACAAAAGATATTTTGAACAGTGAGTTGCAGAGCTTACAATATCTGTGATGATATGCTGATGAATTAAGATTTTTGCAGTCTTCACACCCCGGCAAACCGCTTCGACAAAAGCTCTGTACAATTCTGTAGAACAATACCAGCATTTTTGTTAGAATTAGGCAGGGTGAAAAAAAAATTTACAAAGATATTCAGTATCAGTATGGGCCTGATACTTCTGGGGTTTGTTGCAGCTGAAGCACAGGATTCACGGCAGCAGGCTCTGTTTTTGCTGCGAAAAGCCCGACAGGCACAGGAGCGGAATGAGCCCGCAAAGGCGCAGGTGCTCATAAAACAGGCACAAAAGTTACACCCAGGTATCCAGGAGCCGGTTTGGCCGACACAAAAACAGCTCAACCAGAAATTCGATGATTTAAAAACGGCGGCACGGCATGACCTTCTCAACAATTTTCGCAAAGAGCCAGACCCCGACACGCTATGGCTTCTCGAGGTCTTTCTCGCCCGCAACCCACACGATAAAGAGGTTCGCAACACCCTCATCGAATTTTATCTTGCCACCAGCGATCAGCAGAGCCTCAAACGGCTTGGGCACACTCCGCCAAAAGCTGATTACATAGGAACAATCCGTAAAATAACCATAGCGTTGCTTATTGCCGCTCTGGCATTATGGCAGCTCTGGCTTTTGTTAAAAGAGATTATCAGGCTCCCGTCTTAGGTTAAGAGTTCAGGTTAGGAGATTGCTTATGTTGAGAAATATGAGAACAGGCACCCATTTTTTTCTGTTTGCTGTTTTTATGCTTCTGGCTGCCATTGCGCCAGTCATCGCGCTTGAACAGATCAGCAACGGCAATTTCAGCTCGGCGATAACCAACCCGCCATGGCTCGTAGACAATCTGGTAGACAGAACCTATGCGCTGGACAATTTTCTCATCAACGGCGGCAATTTTTTAGGGGATTTCGACAGTCCCGGTGGTGGTGGGTCAGACCCGCTATACTATGCCGACGGTCTTATTGAACAAAAATTTCCAAATACGGCAAAAACCTATGATTCAATTGCATCAATAAGCGTTTCTTACTTTGAAAACGCTGACGACGTTGCCGATGCATGGGTAATAAACCTGATCGGAACAATTCGACGCGACGATGCTCCAACCACTATTCTTGACACCTTTCTCAATCGACAGGTCTCTGTTTACGCCAATCTGAATCGCCTCACCTGGGCACAACTTGCAGCATACACAGTGACAATCCCAGGTGGTTACCGGTATCGCATGCGTTTTCACTGGACACTCGGCTGCGGAAAATTTAGATGGGCTTCAGCCAGAGTTGATAATATTAAATGCAATCTCAGCCCATCTGGCCTTGTGGCATCTGAAACAACAGCCGGAGCGTGTGCCCTTGACTGGGAGAACAGTACCGGCACGGTCGCCCTAACCGAATACAGAATTTATCGGCGAACTTCTGAATCAGACGCATGGGGCGCTCATATAGCCACTTCCACGACATCTAATTATACAGACAACTCTCCGCCAGCTTCAGATACTGTTTATTACGCAGTCACCGATTTCGGCGGCGGAGAAGAATCACCCAAATCACCTGTAGCATTGTTTAAAAGGGCAAAAATAGTTATCAATTCGGTTTCTGCAACACCCACAACGGTTACGATCGGACAAAATGGCATACCAGTCTATGTTACGGTCACCAATACAGGTTACTCTACGGCACGCCTTGATTCAGTCGAACTACTGAACAACCCCGCAGCCGGACTGTATAATAAAACCCTGTTAACTCCGCTGCCAATCTCTCTGGCTTCAGGCGAAAGTAAAATTCTGACTTTTTCCGTTGATGTTCTTGAAGGAAGCAATCCTGAAACAGATACCTTAGATGCTGTTGCCACCGGAGTCAGCCTGTTAGTCGTGCCAGAAGTCACTCTTTCGGCGCCAGCAGCGCTCGACACCCACGATTGGCTGATCAGGGCACCAGCCAATCTGGTCGTTCAGACAATCACAGTACCCAGTACGGTATATCTTGACCAGAAGCTGGTACCCGTAACTGTCGAGGTGCTTAACGATGGCGCCAAAAACGCAGCGGCCTACTGGGAATCTGTTGAACTTCTTTTCAGTAATGGCAGTTATTTAAATATCGTTCTGGTTGATCCAATGCCAGTTACTGTTTATGCTGGACAAACCGCATCAGTCACTCTCAACCTTGACGTCTCGCCAACTTCGGCAACCGGCACCTGCATAATAGATGCCAATATTACCTTTCGTGATGTGAACCTGTTGATCAATTCAGCCAACTACGATGGTGCCGCATTACCAGGCCAATGGACAGTTATAGCCGGATTGATGAAAACCTTTAAAGGTCCGCCGACTTACCCAAGCTATACTATTCCGTCTACAAGTTTTAACCAGGCAGATGGCATAGTGTATGCGCGCGCCGAAAATCTGATTCCACTTGAGGAATACCGCTTCAGATGGTATTACCCTGACGGCAGCGTTGCCAGAATCATGGATCCACCCAAAACAACAGATTCTACCGGTAAAATGACGGATGAGCTACAGCTCACAGCATTATCTGCAACTGGTACATACCGGGTCATAGCCACCCGTGTCATCAGCACGATCGCGCTCGCTGAGACCAATTTTTACGTTGTTACACCTGCATCTCTGGCGGTAACAATAGATTTGCCGCCAACAGTTACCGTTAATCAAGTTTTCAACGCGACAATGACGGCAATAAACTCTGGCGGAGCAGCTATCAACGATGTTACGCCGGCAGCTCTCACCCCTGCCGTGGGAAACAGCGGCACCGGCACCGAGCTGAGTGGCCCGACCCCGATAGTTCAAAACGTTGCAGGAACGAGTCAGGGCTATTTTTCCTGGCAATTTCAGGCTGATACTATCGGGTCGTTCACTTTTGACGGCGGTGCCTCCGGATATGACGCCAACGACTCAACACTGCTTTCAACTACCACACAGAGCAACATGTGTATGATTCAAAGCAAACCAGTGCTCAGCGTTGTCTCTATTACCGAAGGCTATACCAATGTATATAGAAACCAACAAGGCCTGAGCGTCTCAATGCTGGTCAGAAATCAGGGAGAGGCTACCGTAGCGATCGACACAGCAACACTGGTTTTTGTTGGCGGCGACCACAGCCAGGTAATCGCGTCACCAAGTGCCATGCCGGCATTATTGCCCGGCAATTCCGATATAGTCATTGTATTCACAGTTGCAATCGCAGCCAATTCACCTACTGGGGCTGTTTCTATTACCGGTTCGTTTACCGGATATGAAACCAATGATCCGACAGCTACTTATTCTATTTCTGGCGGAACTGCCGGTGCCTGGACAATCAACGCATTTGCCGGCAAATGCGCAGCTAATTCAAATTTTTCGCCAGAACAGTATTCATTCAATCAAGGACAAACAATCTTTGTAGAATTCACCGGTGCCACTGATGGCACTAAATACAGCATCTTTTTTTATGATGCAGAAGTAGGCGGCACACTGATAAGTCAATCAGGCGTTATAGTTGCAGGTCTGGGCGCGGTTTCCTGCCAATACGACCTGCTCGCTGCCGCTACTTTAACCAAATGGCGTGCTGAAATCTGGGTAGTGAACAATGGGGGTGCGCAACAAGGGTCAGTACTTGGTCAGCAATTTTTTCAGGTTCAGGCTCAAGGAACTTTAAGCTCAACACTTCAAATCACTCCAGACGCAGGCGTTGAGCTTGGCGAAGACATTACGGTTACTATGTCTTTGAGCAACACTGTTGCAAGCAGCTCAACCATATATCCGGTAACGCCCAGTATTCCGATTCTGGCAACAGGTTTTAGCGGCAACGCCAGTCTGGTCTCCGGACCAGATCCAGCTTCTGTATCGGTATCTTACGGTTATCCGGCAACTTTTACCTGGGTGTTCCAGACAACCTTGGAGACTGATGTTGCCGGCACCTTTGCATTGATTGCAACGGCAACAGGCGTAGACTTTAACACCACGTATGCTGCTACCGTTCGCAGTGTAAGCAGTTCAGCCACTTCCAATGGCATACCAATTATTCGTCGCGATCTTGATTTTACCCCCGACCCTCTGAATGTGGGAACGCTGGTTTGTGGCTCAACCTACAGCAGCAATTTTACACTTAGTAATACAGGAAATGTGGCTCTCACCTCTGTAGTATGGCAAAAATCTTATCCAATATCTTCAGCAGGATACAGCATTCCTTATTCATATTTCAGCTTCAGTCCTTTGTCTGGCTTCTCGGTAGCCGCAGGCGGCAATCAGGCTGGATCATTCACCATCACTCTGCCGTTTAACCAGCCGCCTGGCACCTATTCTGCACTGATGGCGGTATATGACGACCTTACCGGTGACAGCGTGCGAAGCATTGGAGAGCCTTACCAGGAATTCACTGTCACACTTGTCGCCAGCGACTGCAAAGTTATCATGGTAAACAATGATCCTGTTGATCTGGGCGGTTGGCCGGCAAACAGTCAAACCGCAACCCTCACTTTTACCGTATCAAATATCGGCAACCTCGCACTTGAAAATCTTGTATTCAGTCAGCTGTCAGCTAACTTCAGCGATTCAACAATTACAGTCACACCCACCAACGCGGGGGGGCTGGCAACCGATGATGCCGTATTGACCGCCGAAGTTTCGGCCTGGCTCGGCGCTGAAGCAGCAGGAAGCTATATAGCAACATGGACTATCGAGGATCTCACCGGCATCTATGCCTCAGATACTTTTCAAATCAAATTTTCTGTTGGAGCCAAAGATTTTGCATTTGCTACCGACCCCTATGATCTCGGCAATGCCACACCAACCTATACACTTGGTTATTTTCCGGTCGAAATTACCAACACCGGTCTTCTGCCGCTCACTCGGCTTACCGCCGACCCGAGAGACCTTGGGCAAAGCAGCAGTACCAGTATTATTCCTTTCGAAAATATCCTGTTTGAGATTCCCACAGGCTCACTTGATGTTGGAGCCACAATGATCGGTACTTTGTCGATTTATGTGCCTGCCGGCACATCTCTGGGTATATTTGAAGGAGAGCAATATTTCTTCGATGACGAAGATGGTGACGGGCTCTGGTCTGGCCTTGCCAACGAACCACAACGCAGCTTTCTTTTGAGACTCAACGCAGTTGAGTATTATGCATTACAGGTAATAGATTCGACACTTGATTTTGGCGGCGTTACTCAGGGTGAAACCAAAACAGTGAATCTGCTATGCCGCAACATTGGCAATGTCAATCTCGACCTGCTCGCATGGGAAAAATACAGAATGCTCTCGGCAGGTAACGAAATACCCATTGCCAGCTACGCGATTTACCCCGAAACATTTTTCACCATACCGGCCGGCGAACTCTACTATGCGGCCGCCAGTATTACAATCGACTTAACATTGCCTCCAGGTCTCTATACCGGAGAAAATGCAAACTGGCTGTTCAATGACATGCAGGCGCCACTCGGACGCAATGCCACTGAACCACAGAGCAGTTTTGCCGTCAGTTGTCAGGTTGGCAGCAAAATCATTACCATTCTGGAAGCAGGGCCACTGACAGTTACAGGTTTGCCATCACAGCAGACCGCAGAAATAAACTACTCTGTCAAAAATGAAGGCACTCTTGTTCTCGCTACACCAAAATCAGCAGCAATAACTCCACTCAACGAGGCTGGCGGGGTCTATTTTATTCCCGCCTCAGCAGTAAGTTTTAACCCGGAGCTTTTTGACTACATCAACCCTGGTCAGACTAAATATGGCAAATGGTCAGTGCTGGTTCCTGCAGGACAGAATGTTGGCACTTATACCGGCACCATTCAGGTTTGGGACGACTCAGATAACAGCGACGCACAGAACGGTGCTGAGCCAGCTGATACAGTTGACATTGTGGTCAACGTTCTGCCGAAGCGGGTTCTCACTATTACGCCCAGCCCACTCAATCTGAACTTTATACCGCCTGGTCAGACCGTGGCACAAAACTTTCTGATAACCAATGTCGGCAACGTTGATATAACAGGCGGAGCAGAAGTAATAAAAGCGGTCGTCGGACAGCTGAATTCAGTGTCTCCTGGCCCCCCGGCGATAACTCAGGTTGAGATACTGCCTTCCCCAGATATCTCGAATAATTTGCTGATCAGCGAATCGGTAACAGCGATAGCCAGTGTTACGATTCCGACCAATCAAACATCTGGCCCTTATGAAGGCACACAGAAGATATACATAGACAAGGGTTCACCAGGCGACGGCATTCACGACAGCGCCACAGAAGAATACGCGACTTTTACTCTTCAACTGACTGTTGGCAAAAAAGAGTTATCAATCGCGCCAACAACGCTTGATATGGGGGGTCTTGATCCTCTTGCCAACAACTCACTTGCTTACACAGTAATAAACGAGACCTCTATTCCGCTTTCCAGCGTGAAATTTTATAAACTCGAACTGGGCAGTGGCGTTGCCACCATGGCCGCTACCACATACAGCTTTAATCCGGCAGGGCCATTCACAATTTCATCCAATGGCAGCAAAGCGGGGATTGCCAGCCTGACAGTGCCGATGGGGCAGCTGGCGGGTAATTATGAAGCTTTACTGACTGTATTCGAAGACGATAGCGGGGAAGGCGAGATTGGCACCTTTGAGGCTTCGGCTACCTTTTTGCTGAAAGTGACAGTTAATGCTGTGCCAAAGCTGACATTCATACCAGACACTCAGGATCTCGGAATAATTGCCGGTGGTTCCAGTTCTGGTGATTTCAACATTGATTATCTGAATTCCGGCAATGTCGCACTAAGCGATATCACGTGGGATATCGGCCCATTAACCATTACCGATGGCGGCTCTGAAACAATAACAGACATCACATTCTCAGGCCCACTGCCATCAGCATTGGCGACTGGCACCAGCGGAACTGCGGTGCTCAAAGTTGGTCCGATTCCTGCCGGGCAGAAGCCTGGAATCTATACGGGCACTATCGAAGGGCTCTATGATACGACCATGTCGTTTATTCCTCCGGCAATGCTATCCCTGACCGTAGAGGTTACAGGCGGTTCCGTCGGGCCAGAACTGGCCTCGGGCAGCGTGTATCAGGAAGTTGCGACGCTGACATGGACTCCAGCGGGAGCCACCTGGATCATGTCGGCCTGGGTCAGTCTTGAGTCTGCCGCTTCTGCAGCGATTTATCTGATCGAAAAAGATGCCGCTGACGTTGAGATCTGGCGGGGCATACAGATCGACAGCAACGGTGGCCTGACCGCCTCTGGCACTACCGATAGCGGCGTTGTCATGAGCAACAGAACACCTGGCCCGACGCCAAAGACCTGGCATCGCGTATATTTCAGCTTTTGGGGACCTGATGTCACCGTTGCATCGAACACCTACATCGTATTGCAGAATACAACAGAAAATTCGGTTGCTTCGAAGTCGGTGTGGTTCGACGGCGTGCAACTTGAACAAGCAGGCACCGGACAGACGCGCCCCAGCCCTTATACTGCCGGGAACATACTGGTTTCGCCAAACCGGCGGCCGTCACTCGACGGGAAATACCGTTATAACGAATGGTAATCAATATCAGCCAGGTTTTGCTGCATCAGCAAAACCTGGCTGATTTATTGCAGCGCAAACAAGAAATCGCCATCGCGCGAAGAACTGCTCACACTAAGCCGCCAAAACACAAAGAAGAGAAGGAATCCGCCGATTACGCCGATTTTCGAAGATTTTGCAATACCGCCTATTTCATCGACTTTCACAGATTAGAAGAGAGTTTAAGGCTGACAAACCGGAATTGCCATTTTTCTTTTCCTTGTGGCTCTGTGTCTTTGTGAGAGAATCAATTACAAGCAAGGTCGCGTGAAGCGACAACTTTTGCGCAAACGCAAAATCGCGAAACGTTCATCAACAGCGAAAAATACTTCCAAATAAAAAATATTTTAAAAAAGTCTTGACACTTTGCAGCAAATAGACGATACTATTATTGCAACGCAGCAACAAGTTAAAACAAAAGTTTGAAATCAAAAATTTTCCAAGGAGTTTTTAAAATGAATAAGTGGATGGAATTTTCTAACGAGTACACTCAGATGATGAAAGACAACTTCCAGGTAATGAACAAATTCTGGCGCGCCACCATGGATCAGAACAGTGGCTACACCAAGAAAAACATGGAACTCTTCTTTGACCACATGAACCGCAACGCCGAATTCATGCATGAAATGTGGACCAACAGCGTAAGCTCAAACGAAGAACTCAAGAACCTCTATCGCGAAAACCTCGAAAAGTTCAATGCCCGCTACCAGCAGGTATATGAAGAGACCGTCAAGTCCTTCACCCCAAAGACCAAAGAAGCTGGCAAGTAACTGACAACAGCTCGCAAAGGGGCTGTCTCGCAGGTCAGACAAGCCCGCCGAGACGGCCCCTTTAATTTACCGAACAGATACCAAGCCCCAGATTTTTACCGGGCACTTTCCCTGGCAAAAATGAACCGGTAGTCCCATAGAAAGGAACATACTCGCACTAAGCCACAAAGCCACGAAGGAATGATTTTTGTATTCTTTGCCCATTCGTGTCTCTGTGCGAAATCTCGCCTGGCTTTGCCAGCGGCTGCGATTACGTGAATACCCTTTAGAACTGGTTCGAGCCAACACTTTAAGCATACTAATATTTCCAAAATCACAGGAGCCGCAAGGCTCAAGCATACAGGAGATCAAAATGAACAGAATGAATGGCAAAGTAGCACTTATTACCGGCGGC
>Ga0154428_1062_pt2 | contig 17115 bp, 14 predicted proteins | sample RifGroC2_FD_115932 | JGI IMG/M metagenome (GOLD analysis project Ga0154428, IMG submission 115932) | Candidatus Riflebacteria bacterium GWC2_50_8 | reverse complement strand
TCGACCACAACAAATTCTGAGCTGTCATCGGTGTGCGGCTTAAAGTCTTCGAAGCAGAGCGAAGGGCGCTCAAGACCCAGAAAGTAAGCAGCATCCTGAAGTTCGCATTTGCCGTTCTGTTTACAGGCAAGGCAGTCATGCGTCCCGCTTGACAGCAGAAGATCGACAACAATCTTCTGAGCTTCGCGGGCTCTTTGAGTATTGGTCGACACCACCATACCATCGCGAACCTGAACAGAACAAGAGGTCTGCAAGCCCCTCATTCCCTCAACTTCTACTACGCAGACACGACACTTTCCGGCAACCCCGACCTTCTCATGAAAGCACAGGGACGGGATGTATATACCGTGTCGTCTGGCCACCTGCAGAATGGTTTCGCCATTCTCGGCCTGCAATTGCTTTCCATCAATGGAAATCAGCATCTCTTCCTCCTAGGTTAGTTTCAGCTGTCACGCAAAACGGGCCCGACTCAACGTCTGACGCTTTCGCAAACAAAACCGGCTTATCCACAAAGCCGATTTGCCGGCAAAATCGCTGGTTGAGCGGCTCAACCATGCTATTCCGGAGGGGGTATAAAGTCAATTGAAGCAATTTCATGCTTAGCATGAATAAAATTCATGTTAAGCTGATTTACTGCTGCTGACGACTTTTCTGTTACCTGAAATTTCACCAAGTTCTTCGGGCTTAAGTTGCTGCATGAACGATAGAAAAGCCTGAATCTTAGGATTATCACAGCGCATTTTCTTACAGTACATGTAAAACCTGTCTTCGCTGATCTGAAGATGCGAAAAAAGCACCTTCAGCCAACCCTGACGAACTTCATACAGAACACAATATGCCGGAATAAGGGCAACACCAACGCCCGCCACTGCGAACTGCACCATTCCGCGCAAATGATTGACCGGCAGCAAGCGGCACGGATTAAGTTCTGCGCCCTCCGGCAACTGCACCAGAAGGCGCTGCCACCATTTTCCAGACGGGTCAGTGGTCAGCCATGGCACGCGCTCAAGATCAGACAACCTGCGGATTTTCTCATCCTTGATGAGCGATGGCGAGGCAACCAGCACATAGCGTTCCCGAAAAAGCGAGGCACGCATAAGGTCATCTCGAACGTGGGTTCTCGAATCAATGATCACATCGAGCTCATCGGCAAGCAAAGGCTTGAGAAGTTCGTGGCTGAAAGTAAAACCCGCTTCAATGCCTTTGTTCGCCTTGAGAAATGGCGCTATTCTTCTTGCCAGCACGCTGTTGCCAAATTCAACAGGCGCACCAAGACGCAGGCGGCCGGTCAGAGGGCGTTCAGCATCATGTTGTAACTGATCACGACAGCGCTGCAGATCAAGAAAAATTCGTTCACAGGTGTCGAACAATGCCTTGCCAGCATCGGTCAGGCGTATTGGCACCTGATCGCGCACCAGAAGCTGTTGTCCGATACTTCGCTCGATTTTTCTGATCGCGTGACTTACCGCCGACTGACTTATGCTCAGGCGTTCAGCCGCCTCAGTGAATGTTGCTGAACTGGCAGTCACATGAAAGGTTAATAGCGGCTGAAGGTCAATATCGCCGTGACGGTTAACAGGCAAGTGTCTGCCTCCTCATGAATTGCCTTCATGATATCACACTGCCTCTATAAGTAAAATTTTTGCAGCGAAAAAGCTTATAAACAAGGGTTTATACCATTTACGCCGCCGCTGACTGTAGTTAAGACAATCAGTCAGACAGCGATTCCGGCTTCCAGATTACCTTGCCGATTTCTGAAATATCGTACCCGGGGAGGTTTTGCAGGTGCTTCGGCATGCGGGTCTGATCAAAACCGCTGAGAAAATTGCGAACAATGCGACTTTCCCATTGATCAGCGGGCACGATAAGGTTGAACGGCTCTTCGAAGACCGGAAGGAACTTCAGTTTCAGCATTTCAGAAATATTCTGTATGCCGAAAGAAGCATCAGCCTCGCCAGACAGAACCTTCATCGCGGCGCCGATATGCGACTGCGCATCGGGTGGAGCAGCAACATCCGGCTTAACATTGATTCCAAGCTCTTTCATCAGCTGATCAATGAGAATTCTGGTGCCCGAACCCTGGTTTCTGTTGGCAAAACGCAGTCCACGGGTAAAAATTTCTTTAAAAGACTTGATCGCATGCGGATTGTCGGGAGGAAGATAGACACCCTGTTTTCTATTGAAAAGGTGCATTACCACGTAGTCAGTGCGATTCAGATAGCGGTCGAGAAACGACAGCGAATACTTGCCGTCCTGATCAGCGATGTGTACACAGCTCATGGTTGCCCGGCCACTCTTAAGAATCTTAATGCCGTTAACACTGCCAACGGTTGCGCAAAAAGCGGTATTGGCGCTGTCGCGGTTGTAATGGTCGATCAGTTCCCTGAACAACAGGTCGTCACTGCCAGAGATAAGAATATTTTTCTGGAGTTCGGTGTTCTGATGAATCCAGCGATCAATTATTTCCTGGGCAAAAATGATTTTGCCGCCAAGTCGTGTATAAGGGATTTCGCCGTCTTTTACCAGTTGGTAAATCTTCTTCTCATTGATATTAAGATAGGCAGAAACCTCTTTTGTAGAAAGAATGCGCATCAGGCTTTCTCCTCAGTTCGGGCTTTTCGACAAGTATAACCGATACCCGGCAATCCTTCAGCAAAATTCGTCGCAATACTGCTCTGATCAGTCTATGGTTTGACACAACAGTAAGTCCGGGTTAGTATTAGGTAGGATTAGTATGAATTTGTACGAATTTTACAGGCATTGGAGTAAAAATGCATAGAATACGCATTTTTTTGGTCAAGAGAATTAAGATTCTTGCCGCTCTGCTGGTTTTTACGGGCTTAAGCCTGGCCGGGCTGGCTGAACAACCTCATGAGAAACAGAAAGAGTCGGCTGAGAAAGCGTCACAATGTTCAATAGCTGTTGTCCGCTCCGGTGCGCAGATCGCTACGGTTACCGCCGAACTTTTGACCGGACTTGAAACTGTTGACCTGACCCTGCCGGATGTAAAGAAAACACAGAGCGGCCCGCGCCTGCTTGACCTGCTGACCGCCCTTAAAGTCACCGAATACAAGCAGGTAAAGGCTTACGGCTACGCCAAGGGACGACTGGCAACCGCTGAATACACTATTTTAAAAGAAAACATGCATGATCGTATAATACTCAGCTATTCGCGCCGCGGCACCGCCAAGCTGGCAGTGCCCGAACTCGCTTTCGACGACTGGCTGGTCGATGTTTACAAACTGGAAATCGAATGACAAGAGTTATTTACATAGGCATCGACGACACCGACAATCTTGAGAGCGTCGGCACCGGCCGGGTTGCCCGCGGTCTCGGCAAACGTATCGAAGAGCTCGGACTCGGCAACTCTCTTGGCGTAAGCCGACACCAGCTGCTTGTTCACCCGGAGATCCGCTATACCTCGCATAACAGCAGCAAAGGACTCGCCATTGAGAGCACTGCCGCGCTCGCAGATTTTTTCGAACCGTGCATCGAATACATGAAAAGCTGCTGGCAGGAAGGCTCTGATCCAGGTCTGTGCATATGTGAGCAAATGCAGCTCAGCCCGGAAATCAACGAATTTGGCGCAAGAGCAGAGAAAGAACTGCTCAGCAAAGAAGAAGCTTACAGCATGGCGCAGAAGCACGGAATATTTCTGCGCGAACTTGGCGGTGACGGTGGCGGCGTAATTGGCGCCCTGTCGGCAGTAGGACTGCGTTCTACCGGCAACAACGGTCGACTTGTCGAAGTGCGCGGTATAAGAGACCTTAAAGGAATTGTAACAGTATCTGAGATTCTTAACAGATCCGGGATTGTGTCAGTCCATGACACCGAAGGTAATGTTCTTGGCAAAGACGAACAAATCGACAGCCTGGACTGGATCAGACCGAGCCTGATCAACTGGCAGCCGGTTCTGCGCGTAACTCGCCAGGCAGACGACCAGGGAAAAGCGAGATGGATTCCGGCAGAACGAGCCTTTAGAAACACAGGGGGAAATCGCAATGACTGACAAATACATGGTGGCAAATCAGCACGAGACAGCAATCGGCCTGAGCGAAAGCACGGCACCGCGCGTGCTGCTGCAGATTCTCGGCATTGTTATTTTTGGTGCCATAGCAGCAATGGGCAAAAAGGCAACGATGGATCTCGGCATCTCCGGCCACAGCGCTCTGCTATGGCTCAGCGTAATGATAGCCGGCCGCGCACTGATACAGCGCAATGGGGCTGGTTTCGCGCTTGGCGTCTCGACTGCGCTATGGGGCATGCAGACAGGCATGAACAACTCTCTTCTGCACAATATCGGCCTCTATGGCACAACCGGCCTGGTTCTTGACCTGGTCGCACACCGCTCTTCTCTCGACCTGAGACACCCGCTCGGAGCCATTGTCGGCGGCGCCCTCGCCCACATGGTTAAATTTCTGTTTATTATCGGAAAAGCATCTGTGAGCGTTACCGCGAAACGCTTTGTGCTAATGGGAGTTCTGCAGTCAGCAACCCTGCACCTGATATTCGGCATCGGTGCCGGACTGATCGGATTTGGCATCTGGAGTCTGTTTAAGCCACGCTTCAACAGATCAGACCTTAGTTCAAGCTGATTTTCCCATTACCTGAATTTGCAAGGCCGCCCGCTCTGCCGATCGGGCGGCCTTTTTTATTCTTGTAATTTTAGTATATTTATTGTAATAATTTGTAACTATTTAAGACTTTTATTCTCGGAGTGCCAAATGAAATCAAGATTTTTTCTAATACTGATGCTTGTTGCGTCGCTGTTGCCGCACACAGGCTCAGCCGCCGAAACCCAATACGCCGGTGTATTCAAACTCGATGAAATAGTTGTCGAAGATACTCGCCCTGAGCTCGAAAGCTCAAGCAGGTTGCGGGTTATAGACGAAGAAGAGCTTGACCAGAGAGGCGTGCGAACGCTTGATGAAGCACTTGAACTGCTTCCCGGAATCAGCGTCAGAGTTGGCAATGGCGGCGCACCACGCATCGACATTCGCGGTTACCGGTCACGCCATGTCGTATTACTTCTCGATGGCGTTCCGATCAATTCAACTTACGACGGCCAGCTCGACCCCAGATTGATTCCGGTTGAGATCATCAAAAAAATCAAGGTTTCATACGGAACAGCCTCGTCAATCTATGGATCAGGCGCACTTGGCGGCGTGATCAACATTGTCACCAAAGGTGGCGAAGAAAAAAAAGACAGATTGTTTCTGCAGACCGAAACCGGCGCGCGGATTCAGCAATATGGCCTGCTACGCGCAAGCGGCAATGAGGGCGATTTCGATTATTTTCTCGGATTGAGCAATGAATCGCGCAACGGCTACGAACTTTCAGATAATTTCACTCCAACCAGCACAGAAGATGGCGGACGCCGCGAAAACAGCGACCTGCGCCGATCATCTCTGCTTCTCAAAATCAATCTCACCCCTTCCGAACGCTGGAAATACGGCGTTACTGTCGGCCAGCAGCAGGCAGAATTCGGATTGCCGCACTCAACAATCAATGACAATACCGATCTCTTTGCCAGCCGCGCAAAATTCGAAAGAGTCGATTATTCGCACAACGACATGATCCAGCTGTCAGCCGCCTACGATGCCCCCGGCCCGTGGGAATTCAAGCTCTGGCACTACTACAACCGCAACGAAGAAGAGACCAACGGCTACGATAACGCCGATTACATCGGCATGACTGACTACACCGTCAAAGGAACCTTTCACCAGACATCGAAAACCCGCATCAGCGGGCAAACTCTGCAGGCCATATATTCTGCCAGCGAGAAATCCAGTCTGGTGTTCAGCCTCAAATCAGACCGCAGCGACTGGGATTCTTACGGCCGCATAAGAGATATCGTGGTAAAAGACGGCAACTATGGACTCAGAGCTTTTTTGAACGACCGTTATCTCAAAAACCAGTCATTCGCGCTGGAATACAACCTGACCACGGGCAGCGATATCGACATAGTTCTTGGCGGCAGCCTGAATCGGCAGAAGCGTCAGGATCGCGGTGATCAGCAGGGAAATGAATTCAACATCGGTTTATCACGCGAGTTTGGCGAAAAGACGGTCGCGCATATCGCAGCTGCGAGAAAAATCAGATTTCCTGCAATTCAGCAACTGTATGATGCCGTCAGCGGCTCACCAGACCTGGATCCCGAGAAAGCCATGAATTACGAAGCCGGCCTTACCCACGACTTCAACAAGAAAACCTCAGCCGGCCTGACTGTTTTTCATAGCACCGTTGAAGACTATATTGAGAAAACTGAGAGCACCTCGGTCTATGAGAACTTCCAGAAATACCTGTTCAAGGGCATCGAGTTGTCAGCCCGACATCAGTGCCGCCAGCCGCTGCTGCTTAAAACCGCAATCACTCTCATGGAATCAGAAGAAGTCAATTCAACCGTGGGCAGAGATGAGCTGCAATACCGCCCCAAGACCAAGTTCTCCTTTTCCGGCACCTATAACGCCAAAAACGGCCTTGAGACCTGCTGCGAATTTCTGCATATAGACGGCCAGAGCTTTTATTCCAAGAAAGCGCCCTATATTAAAGCCAGTCTCAACGAGATAAATCTGACCAACATCAGGTTCTCAAAACCGGTTCGCTATGACTCTCTGCATGTCTATCTCGGTGTAGACAACCTGTTCGACCGCAACTACGAAACCTCATACGGCGTGCCGGCCCCCGGCCGCTTCTGGTATATGGGCCTGCAGGCCAATCTGTAACACCACGCTTTACAGTCAGAAATAAACCGTCATTTTCGCAGGGGCTGTCGCATAGCAATATGAAACAGCCCTTTTTCATGTACAGCCACCTTGAAGCGAAGCATTAACGAAACATCAGCTTGCATCAGAAACCTGAATCTGGGGCTTGCGAGACAGCCTCCTGCCCCCGGATTGACGCAGCCATGGCTTTTTGTCAATAATTGCTGCATTTCAGACACATAAAAATTCCCCCGGACAGAGGCTGTCCGGGGGATCCACAGGTATCCGGCATGGTCCGACCATGCCGGAAGGTTCACTTATTTTTTGACGCCGAAATAGAAGTTGCGGGCGCTGCCTGTTCCTTTTTCGACAATGCAGTAGAGTTCGCCGGTCGGGTCGACTCCGGCACTGGCATCGGCACCGGTCAAGGTTATGGCGCCTTTGTTGATGGTGAAGTCGAGCGCTCTGAGCGCATCTGCCTCGGCTTTTTCGGTTTTTGCGTCACTCTGTGCGTAAGAGTTGCCAGCAACAGCTACCTGTGCGCCATTCGAATATGAGACATAGGTGCTGTTTTCGGCACTGCTTTTTACAGCGGCTTCAACAAAGTTGCCGCCCCAGGTCGAGGCAGAATCCTGTTTGACGCCGACTGCGAAAACGCAGCGACCACCTGCTTTATAACTGACAAACGCAAACATGTTCCCCTCAGAATCGACCTGAGCATATTCGGATTTTGAGCTTGAGAAGGTGATGCGGCCGCCGCCGGCCACAGAGTAGGCTCCTGCGGTAAAGATGCTGGCGAGCGAATCGGGATTATAAGAAGACGTGACGGTAAATTCGCCTTCACCGTCAAATTTAAGTGCATACGCCTGAACTCCCGATTCGGTCGGCTTGTAAGAGGCATCAACAGTATCAGAATATTCAAACACATTGTAGGTGCCTTTGAGCGTGGCGTTGGTGGCGGCTGTCGGCTGCTTGATGAAAAGGCCGACATAAGGGGTTTTATTGAAAACATGAACCATGGCGACATTGCCGGAAGTTGCTACTGAACCTCGATTTTTGGTGACAGTCGAAAAGGTCAGTTCGCCATTGCTCTCGGCCACGGTATAGGTTGCATCAACCAATGATGCATCGGATTTTACCTTAAAGGTTTCAGTGACATCGCTGGTTTTCAGACCACTGTTGTAGACTACAGAGACGTCACTGACGCCAACCCAGCGGGTAGAACCGAGAGCGTTAACGTAGAACGCCCGGTAGTCACCAGAAAAGCGCGTCTGCGAAACAACGATGAGTTTAATGGCGGCGACAGCATTGTCTATTGCGGTTTTAAGTGCAGCTGCGGTTAAATCAAGACTGACAGTGCTGCCAATCTTGCCGTCGACGATGATCTGATTCTGAATAGCGGTCTTGACGGCGCTCAGATCAACCGACATTTCATCGACGGTTTTGCTGGTATTTTGCGACCAGGCCTCGTATACCAGAGCTTTTGCCGTAGAATCATAGTTTATCTCGACGTTTTCGATGTCATCATTGGTCTGACCGACAGCAACAGTGACGTGACCTATACGCTTCATAATTGCGGGAGCATCAGCGGCCGCGCCTTTGGCCACAATCTCGACAGTAACCCGATGGGTTCCGGGAGTTACAGAATTGACCACGGTCTTTGCCAGCGTAAGCTTCTTGCCGTCATCAGACAGATCAAGGTCGAAATAGAGCGGAGTGCCGTCATCGATTTTGACGCGCGCCTGAAATTTTTCAGCAACAGCGCCTCTGAGAGAAGGCACTTCACTGCCGCGCATGGCTTCGACAAACGTGCCCTTAGTGCCGGAGTCAGCAAAGGCCGAAACCACTATCTCACCGGTCAGAATTGGCGAATAGCCGTCGTCGTTATCATTGCCACCAATACAACCAGCCAGTGCAAAAACAGAGACAATAAGCATCAACGCAAACAAACGATTCAGAACTTTCACAACGACCTCCAGAAAATTTGCTTGCAGAATCTTAACACATTGCCATCTGGTTTTCGAAGCAAAACATAGATTATAAGTAACAATTTAAGCGTTTTAGTTTCTTTTTGTTTATTATTTTCCAAAAATTGCGAGTCGGCACATGAACTAGTGCTATTTCAGCAATTCCCGGCCAGAGTCGTCATTGCGAAGGTGAAACCATGAAGCGGCATGACGAAGCCATAAGCCAGCTCTTCGCTAATTGCATTGCACGCGAGGTTGCTGATGATATTTTGCCTTCTTACTGCGCAAGCATAAAGTTTGCTGCAGAAGCGAAATAAAAGCGCCCATAAGGTATAAATACCTTATGGGCGCTCGCAAAGCACAAACAGACTGTTACAGAATTTCGAGGCGTTTTACGGCTTCGATAAAGTCTTCGCGATGACCGAAGGCCGAGAACCTGATAAAGCCTTCGCCGGCCGGGCCAAAACCGGCACCGGGCGTGGTTACGATCTGGCACTTTTCGAGAATCTCGGTGAAGACTTCCCAGGATTTACGGCCGGGAAAATGCGCCCAGACGTAGGGAGCGTTGATACCACCGCAGCTTTTGATGCCTTTCCTGTCGAGCGCCTGCTTGATGATCTTCGCGTTGTCCATGTAGTAGGTGATAAGGCTACGCATCTCGGCCAGCCCCGCAGCTTCAAGCGCGGCCATGCCGCCATGCTGAGCAATATTTGAAGCGCCGTTGAACAGCGTGGTCATGATGCGGTTCCAGTCGTTGCGCACCGGCGTGCCATCGTCGAACTTGAGTTGATCGGGAACAACAGTCCAGCCCAGGCGTACACCGGTAAAACCGATTGGTTTTGAAAAAGAGCTGACTTCGATCGCCACTTCGCGTGCGCCTTCGATTTCATAGATAGACTTTGGCAGTGAAGGGTCGGAAATATACTCGCTGTAAGCAGAGTCAAAAATGATGATCGAGCGATTTTTGCGGGCAAATTCAACCAGTTCGCTGAGCTGCTTTTTGCTGGCAACCGCACCGGTCGGGTTGTTTGGCGAGCAGAAATAAATCAGGTCGGTTCTCTGCTGACTGCTCAGATCCGGGAAAAAGTCGTTTTCAAGACAGCATTTCATGTAAACAATGTTGTCGAACTGACAGCGCGCATCATTATAATAGCCGGTAACTCCGGAAATGACCGAGCCATCAACGTATACTGGATACGAAGGGTCCTGCACCGCCATGGTAACTTCGCTGCCAAACATGGTCTGCAGGCGTGCAATATCACACTTGGCGCCGTCAGAGATAAAAACTTCGTCACCCTTAATCAGGCCGCCATAGAGCTTTTCAGCCAATTGCGCGCGAAATTCAGTGATTCCCTGTTCGTCGCCGTAACCACTGTAACCTTCGCGGGTGCTGAGACGGTCGACTTCCTTTCTGAGTCCTTCGACAACATGCGGTGTCAGCGGCTCGGTCGTATTGCCGATTCCGAGACTGATTATCTTCGCCGAAGGGTTTTTCTGCAGATATTCGCGTTTGCGTCGGTTAATCTCGGGAAAAAGATAGCCGGCAGTGAGTTTCGCCATGTTCGTGTTGCGTTTAACCATGATTAAGCCTTGAATCCTTCGAGTTTATTAAAGTCGAGTGTTGCAAAATAATCTTCGAGAGTCTCGGCGCGCCTGATCTCGACCGTTTTGCCGTTCTCGCGCAGCAGCAGTTCTGATGATCTGAGCTGGCCGTTGTAGTTGAAACCCATGGCATGCCCATGCGCACCTGTGCAATGTATCACGATTACATCGCCGATTTCCAGTTCGGGCAGCATGCGCTCGACCGCAAATTTATCGTTGTTCTCGCACAGCGGGCCGGTTACATCGTATTTGTGGTCAGACGGTAGTTTTTCTTTGCCGAGCACGGTAATATGATGATACGAGCCATACATGCCAGGTCGCATCAGATTCGCCATGCTGGCATCGAGGCCGGCATACTGACGATAGATGCTCTTGAGGTGCCTGACACGGCTGACCAGCCAGCCAAATGGCCCGGTGACCATGCGGCCATTTTCCATGACGATTTCGAGCGGAGCCAGACCATTGCCGACGATCAGTTTTTCGTAGTCGGCCTTAATATGCCGCGAAACCAGCTCAAGATCGACCTCTTTGTCGCCAGGATGATAAGGAATACCATAACCACCGCCCAGATCAATCATCTCAATGCGAACGCCAAGTTTCTGATGAATTTCGACGACGAGCTCGAACAACATTCTGGCGGTACCAACATGATAGTCTTCGCCAAGCTCATTCGAGGCAACCATGGTGTGCAGACCAAAGCGCTTCACACCCTTGTCTCTGACGATTTCATAGGCTTCAAGAATCTGTTCGCGCGTAAGACCGTATTTAGCCTCTTCTGGCTTACCAATGATTACGTTACCCTCTTTCAGCGGGCCAGGGTTATATCTGAAGCTGATCATATCAGGCATGCCAGCAGCTTTGTCGAGAAAGTCAATGTGACTGATATCGTCGAGATTGATGATGGCGCCAAGTTTGCTGGCCGCCGCGAATTCATCAGCCGGAGTGTCGTTCGACGAGAACATGATGTTTTCTCCGGTAATGCCGGCTTTTTCAGCAAGCACCAGCTCGGCCATTGAGCTGCAATCAGCGCCCATACCTTCTTCGCACAGGATTCTCATGATAAACGGGTTGGGCAGTGCCTTTACCGCAAAGTAATTCTTGAAACCGGGCATCCAGTCGAAGGCTTTTTTCAGCCGCCGGGCATTAGCGCGAATCTGCTTTTCATCGTAGAGATGAAAGGGTGTCGGATACTTTTTGAGCAGTTTGAGCGTCTGATCTTTGGTTAATGGGTATTGTCCGAGCATATCAGTCAAAATATCCTTTGGCTTTGAGTAATTCAGCGTTGAGAATGCCGCCGCCGGCGGCGCCCCGCACGGTGTTATGCGACAGGCCGACAAATCTGATGTCGAAGACATTGCATTTTCTCAGGCGACCGACGCTGACCGCCATGCCCTTGTAGGCATCGCGGTCTTTGCGCGGCTGCGGCCGGTTGGGCTCTTCGCGATAAATAATCGGCTGCACCGGCGCAGAAGGCAGATTCATCTGTTGCGGCAACGATTTGAAATCGTGCCAGATACGTATAATTTCTTCGAGATCAGGCTTTTTGTCGCCGAATTCGAGGCTGACGCAGGCGGTATGACCGTCGACAACCGGCACCCGGTTGCAATGCGCAGAAATTTTTATTGTTTCCTCATGAATAATTTTGCCATCGTGGATTTTGCCAAGAATCTTGTGTGGCTCGTTTTCTGATTTTTCTTCTTCGCCGCCGATGAATGGCACGATATTATCGATCATGTCGAGCGATGGAACGCCAGGATAACCGGCGCCAGAAACCGCCTGCATGGTGGTTATAATCATTCTTTTTATCTCGTAGCCGGCCTGCAGCAGAGCGAAAACTGGTGTCATGTAACTCTGCAGCGAACAGTTCGGCTTGACCGCGACAAAACCTTTCGTCCAGCCGCGTTTGCTCTGCTGAGCGCTTATGACAGCAATGTGCTCGTGGTTGATCTCAGGAATCAGCATTGGCACATCATCGGTGCCGCGATGGGCTGAAGCGTTGCTGACAACCGGAATGCCCATAGCAGCGTAAGCGTTTTCGAGCTCGCGGGTCAGCTGTTTATCCATGTCGAGCGCTGAAAAAACGAAAACACATTTTTTATCGGCCAGAGCCGGGTTATTGGCGTCCTGAACTATCAGTTCGCGCACGCCAGCTGGAACATCAACCGTCATCTGCCATCTGCCGGCAACCGCTTCGCCATATTTTTTGCCGGCGCTGTTAGGCGAGGCGGCAACATAAACGACTTCAAACCAGGGATGCTGCGCAAGCAGGTTTATATACTGCTGCCCGACCATACCGGTCGCCCCAAGAACTCCTACTTTTATCTTATTCATATTACCTCTTAACTCTTGTTTCTATAACCCGGGCTTTCGGCGGGGATTTGCCGACAAATCAGGTGGTTTCGAAGAAAGCGCGGTGCAGCTCTCTGATGCAGGTGTCAGCCTCTTCGTCATCGACGATAAAGCTGATGTTCACTTTGGAAGCGCCCTGAGAGATCATCTGCACATTGATGGAACTGGCGCTCAGTACGTCAAAAGTGCGTTCGAGAATCTCAGAAGAGCGTTTAACGTTACCGACCATGGTAACAATAGTTTTGCCGGTTTTGATGTTTACATTGGCAATTTTTTCAAGCTCGGTTTTGAGGCCGTCTATACCGTTTTCGCGATTATCGAGCGTTACCGAAATACTGACTTCGCTGGTTGCCAGCATGTCTACAGAAACTTTCTGCTCGTCGAATATCTGAAAAACCTTGGCGAGGAAACCGTATTGCCCGAGCATACGGGTCGATACGATATCGACGACCGTGACTTTTTTCTTGAAAGTCAGCACACGCAGCATTTCGTCGCTGTCGTCAATCATGCTCAGAATAAGGGTTCCGGGGTGTGTCGGATTATACGAGTTTTTGACTCTGACCGGAATTTTCTTGCACATTGCCGGAATAATCGAACGCGGGTGCAGCACTTTGGCGCCAAAATAGGCCAGTTCGCTGGCCTCTTCGAACGAGATGTTTTTGACCGGCTGCGCATTCTTAACAATGCGCGGGTCAGTGGTCAGAATGCCGTCGACGTCTTTCCAGACCTGAATTTCTCTGGCACGCAGGGCGGCGCCCAGCACCGAGGCAGTCAGATCGCTGCCGCCGCGGCCAAGAGTAGTGATGTGACCGCTTTTGTTTTTAGCGATGAATCCGGTGATTATTGGTGTATATGCGTAATGGCTATCGAGATGGCCAAGCTTCTCGTCGATTCTGGCATAGGATTCTTCGAGTATTTCACCGTTGTTGTGATCATTGTTACTGGTAAAACCGATATCCCAGGCATCATAGAACTTTGCCTCAATGCCTATCCGGTTAAGATAACCAGAGATCAGCCGCACCGAAAGGCGTTCTCCAAAAGACACGAGATAATCTTTTGTGCGCGGTGAAAATTCCTTGAGCATTGATATGCCAGAAAGCAGGTCTTTAAGCTCATCAAGCAGACCTTTAATCACATCGACATTTACTTCGAGAGCCTCGGCAGTGGCCAGATGCAACTTTCTTATGTCTTTGATGCAGACCTTGCCGGTGAGTGCTCGTTCAGCGGCTTCAAGCAGATGGTCAGTCGTATCTCCCATTGCAGAAAGAACAATCAGAGGCTTTTCGGCAATATGCATTTTAATGATGTCGACTACATGCCTGATTCTTTCGGCATTTGCCAGAGAGCTGCCACCAAATTTCATGATGATCATCTGCAGTTACTCCTCGCGCAAGGTTTTGAGCAGCAAATATTACCTTTTTTGCCCGGCAACTTCAAGCGGCAAAAAAGCTATTGTGCCATCTTTCAGCTAAAATTGCGCTGCTGGCAAATTCGAATGTGACGGATGATCAGTCTTGTGGAAGCGGGTAATTGATGATGATTTTTTCTACCGCGCCGTAATCATCTTCGTTAAGTCCGATACGTTTCTCGACTTCTTTCTGGACAGTGGTCATGGCGCTCTGGGTTACCGCTTCTTCAACGAGGCGGTACTTTTTGGCAATATCGTCTTCGATTTTCTTCACTTTTTCCTGGTAGGCTTCCAGGCGCTTTTTCGTTTCTTCGCTGACCAGTGAGTCGACGACGTCGCGGCCGGCAGACTTGAGTTCGAGCGTAACCCGTTCACGAATTGAATCTTCCAGACGCGCCTGAAGCAGCTGCGGGTTGTGCATTATTTTGTGAGCCTGCTCAAATGTTTCAAAGGCTTTTTTAAGTTCTGGCTGTGAATCAAGCACACGCATGGCCTGTTCAAAACCTTTCTGAGCGATAAGATCACGAATATTGCCGCTGCGTGCGGTATTTATAAGGTCAACGGCCTGTTCGACCTTGCGTTTTACGTCTGGTGGCAGATTTTCGACGACAACTTCCTTGAGGATATCCTGACGGTTTACGGCCTCACCCTTGATAAGGCGCTGAACCAGGGGGTTTTCCAGCACTTTATCGGGCAGCAGTTTGGAAGCAAGACGCTCGGTCAGGCCTTTGCCGGTAGCTTCTTCAAACAGGAAGTTCACGGCATTATAGGGGTTACTGCTGTTCTTAACGAGATCAACAACCTTTTTTAACTTTTCGAACTTCTGAGTTACTTCATTGACCCGGTCGAGAGTTTCACTGATCCATTTTATCGCCTTAACAAAGCCGGAATCCTCTTTGGGCAATTCGGTCAAAAAATCATGCAGAAGAAACTGTTCAAGCTCGTTGCGGCGGGCGATGAGAGCCGCAACCTTTTCCTCTTTGAGTCCGGCTTCTTCCTGCAGTTTGAGAATCTCCACGTGCAGATATTGCTGGCGCTGGCGCAGTTCTTTGCGGTTGCCCCATTCTTCAGAAGTGTATGTAGCACGATTTTTTTCAATTTCAGCACGGGTATCAGCAATGATTTTTTTACACTCGCTGATTGAAGGAGTGCCATATGTTCCGGCATAGCGATGTTTCATGCTTTCGTCGGCCAGGGCAGCGTTTATCCGGTCAATCTCGGAGCGGCAGTTTTTAATGACCTCACGAAATCCTTTAGTGTTCGCCCAGTTGCCAGCACGCGACTGGTAGGTTCCTTCAGCAATTTTTGCCTGCATGTCAGCGATATACTGGCGCGAGTATGCAACCGCATCTTCAGCGCTTTTAACATTGTCAGCCGTAGCTTTGCCGGCGCCATGATTCTTTCTGGTTTCTTCAAGCACGCGCATGTGCTCTTCCAGACTTTTTTCCTGAGTTTTCACATCTTCTTCGTGGCCCTGAATAAGTGCCGCGAGATCTTTTTCAGCCTGAGCAATCTGATCTTCGTTGCGTTTAATCTCGCCGGCAGCATAGTCGTGAATGCCCTTTATCGCGTCTTCAAAATATTTAATGTATTCGAGCTTTTTCTGGTTCTGAAAAAAGTAGTCCCATTTATTCTCGTCAAGCTGCGCCTCGACAAGGCGTTTATCGGATTTGAGGCGCTCAATGCGCTCGTTTAATGCCGCGCGCTGCTCTTCGGTAAGATTGGGCGCGTCTTCGCTCTGTGCCTTTGCTATTGAGCTTTCGGTAAGCGTCATCAGGTCACGGGCCCAGCTTTTTTTCTGGTCGACCATCTCTTTAATTTCAGCAGAGAGACGTTTAACCTCGTCTTCGTTACCAGCCTTGCGGGCTGCCTGCATCTTTTGCAACGCCGTGCGCTCGGCGATGTAAACCGAGCTGATAATGCCTTCCTGAGCCTGAACGGCAAAAGCCGCCAAAATCAACACTCCCGCGAGAATCCCCTTAACCAGCCTTTTCGCAATATCTTGCAGTCTTAACATTGCTGTCTCCCTGTTTTGTATTAAAGTGTAAATTTAAGTACCTTCTTATCGCAGTATTATAACAGCCATAAATGATATTTCAAGGAACTTGCTTTCGAGACGTAGAGAGACTGGAGCTCGCACAGCATGGCATGATAGCGGCAGCTGGAGAACTTTTCGACTGTCTCGACAGCCTCAGTGGTAAGCTGTGATTACTTGCCCTGTTTTTTTGATTCGATAAATTTCATTATGCCTTCAACTTCGACGAAGTCTTCGTCGAAAGCCTGAAGGAATGTGGGTGATCCGGGAATTTCATTCGCTTTAACACTCAGCAGGGCTTCGAGAAATTTTTCGCGCAGGTTTAGCGGACAATCCTGTCGGCAGACGATAACATCAGAAGGAATCTCGTTGGTTTTGGCGAGCACAATGATCTTGTCAAGAACGCTTTTGTCTTTGATCGAGTTCAGAGTGTCGTCGAGGCAAACCCCGGCGTCGATCTTTCCGGCAAGAACAGCGCGCAGAACATTATCGTGGTTTTTCAGAAAAAACACCTTGGAATCCCGATATGGGTTGATACCAAGCTGCAGCAACAGATACAGCGGGTAGATATAGCCGCTGGTTGATTCGGGATCGACAAACCCAATCCTGGCGCCTTTGAGGTCTTCAAGGCCCTGAACCCTGCCTTTGGCTGGTGCGATGAACACGCCACGGTAGGTGGTAGCCGCACCGAATTTCGCCTTGGCAACAGGCATCAAATGGTCTTTGTCACGACGGCTCAGATAGGCAGTCGGGCCAACCCAGGCGAAATCGATGTTGCCACGGGCGAGAGCGTCGATAACACTGGCGTAGTCATTGCGGTTTGAAACAAGGCGAACTTCTTTGGCGCCGGTCTTTTTCTGCAGCAAGCGCAGCAGCGGAACCACCTGAGTCATCATTTCACGCAGGCTTCGGTATGGAATGCGGCCAAGGCGAATACTTTTTTCTTCGAGCTTGATTGGCGCTCCCGGCTCAAGCAGCGGCGGCCGGGCCTCGACAACCGGCTGATCAGGGCTGGCGTATTCCCCCGAATCGGCGTTGTCAGAATAGGCA
>Ga0154428_1162_pt1 | contig 17128 bp, 18 predicted proteins | sample RifGroC2_FD_115932 | JGI IMG/M metagenome (GOLD analysis project Ga0154428, IMG submission 115932) | Candidatus Riflebacteria bacterium GWC2_50_8 | reverse complement strand
GACTATCTGCAACAGAAGCGCAACGAACTGATCTATGCCGAGCAGTCACATGGTCTGGAAAAACTGCGCCAGATCGATGAGGGCTTTGCTTATTTTTTGAATAAGCTTTCCAACGAAATCCTTGAAAAATTGCACCGGCATATCAATGCAAATCTGCCTCTGGCAAAACAGAAAGAACAGATTGCCAGCATGCGCAAACTCTTTGCCAAAGACTATCAATGACTTTTCAATATCTCTGCTTCGATAAGTCCAGCGGCATCGGGAAATATGCCAACGCCGGCGGCTGCTCACCCGTTCTTGTCTGCCCCGAATCAGCCTCGACCAGTGAAATCACACTATCTGGGCCCGTTCTCGGTGGTTTTAAAAATTCAAAATTTTCCGAAATCGAACTGAAAATGCAGCCTGGCCAGGCGCTGGTGCTATACACCGACGGCATCATCGAAACCAAAAACCCCGATGGCGCCGAAATTGGCTACGAACGCTTTAATGAATGGCTGCTTAAACACTACAGCGTCGATGCTGCCGCTTACTATCACGCGGTCTACAATGAATACCTGATATGGCTCACCGGCGGCGACGCTCAGGATGACCTGACACTGATCATGATGGTTTACCGCGGCTCAGATGCGCCCGATAACGCACAAACGGCAATATAAAACGCAGGGGTTCAACATGTTGAACCCCTGAACGATAAACACATTTTTTTTAAAGCCGGAACCTTAAAATTTTATCTTCTGGTCGACGACTGGAACCAGGTCAGCGCCAATAACCGACAGATAAGCTTCGCCGCCTTTTTCCACGCCGATGTTAACGCGCGAAACGCCTTCTGAGTTGGATCTGGCCGACGACATCTGACTGAGATCCTTGGTATAGCAGGTTACTCTGGCATCTTTGACCGGCTTGCCGTTGCTGTCAATGACAGTTACGATCGCCTGGCTCTCACCGGCAATCGACTCGCTGCGCACTTCAACAGAGACTTTTTCAGGGTTGCGGGTTCTGATCATGGTAGTGCCATCGCCAAAAAGATGCCACTGCTCCATCATCTTGACGCCTTCACCCGTCGGCTCGACGCCGTAAATCTCAAGACCCTTGATAATGCCGTTAGTCATCAATCCGCCCACGGTCTTGTAAGTATCGTTAATGATAAAATCGCTGACGATGGCGGCCTGAACCTTGATCGGAGGCACCCACGACTGATTGGTGGTCGAACCAAAAATCGCCACGGCACCACGCGGATTCTCGATATTACCAGCGTTCATCCAGGCCTCACAGAAGCTGTCCTTGCCGACAAAGTTGCCGTTGACGCAGGCAACACTGATGATGACCGGCAGTTTGAGGCCGTTTTCAAGTTTTTCGCAATCGGCGGTATTGAAGTCGGTTGTTGACCAGGCCGTGGTAGAACCGTGACCCATGTAGTTGATCAACGAAACGCCACGGTTAACTGCAGTGAAAACACTGTCTTTAAGCGATGAGCGACTGTCTGAATCACGGTCGGCAGTAACAGAAAATGGCATCGGCTGTGTGGGAAAATGCGGATGCCCCATCCCTGGCATACCCGGGAAAGAGCCTGGATAACCGCCACCCGGGTAAGGATAGCCATCATAGCCACCACCATCGTTTGCTGGCGCTTTCGGGTCATAAGCAGAGGCAACTTCGCTGAATCGCGAAGCAAGCAGGGCCTGACGCAGTTCTTCGACACGTTCATAGTCAGGCGGGTTGCCTTCGCTGCTGGCAATGCCGAGCGCGCGGCCATACCAGTCTGCTTCTTCGTTCTGGGCAGGGTATTGTTCGTAGTTAATGATCTTGGCGATCTGGTAAGCAACTTTTTCGGGGGTTGCTGCCGAAATGCGGCTGATTATAGCATCAGGAACATGGTCATCACCGGCAAGCTTTACATAGACCGGGTCAGAATCTGCCTTTTCGTTCGCGCCCTTATTCGTTGGAATCTGCTCGGCATCACCGACGAGAATAACGTTGGTAAAGCCTGCTTCGTCATACTGTTCCTGCAGAAAAACTTTGATATTGTCTGCTGTTGCGCCACCGATTTCGCTGGCGCCAACCAGAAGGGTTCTGATGCCGCATTTCTGCTTCCAGTCGGCGAGTGCTTTGGCAGCTATCTTGAGCTCGTCGGCCGCTATAATGATCAGACGGCCATTTTCGTCTACAGACGAAACACGGTGCGGTAACGAAGCGTAGTTGAGAAAAGTCCGCTGGTAAATAGGCGCAAATGCCTTTGACAGGTCAGAGCGACCTCTGTTTACGTTTTCGCCACCCTGGCCAGCATACTTGATTTTCGCGTGCAGGTGACTGTAAATGCGCAGTTTGTTGGTTACCGGGTTATACTGCACCGGAATAACGTTAAGCCGCACACCGCGTGCTTCTCTAAAAATGAAAGGTTTTGAAATCTTCACCAGATCTTTGTCAGCCGGAAACCAGGCATTTTTCTCATATACCGGCCCGGTTTCAAATGGCACAGTAGAGGGATCTACGTTGCGCAAAATTGCACCACGCGCAGGCACAACCGGCTGCTCGAGAGCGATCTCGCTGTATTTGCTGTCGATAACTTCGAGAACCGGTTTCTGATTCTGGGAGATCATAACCATACCAGTAAGCACTGGCAGCGCGGGCATGCCCTTGTCGAGCAACAGGTCGGCATAATCCATATAAAGTCCGGTATAATCTTCACCAGAAGCGTTAAAAGTGACTTTATTGAGCTTGGGAGTGGTCACGTGGATGTCAGCCTGCAGGCTGCGGTCACTGTCGACCCTGATCTGGGCATCGGCTGACCCGGCAGCCGACAGCACAAAACAACCAAGGATAATCAGCGAAGAACGTTGCAAAAACTTATACATGAACTCTCTACCTTTCATAAACCGAGAATCAGGAGCCCAGCTCCGATGCTTTCATACTATAACACATTTTTACGCTATCCTGATGAATGCACACCTGTTTTTATGAAAGCAAAAACCCGACAACGCTGCACAATGCAGGCCGTCGGGCTTATTGAACGACAGGAAGGATTTACAGCTGTTTGAATGTAACCGGCTGATCAGGAGCCTTGCTGTAATCAGCATCTACCAGCCAGGCTGAGTCTTTGCCAGCGCACAGATAGCGCTTAACATAGTATGGGTTTTTAAATTCAACCTTTTTGAGAATCTCGCCAGCTGCGCTGTAAGTGTGCAGAACCTGGCTGTTGGTGTCACCTTCGGGCGGAATGAAAGAAAGCAGGTATTCGCCATTTGCATTTACATGCCACAGGCGCGGGTTCTGCATTTCGGGCAGACCAAGCTGGATGCGCGACAATTCAGCGCCATCAGCGGCAAGCTTAACATGAAAGTGGCCAATTTTGTCTTCAAAATGAATCATGTGCAGGTTGTTGTCGCTGTCGACAGCAAAACCAGAACACTGCCATGCTACCTGGCGCAGCTGTTTACCATCTGCTGCGAATGCAGCTATAACAGAATTGGCATAATCACCGACGTAAAACTGACCAGTACTGTTGATTTCGATTTCGTCGAGCTGAATAAGGTTTTCGGGTTTGATTTTCAGCAACTCTTTACCGTCAGTATCAAATTTGATGATAAGGCGCTCCATGGCCTCGACAACAATGATCGCTGAAGGCTCAACGGCATCTTTGCCGGCAAACTGCAGCGCAAAGTCATCGATAATAAATTCTTTGGGTAATGACGGTACGGCAATCTGCTTGATCATTTTGCTGGCTGCATCAAAACACAGAACCCGACCATTTGCTGAATCGAGAACCCAGAGGTTGTCGCCAACCACACGGTAAGAAGCCGGACCGACCGGGAAGTCTTCAGCGCCAACCGGGGCGATGATACCTATCGTGCCGGCGTCTTTGCCAAATGGCAGCTGCCAGGCAAAAGCCGGGGCCAGAATCAACATTGTCATTGCTACGACCGCTACAATTGCTTTGCTCATATAGTTCCTCTTAAACAGATGCGGATTGTTGAGCGCTTACGGCGATCCTGAGATCGCAGATCCGCAGGTCAATCGGCGAACTGAGCAAGGGAATCCTGGAAACGTTTATACTGTTCCTTGTATTGATCAAGGGTTTTCTGATCTTTATACCGGATTCCGAACACGCGTCGAGTATTGATCTGAGGATCCTGCACGTCTTCATAGGTTCGGCAATAGGATCCGTCCTTAGCCTCGATAGTGCATTGGCGAACCTGCTTCCCGTCCTTATTGCTGTCTTCTAAGGTTAGCTGTTTCTCGGTTTCTTGATTCAACAGAATGTCAGAAGGGTCTCCGCTCCATTGTGGCGAGAATACATAGAATGCCACCTCATCTGAAGGGGAAACGAAGAACACGCTATCATGGCCTTCTACACTGGTGACGCCTTTCAGTGAAGGCTCAACTCGGAAATCGGCGGGATACAGGATTTCGAACCAGGCTCCCTCGAATTTCTTCCATTCCTTGTCCGAAGGTTCGTCAGCCGCAAAAGTGAATTGAATTCCAATGGCAAGGGCGAAGACCGCTACCGCGATGAAAAGAGAGGCTTTGCGTTTCATTGTTGTGTCCTCCAACTAATTATTTGCTTGTGGTCATAAAACAACCGGGTGTAACTATGACAACTGGATCATTCGAAATCTGGGACTAGTATCCTGTGCAGTATTGAAAGTGCATGGGATCATTCGGAAGCTGATAGAAGCCATACTTGCGGAAAACTTCGGCCAAGCGCCGCTGTCCAGCTGTCATTCTGCTGCTGCCCATGGGGTTTTCCGAGGCATTGATATCGATCCCGATTCCCCACGCATGGGTGCTCGGACTTGTGCCGCCTCTCTTGTTTCGGTCGTTAAAGCAGCCATCATTGGTCTTGATGAGATTAGACAGGCCCAGCGCTTTGATCTCATCAAACACTGCCTTCATGCGCGCTGCTATCAAGCGATGACAGGTGATAGACCTCGCCGATCCATTCGGGCCGGCAGCCATGGTAACCGTAACCTGATTCGCGCCGCGCGCTCCGAATACCCGCTCAATTCCGGCTCGTCCATCGGGGCGCTCCAGAGCTGGAAGCGCACCAACTCCAGCAGTTCCAGCAGCGTCTGCCGTGTTAGCATTACCGACATTTTCTGCGTTTGGATCAATAGTAACAACATTGGCGTTGTTGGCGGCAGCCTGCTCGTTATTGTTATTAGCGGCGGCAGTGTTATCGGCAGGAGCATTATTGTCATTGTTAGCTACCTGGCCAAAAGTGTCGACAACATTTTTAATTGCCGGCATTGCCTGCTGAACGCCATTGGCGATCTTGCCGATCACATCAAGAATCTGTTGAGCATCGCAGCCGGTCATGAAAAATGACGCTACCAGAAGCATTAAAACAGCGTATCTTCTGAACTGTCGCATAATTTCCTCCTCAAAAAATGACGAATTAAACACTTTCAACTAGCATTACGCTACTGCCCGCACATAAATAACAAGATTTTTTTCAATCTGCGAGATTCAGCAGCAATTGCGCGGCAACCGAGGCTTCTGACGCCTCCTGCGCAATCGGTATTATTCCAGAAATCGTAAAAAGAGTCTCTTTAAGTGAATCGAGGCCGCAGACAACTACGTGTCCGTCAAAGTCACGATCGACGAGCAGAATCGCATCAAGCAGTTCGCCCATGGCCGGGCTGTTAATAAGCTTGCAGGCCGAAAAATCAAAAATATATTTCTTCTGACCGGCAGCGGCCATTTCCCGTAACTTGTCGGCCAGACAGGCTATTCCTTCGGCTTTGCAGTTGCCAACAAAGCTGAATACCGGAATTCCGTTCTGATCACTAATCTTTAGCTGTGTATTATCCAATGCCGCCCTCCTGAATCTGTACATAATTAATACCACAGGGAGAGGTAAAAATACCAGTGCAACATCTGTTGCCGGAATACAGAACATTAGAATATGCCGGGTATAAAAAAACCGGTTCCTGTTACAGAACCGGTTTCTGGGAAGCTATTTAGAGAACAGTTAGAAAAGACTGAGTTGATGCCTTTCGGGAAGCGTGCGATCAAGAATCTCGCCCATCAGCTTGTTGCGGGCGGCAGTGTCGCCAACCGCTTCAAATCTGAAGCCAAGATAGATACCGACATACTGCTTACCTGAAGAAGCTTTGTCTGAGATGTAAATCGCGGCACCGCGACCGTCGGGCATAGTAGCAAACAGCTTGCCATTGCCGGCAACCTTCATTATTGTCACATCTGAAGCTGTTTTCGCCGACTCGCTACCGTTCAGCTCAAATTTGAAGTCACTCTTGCCTTTGCAGATCATTTCGTCGAAATCTTTTTCTTCTGCAACAAAGGTGAACTTGAAATAGTCTTTGAGGAGGCTGCGGTGAACATTAGACTTGCCAAAAGACTGGGCTGCAACCATCAATCGACCACCGTTGTTGAGGTAATCCTTAAGATCGTCTGAACTCGGAGCAACCTGACCCATGCTGCTGGCACTCACGCTATCGGTAATTACCATGCCGCCTTCGGCAAACTGATTCAGGATCGGCTTGAATTCATAAGCAAATACGGATGGATCCCAGAGGATCTGGAATTTCACGTCGTTGGCCTTGAGAGCCTGTGCAATCACGGGCAGAGTCATCATGTCTTCCACCATCTGTCCGCACAGAAGAACTTCGGCATCGCGCTTGAATTCAGGCACTTTTTCGAGAAATTCATCCCAGCTCGTGTCTTTGGCAAATTTGAGAGCCTTGTAGGTATTTCTGAAGCGATAAGCCTGCGGGAAATAAAGACTAAGACCATGGCTGTCGCCCATTCCCTGGGTGTGTCCTTCGATAACCATAGGTGAAGTCTCGGGAAACTTCGACACAATCAGGTATTCCTTGCCCTGTTTGATCCGGCGCTTGTCAAGTTCCTTACCATCTTTAAAAATAACCTGATAGTTGATTTCTTCGACAAAAACGATCTTCTCAAGAGCTTCATCCTTAACCGGCTCAAAAGGTCCAATCTTGGCGTAGAAACCACCGCCATCCAGTTCACGCAACGGAGTCATTGCCAGTCTTGAGTTGAAGATGCGGGTGCCTGCTGGCCAGAGCTCTTTGGGAGGAGTGCGCCAGTTGTTATAACCCCAGATTACCACGCCGGGCTGTTCGCTGGTTATGATTACCGGCTGCGCCAGTTTACTGTTTTCAACCGGGTATCCGATAGTTTTTATGATATCGATGCAGATTTCTCTGATGTTTGTGGGAATCTCAGGCACCTGCGCCAATTTGTGGGCGAAATCAACAAGATCGACCATGGTATCGTCTGAATAACGCTTGATTGAAGCAAATCGACCACCTTCGGCAACCAGAATATCAGCATAAAGCTGATGATTGTCGAGCAGAAACTTGCCGAGCGTGTCAAATTTTTTCACCAGAGCTGGCAGTTTGCCCAGGTCAGTAGCTGACTTGGTGACTGGTGAGCCCATGACAAACGAATTGGTAGCCGACCCGCCTTTGGCGTAGGAATACACATAGGTACCAACCATGCGCTTGGTCATCTCGCGTGCCGACAAAGCCGGATTTTTAACGAGCGGCCCGAGATAATCAGCATAGGGCATGCCCTGACCCGGCTCGTTTTCTTCAGATGCGACAAGAAACTGGGCAAAATCAGATAATTCGTAAGCAACCTCAATGGTGCCCATCAGACAGGCGTCGAAATCTACTATGGCAAACTTCGAAGCCTTGCCGTTAACCTTCGACAGCTCCTGCTGGCCCTCGCGCAACGCCCAGGAAACGTCAGTCATGCTCAGCATTTGGTCGCTTTCCTGATCTTGAGCAACACCAAGCCATCCGGCGCCGTGGTTCCAGATTACGACCATAACATTGTCGGCCGGATAAGTCTTGACGCCCCACTTGACGAATTCGGCCAGAGTCTTCTTGTCGCCCATATTCTGTTCGCCAAGGTTCCCGACCATCTGGCTGCCAATCTTGCCCATGTCACTGTCTTTTGTTACATAATAGCGACGGGTGCCAGTCCAGTTACCGTCTGCAATAGTAGCACCTTCCATACCTTCGCGCATACGGTCGAGCTGAGCGACGATGTTGACCTTGTCACTGCTGCCAACCTGTTCCATTTCGTTGACATCCTGCAGGCCAAAGCGCTCAAGATCGTTATCAGCGCAGATATAGGCAAGCACTGTCCATGGTTTGCGAGCCTGGGGACCAACAGTCGCCGGCTGCGAGCCCTCGGTCTCAAAAGCTACGTTATGCTGAGCATCGTCATACCACGAAATCGGAAATTCTTTAAGCGGTACATCTTTGTAAATCTCAGCAACTGCTTCATAGCGAGATTTCTTTGCATTCGCTTTCATGGTTGTATAAACCGTCTGCCAGTATGCGCTGAGCTTGTCAGCACCGGCTTCCTTGTTGTTCGCCTGAAATTTGCGGCGGTCAACAAGCTTTTTTACCAGGTCATTATAGGCGAGATCAAGTGGAAAGCCCGATTCTTTGATTACCTTGCCCATCAGACCATCAAGAGCGGGCTTGTCGCTCATTACCGCAAACGCCCGATCTGTTACTTCATCGGCCTTTGCGGCGTAATTAGCCATGAATTCGGCTTTATAGTCACCCGCAATATTTTCGGCAAAGTTCCGCTGCAGTTTTTTGGGAAAATCCGCCAGCAGACTGGCAAGAAATTCTTCAGAGCGCTTGTCGCCAAGATATTCGAGTGTGATCTTGCGCAGCCAGACTTCGCGCAGCATGGCCACTTCGCCAATCAGCGCTTTCTGACTGGCTGCATCAGCAGACGATTTGGTTGCTGCACTTTTTGTAGTAGCCTTGGTCGCCGGTTTCTTTACTGGCTTTTTTGCTGTTGCAGGTTTTTTAGCTGGTTTGACTGCCGGCTTGGGTTTTGTCGTAACCACCGGTTTCTTTTTCTGTGTTGTGGCTGTGGCTGCTTCGATCCAGAGCGGGTTGACCGCTGCCAGAGCGAATATAACCATCAATAAAGCCAGTAAGCGCTTTCTCATATTCCATTCTCCTTACATAAGTGCTGACGAGGCGTACATAACTATAAGATTATACCCTATTCAATTCTTTCACGTAACCCCCGCAATTACAAAAAAAAAACGAAAAAACACAGTCATGACAACCTCTCGAACTCATAGGCTTGAACAGTTGCGAGTAAAAATTACACTGAAATATCTGCTAAATTCTTCCATATTGCCGCTAAAATCGTGTATAAGTATAGAATTAACTTCAAGTCGGAGAATAGTAGATGAATCTGATATACCTGTCGCCCCACTATCCTGCTCATTATTCACAGTTTGTCGAATGTCTGGCCAAATACGGAGTAAAGGTATTCGGCATATCAGATCTGCCCGACGAAGCGCTTGACCCACGCCTGCGTGACGCCATGAGCGGTCATTACAAGGTTGAAAACCTTGAAAATGTCGATCAGGTCTTACAGGGCTGCGGCTTTTTTAATGAACACATCGGCAAAATCGATCGCGTTGAATCGCATCTCGAACCCTGGATAGAACTGGAAGCCGTGTTGCGTGAAACCTACAACATCCCCGGCCCCAAGCCAGCCGAACTGCAGTTCATCAAGCGCAAATCGAAAATGAAAGACCTGTTCAGAAGAGCACAGGTACCAGCTGCCAGAGGTGAACTGGTAAACAACATCGAACAATGCAAAAAGTTCATTGCCGGCAACTACCCTGTTTTCATTAAGCCCGACATCGGCGTCGGTGCGGCTGACACCTACACCATAAGATCAGAAGACGACCTGCGTAATTTTTTCAACGGCAAACAGAGCTACGATTATTTTATGGAAGACTTTGTCGACGGCGGCCTGATATCTTTCGACGGTCTTACCGACCAGAACGGCAACATTGTCTTCTACACCTCGCATATATTCAGCAACGACATTCACAAGGTCGTCGTAAAAGATGAGAACGTCTGGTATTACAACGTCAAAGACATCCCACCCGAACTCGAAAAATACGGCCGCCAGATCGTCAAGACTGCCGGCGTAAAAGAAAAGTTCTTTCACATCGAATTTTTCAGAAAGCCAGACCAGAGCATACTTGCCCTTGAGATTAACATGCGCCCACCGGGCGGACTGACCACTCACATGTTCAACTTTTCAAGCGACGTCGATGTCTACGACTGGTGGGCCTCGATCATGGCCGGAAAAAACCCGCAGCGCAATTTCACCCGCAAGTATCACTGCGCCTATGTGGGTCGCAAACATAACCGGCCTTATCATTACTCACATGATCAGCTCTATGTTAAATGGAACCATAAAATCGTGCACAGCCAGCCAATGAATCCGATCGAATACGCGGTAATGGGCCATTGGGGCTATCTCGCACGCTCCACTGATCTTAAAGAGCTTATGGAAATCGTCAAAGACATTACCTGGGAGGCCTGAATGAATCGCGAATACCGCCAGATTCCGAGCAAGGCGCTCGGGCAGCCGATGGAAATGCTTGTTTACGGCAAAAGCGGCAAACCGGTAATGGTTTTTCCCTCACAGGAAGGCCGTTTTTTCGACTACGAAAATTTTGGCATGATCGACACGATCGCGCCATTCATTCTCGACGGCAAGATTCAGGTCTACTGTGTCGACAGCATTGACCACCAGAGCTGGTTCTCAACTATGCCGCCGGCCGAACGCGGTAAACGTGCCAATGATTACGACTGGTCGATCAGAAATGAAGTTATCCCGCATATTCTTGAAGATGGCCATAAAGGGGCCGGTCTGCTGACACATGGCTGCAGCTTTGGCGCCTACCATGCCGCCAACTTTGCGCTGCGTCACCCGGATGTTTTCGATTCAGGCATAGCGTTGAGCGGCTGCTACAATATAGACTTCGCTGTCGGCGGTTTCAGCAACAAAGACGTATTTGCCCACAACCCCATGTATTACAGCGCATCGATCAGCGAACAGGCTCGAAAACAGCTGTTGCAGAACCTGCTGATTGTATGCAGTGGTCAGGGCGCCTGGGAAGAATGGAATGGCGAGGCGATCACGATGTGCAACAACCTCGACAAAGCTGGCATACCAGTTTTGCTTGACCTCTGGGGTTACGATGTTAACCATGACTGGCCGTGGTGGAAAAAAATGATCGTATACTTCCTCGGAAAGTTCGACAGAGCTGGCTTTCTTAAGAGCAACCATCGCATGAACGCCGAGCAGAGCAAAGACTTTCTGCGCAACTTCCACGCGATCTGACAAAGTCAGCCACAAGCTGGTTTTAAGTTATAAAATGCTTTGAAAACCGGAGAGATTAGAGAATGCCTGTAAACCTGACCTGCCCTTCATGCGGCAACATCATCAATCAGGTTACGCGTTCTCCACAGATAGTGGTCTGTTCGGCATGTAACTCCACGCACATACTGAACAGCGGCCGGCTCGAAGATGTCGGCAAGTCAGCCATTCTGACCGAGTATCCAAGCATCTTTGAACTATACAAGTCCTACCGCCACAAAGACTGGAAATTCACGCCGGTCGGCCGGGTGCGTTACGATTATGGCGATGGTTTCTGGGACGAATGGTATGTACGCAGCGATGGCGGCAAAGAAAGCTGGGTTTCAGTCGATGAGGGCGAGATCGCCATTGAGGCACTTGCCCACAAGAACATCCAGGTGCCACCATTTGATGAAATAAATGTCGGCGGGACACTTATGATCAACCGTATCAAAATGACTGTCATCGAAAAGAACAGCTGCACGATGATCGGGGCGCAGGGAGAACTGCCTTTTAAGATTGTTCCCAACGACACTTATAACTACATAGACCTGCTTGGTCCCAGGCGCGTGTCGTTTACCATAGAATACCAGGGTGATGTAATCGACTGTTACAAGGGTGTCTGGATCGACCCCTTCGACATTACCAAGGCATAAACCCTATGCAAAGCCAGAAAGCGGCAGCAAAGCTCAAAAGTCTGAAATGCACGCAATGCGGCGGAGCAATCGAGCTGCGCGGCGGTCACAACGTCAGAACAATTGTCTGCCAGTATTGTGGAGCCTGCCTCGACAGCAAAAAAGAGTTTGCCGTATTGCATAGCTTTTTGAACCAGAAGCGCCCGTTCATGCCGCTGAAAATTGGCGCCAGAGGCAAACTCAAAGGTATTGAGTTCACAGTAATCGGTGTATTGAAGTATGAACAGTGCGAAGACGGCGAAATCTACCGTTGGCTTGAATATCTGCTTTTTTCATACACGCACGGCTACGTGTATCTCTGTTACGAAGATGGGCACTGGGTCATGATGCACGAAGTCAAAGACCTGCCCGAAACCGAAGTTGAAATTTTTATGCCGCGCAAGGCCGCAATAGTCGTTCGCGACATGACTTTCAAGGTTTTTGAATGCGCGTCAGCGAAGCTGAGCTACGTAGAAGGCGAACTAACCTGGCAGGCCAGGCAGAATGAAGCGATCAGCTACCTCGATGCAGTATGCCCGCCGTACATGTATTCAATCGAAAAACGGGCGACAGAAATCGAGTATTTCTGGGGTGAGTATATGAGCACAACAGAAATCAGCGAAGCTTTTAAAATAGAAGGCATCGAGCCATCGACAGTCTTTGCTTGCCAGCCTTTTGGCTGTCCAGCTATAATCAAATCAATATCACATGGCGCTCTGGTTGCTTCGCTGCTTACCCTGCTGATATATTTTTTCGTTTCGTCGAGCGGGGTTAGTGTGACCAGCCAAGCCTTAGGCCGGGAGGTGTTCGACGATGGCGGCGTATCCAACGAGTTTACCATCGATGACCCCGGCAAACTTTATGGAGTAACGGTGTCAGCTCCACAACTGAAAAATGCCTGGGCTTTCTTTGACGTCAGGATAATGAACCCACAACAAACAGAAGAATTTTGCAGTTTACCAATCGAAGTCTCTTATTATGAAGGTTACGAAGAAGGAGAACACTGGTCAGAAGGATCAGACGAAGATACCGTATACTTCAGGGTTCCAGAATCAGGAACCTACAAACTTGAAGTCGAGGGCGAGGGCAACCGTGGTGAAACCAGCGAACCCGACCCCAACTTCATGCTTAACACAGTCAGAGTAACAATTCGCAAAGGTGTGCGCCTCGGCCACCACACCCTTGCCTGGTTTTTTATCGCGCTGCTGATTGCATTACCCTATTTCGGGCTTCTTTACAGGTTCGAGAACAAACGCTGGAACGACGATGACGAGGATGACTGATGAATAAACTAGCTCTGATTTTTGCTGCTATTTTCACGACAATTACGGTTTTTGCCATTGCCACCGATTTCATGAAACCGGAAGGTTTCTATAGCACGCCGCAGGTCAATGCCGATAAAAACCTGAGAGAGCGCAGCGTCAGCATGCGCGGCACCCACCGCGGCTTTATGCATGGAAAATAATCTGCCCGGGCAGATTCAAAATATACTGGAGAAAATAATAAATGGACCCCAAATCAGCAATGTCTGAGCTTGCAACCGGACCAATCCTGTCAACTATCGTTTATTCAGCAATCGGACTGGTCATGTACCTGATCGCATTCTGGATAATCTGCAAAATATCGCCGTTTTCAGTGCGCAAAGAAATCGAAATCGACCAGAATACTTCGCTCGGCATCATCATTGGCGCCGTCATGCTGGGCCTTTCGATTATCATCGCCTCGGCCATGCACTAAAAGGCAGACCGCCAGAACATTTGTAAATCGCACTTAATCCGCAGCGACACCGGCGCTTGAAGGCGTCTTGTCTGTGCCAGAAACTGGAAGTATAAATTGCAGCTTTTTCTATTGGTCGCAGTATTTCTGATATCGGTCTGTGCGCTGGTCTACCAGCTGCTGGCCGGCACCATATCGAGTTACCTGGTCGGCGATTCTGTCTATCAGTTCTCGCTGGTGATCGGCATGTTCGTCAGTTCGATGGGACTGGGCTCTTTTCTTTCACGATATATCAACAAACAACTGCATGACTGGTTCATTCTGGTTGAACTGCTGACCGGGGTGACTGGTGGCATGAGCGCGATCGTGCTGTTTTTAGCTTTTTCGCACATCGAAAACTACACGCCCTTCCTGATAATGGTTTCGGTGGGAATTGGCACCCTGGTGGGCCTCGAACTGCCAATCATTCTGCGTATCGTCAAAGAACACAACACTCTCAAAATCGTGCTGTCAAACGTAATGACTGCTGATTACGCCGGCGCCCTCTTCGCGTCACTGCTTTTTCCAATCATTCTGGTGCCTCACCTCGGGCTGATCAGAACAAGTCTGACCTTTGGCCTGATGAATGTGGCCGTTGCATCAGCCGCTTTATATGTTTTCAGAGAACGAATCATTGCGCGGAAAGGGCTGATCACGCTTGCGGCGACCAGCATGCTGCTGCTCGGGACCTGTTTTATCTTTGCCGGGCGCATCTCTACCTTTGCCGAAGACAAGCTTTACAATGATGAAATCATCTATACCGCAAACACCCCGTATCAGAGAGTTGTGGTAACTAAAACCCGCAACGACTTGCGCATGTTCATCAACGGCAGCATTCAGTTCAGCAGTCAGGACGAATACCGCTACCATGAAGCACTGGTACTGCCAGCAATGTCTTCAGCCCATTCGCGCCGCAACATTCTGGTAATCGGTGGTGGCGATGGGCTGGCCGCCCGTGAAATTCTCAAATTCAACGATGTTGAAAGACTGCTGATAGTTGACATTGACTCGGCAATAACCGATTTTGCCAGGGACAACCCGATGATGCGCGCGCTTAACCTCGACTCGATGCGGCACCCCAAGACCAGAATAGTAAATGATGACGCCTGGAAATTTCTCGAAAAAGCCCCCGATCTCTACGATGTAATAATCATCGACCTGCCTGACCCCGACGATCTCACGCTCAGTCGGCTGTATTCGCGCAGCTTTTACCGGCTGCTTGCCGGCAAACTCGCCCGTGGCGGCAAAATGGTCACTCAGGCAACTTCACCGCTCTATTCGAACAAGGCGTTCTGGTGCATTTACAATACCATCAGCGCAATCGAGAACCCGCTTTATGAAAGCGAACTGGCTTCTGAGACCACCTGTCTCGAAACCGAAGCCTACGGCTGCTATGTTCCGTCATTTGGCAGCTGGGGGTTCGTCATGGCCTCAAACGCTCCGATAAAATGGGATCAAATCAGTATCAAAGTTGCCAGCAAGTTCGTAAACACCGAGTTTATCAAGGTAATGAACGTTTTTTCACCTGACATTCAGCATGTTGATACTGAGATCAACACTATTGATACTCATGTCGTAAAGTCTTATTATGAAGAAGGCTGGGAAAGCTGGGCTCTCTAAAGGTTATTTATTTATGCACAGACCTGATTCAATTCATATTATCGCCGACTTTAGCGGTTGCCAGCCTGGCACGCTCGAAACCAGCTCAGCAGGAGAATCGGTTCTCGCGGAAGCAATAAAGGAATCGGGGCTCAGCTGTATTCAGATCAAATCACATCAGTTCGACCCGACCGGTTATACGGCAGCCGCTCTGCTTGCCGAATCGCACATCACCCTGCACACCTGGCCTGAATTTCTGGCGGTTCAGATCGACATTTTTACCTGTGGCGACCACGAAAAAGCCCGCAAAGCCTATGGCGTGCTTAAGCAGTTTTTCGTGCCACACCATGTCGCCGAGCGCGTTCTACATCGCGATCTACAGCACATCAGCCTTGCATAAAAAAACCGCTCTGTTCCGGCGTTGGCCAGAACAGAGCGGCATATTGTGCGGTCAGGGTTTGTGATACTGCGAATCTTTAAAGTATTTGAACAACTCTGATTCGGTTGAAATTACCATTTTGCTGTTTGCTCCGACTGACTTTTCCAACGTCTCCAGACTGCGGCAGAATGAATAAAATTCAGGATCGCGGTTATACGCGTTGGCATAAATCTGCGCCGCCTCGGCGTCAGCCTTGCCCTTGATCTCCAGAGAAGTCTTGAACGCTTCAGATGTAATGCGTTTCAATTCTTTCTCCATTTCGCCGAGAATCTCAGCCTTGTTGCCTTCGCCTTCTGAACGATATTCGGCCGCCACTTTGTTGCGCTCCGAAATCATGCGTTCATAGACCTTTTCAAGAACAGACTCAATATAATTGAGCCTCTTTATCTGCACATCGATCAGCTCGATGCCATATTCGGGAACGCTGGCACGCGCTTTCTGCAGAATATCGTCAAGGATTTGTTCGCGGCTGCGGCGATTGGTCGGATCAAGAACTTCTTCAGCACTGCCATCTTTTGGAGCAACATAAGTTGGTCCGCGTACGAGATCGACAAGATAATTGCCAGAGACAGCATCTCTGATCACCGAGTCGATGATGTCATCAAGCCTGCTCTGCGCACCTTTTATCGTGGCAACAGTACGAAAGAACACCAATGGATCGACAATGCGCCAGCGCGCAGTGGCATCGACCCAGATAAACTTTTTCTCGCGCGTGGTGATCTGGTTAGGATCGCCATCCCACTTTAAAATGCGCTTTTCGAAACGATAGACATCTTCGATTAACGGAATTTTGAAATTGAGACCGGCATGGCGCACTTCGCCCACCGGTTTGCCGAACCTGGTGACAATCGCCTGCTCGCCTTCATGAACAACAAATATGCTACCGGCAACGCCTATCAACAATACGATGAGAACAGCTGCAAAAATATACTTTGTCATTTGACTACTCCCTCTGAAGACTGCATGGACTGCAGAGGCAGCAATGGCAATACTGAACTTTTGCCATCCTGGCCATCAAGTATCATCGTATCTTTCATTCTCGGCATTACTTTCTCAAGTGTTTCGAGATACATGCGTTTACGGGTAACTTCCGGGTATTTTTTGTATTCATCGAGAACGGCCATAAAGCGGGTTGCCTCGCCGCTGGCGCGGTTAACCCTTTCGAGAGCATAGCCCTCAGCCTCTTGAATAGACTGCTTGGCCTGGCCACGCGCCCGGGGAACTTCCTTGTTATACTGCTCGCGGGCCTGCAGAATAAGGCTCTCCTTCTGCTGCTCCGCTTCGTTAACGCCGTTAAAGGCAGCCTTAACCTTTTCTGGTGGGTTAACATCCTGAAACTTGCAGGTTACAATGCGCACGCCGATCTCGTAGCTGTTCAGAATCTTCTGCAGCTCATCCTGGATCTTCTGAGCCAGCATGGCGCGCTCGGTCGTCAAAACATCAGAAACGTTGGCGTCACCAACTATCTTGCGGGTAA
>Ga0154428_1168_pt1 | contig 17165 bp, 20 predicted proteins | sample RifGroC2_FD_115932 | JGI IMG/M metagenome (GOLD analysis project Ga0154428, IMG submission 115932) | Candidatus Riflebacteria bacterium GWC2_50_8 | reverse complement strand
CAAATTCTGGCTTTGGAGAGTGACAACAAACAGCTGTCGAAACTGCTCCGTCTAATTAATCAAAACGCCAGACACTTTGGGGAAAGTTATTTTTAAGATTTTTCTGAATGCGCGATCTTTCCGGCCTTCTCATGCGCAAATCATTGCAAAATGTGGGTTCGAGGGACACCCGACTTATCTATTCAGGGCTCGTAACCCCGCCAATTGTGCGAATAAACGCAGATTATCAACGAAGCTTTTGATTTGCAGCAAAACTTGCCTTCAAGGGGCGTGAGATATTCAATTCGGAATCTGGTTTGACAGAGTATTGCCGCTGGATTATAATTTCCATAGCTTCTATTGAAAACTCCGCTGCTAAGATGGGAAGTAAAGTGTATCTGCCAGGCCGTGAAATCTGTGAGATTCCTCCAGAAAAAATCCGATTGTATCTGCTCAATCATGAACATATAGTTGGCCGGAGCAAGGCGAAATTCTTCAACAGTGTTGGTTTTACCGGGCAAAACTGGCAGATCCTGGCGGTCGCACTTAAAGAGCATGCACAGAAAAACACTGTTACCAGAACTGAAAAAACTGAATTTGGCACAAAATACTCTATTGAAGGGAAATTGAACAGTCCCGACGGTAGAAACCCATTAGGAAGAGCGATATGGTTCATTGATTACGGCGAACAGGTGCCAAGGCTGGTGACCGTACATCCATTACCTATTCTCAAGGAGCTGAAAAGATGATTAAAGAACTGGATATAGTTGCTCTGGCCGTAGATTTGCCCGAGCATGGCCTGCTGGCAGGAGATATCGGCGCGGTAGTTCTTGAACATGCCGGCAAAGGTTATGAGGTTGAATTCACCACACTGTCAGGCGAAACATTGGCTGTTTTAACGCTTATAGAGTCACAACTCAGAGTCATTGGCCCAAAAGAGATAGCAAACGCCAGACTCGTAGCCTGAAAAACTGACACGTAATCTGTATCTGAGCCAGCCGCCAATTACAGAGCGGCTCAAAGGCCCATAATCAACAAAACTGCTGGTAGGTTCGGGAGACACCTTACTTATCTATTCGAGTTGGGTGTAAAGCCAGGTTGAATAATCGCGAACCGCTTTTTGTTTGCGGTATGCCAGCGGCGCGGTTGAACTGTTGTTATGGGCGACAAGGATAAAAAGTTACAAGCTGTTGTTTTCGCATGCGCAGATGGTTGAAGAGCTTTTGCACGACTTTGTCAGAGAAGACCGGGTGAAACAGCTTTTTGCGCCAGGGCATTATTTGCGCTTTTTCGTGCGGGGTTTGTGAGCAGGGATGTAGGCGACAGTTGACTCTGCAACTTTGTTGTCAGGTTTAAGCCCAGGTGCTGGTTTAACCAGAGAATTGAGATACGTTTCAAATGACTCGCTGCTTTCGGCCAGCGCGGCCTTGATAACCAGGTTTTTAAGAAATTCAAGATTGCTGATGCTCTCTATTGCAAAACTTGTCTTTGCTGAAACCTGCCCGAAACGCAACTGAAGAATGGCAGTTAATGAAGCCTTTTGAGCAGCAACGCCTTCCTCGCGGCCTTCATCACGAGCAGTATCGAGAGAATTTTTTATGTCACGATAGGCCTTGAGGCTGTCTTCGTAGCGCCGGGATTCTTCTGGCGTAAGCTTAGCGATTTCGGCAGCGATAAACAACTTGAAGCCAATATCGGTAAAGGGGTTAAGATATCGCACACGCTCCTGCATTCATGCGCCTCAAGATCTGGTTAGACGCGAAACTATTATAGCCCTTTCCCTGAAATGCGGTCAAGCTAAAGCTGCGCATTTGCACTGGTTTCGGAACATAATCATTACTATTTTACTTCGACAATCTCCCAGGAACCGCCTTTGGCCGGCTCTGAAAAAGCAGTTGACAACGCCGGGATTAAAATGGTTCACAGTTTGTCTTTGCGCTCAGGCAGGAGGCAGGTGGGTGGCAAAGTCGGCGAGACTGGTAGCAGTGGCTGTGACAGCCAATGGTTGCTGTAACGTTTCAAGGTCGCTGACAGGAGGGGTTCGAGGGACACCCGACTTATCTGTTTGGATTCGGAAAGCGAAAATCATGGCGCGCTCAAAGAACTATTATAAGCCGCGAGCATTAAAGCAAACATCCAAAACCGCCAACTGCGCGAATGTTCGCAGATATGAGAAGGTGACAGACAGATATTTCTGCTTTCTTTTGTAATACCCTTGCATTACAATTATAGTATAGAGGTGCAAATATGAAATCAGCTTTGATTCAAACCAGGGTAGAACCGGATCTAAAAACCGAAGTTGAAAAAATACTTCAGGAAATCGGTATTTCGACTTCTGAAGCGATTACAATTTTTTTGAACAGGGTCAGAATGGAAAGAGGAATTCCCTTTGAATTGAAGATCCCAAATGCCATAACCCTCGAAGCCATGAATGATATTGACGAAGACAGAGTTGAAAAATTCAAAAGTGCCAGAAAAATGTTTGACAGCATGATGGACGATGCTGAAAGTTCATAGCACCAAAGCATTCAGACAAGATTTCAAACGCATGGTCAAAGCGGGCAGAGACCCGCAAAAGCTTCTCGACTTAATGGAACTGCTCGAACAGGAACAGGCTCTTGATAAAAGCTATCAGAATCACCCTTTACAGGGCATCTGGAAAAAATACCAGGAATACCATATAGCTCCAAACTGGTTGCTTGTTTACAAGATTGAAGGTGATGTGCTTACGTTTGCCAGGACTGGCTCACATTCTGACATTTTTCAGAAGTATTGACTGCCAGCCGAACTGGGAAATTTGGGTCGAGGGATACCTCACCTAATCATTGGGTTACAGAATAAAAACCGGCCGATCGCGCTATGCTTCCAAAGCAGAAGGGTGTGCTGGTCAGTTCACGTTCTTACGAGCAGTGCGGCGAGGCTTTTTTACAGAATATTCATCATAAGGCTCAGAGACTTTGTTGTTCTGCTTACGAGCCAGGACTTCGACCTCGGTTGAGCTTAAGCCAGTATATTTGCAGACTTTGTCGATAGACATCGCGTCGGACAGCATATTAAGAGCAATCTCGATCTGCTTTTCCTCACGGGCGGTATCAAGAGAATTTTTTATGTCGCGATAGGCCTTGAGGCTGTCTTCGTAGCGCCGGGATTCTTCTGGTGTAAGCTTAGCGATTTCGGCAGCGGCGAAAAGTTTTTTAAAAATGCGGTCCTGAAATCTGGGTGGGATATTATGCAGACGTTCGAGGTTCTTGAGAACGAATAACCACTTGTCAAACCGGTTCGACAGCTCATCAACCGTTTTGTTGAACTTGGGCATCTCAAGATAGATAAAGGTCAACTTGTCGTAAAAAACTTTATGCGTGGCAATATCTGATAACTTTATGTCATAGCGCATTTTTTCAGGCTCAATGAGGTCTTCGTCGAAGACAAAGTCAAGAATGGCGATGGTGTACACCGCTTTCAGCTCGAAGTTCCAGTCTCCGGCCTGCGCCTGTTCGCTGATCGGAAAAGTCGAATAATAAAGCGTGCGATCTTTGAAAAACTTCTGCTTCGTTTTCTGTATCTCTACAATAAACTTCTCGCCCCGCTCATTTTCGCAATACAGATCGAAAACGGCACGACGGTCTTCTTCAGAACGACCGAGGTGTTCGCATTTAAGATAAGTCAGATTTCTGATGTTGCCCTGCTCGGCCTTGAGCAGCTGATTAAGAAAATCAAGCAGCAGATCTTTGTTATATTCTTCACCAAACAGCTTTTTAAAGCCAAAATCGGTAAAGGGGTTAAGATATCTCACACGCTCCTGCATTCATGCGCCTCCAGATCTGGTTAGACCCGAAACCATTATTGCCTTTTCCCTGAAATGCGGTCAAGCTAAAGCTGCGCATTTGCACTGGTTTCGGAACATAATCATTACTTATTCTGCTTCGACAATCTCCCAGGAACCGCCTTTGGCCAGCCCAATGCGGCGATTTTTGGGTCAGTTCGGGAGACACCTCACTCAATCATTGGGTTATCAGACATTTACAGCCTCTCTATCTATCCGCGCTTTAAGAAAGGGGCTGAGATCCTTGCGATAACGTATTAAATCGACACGGCTCTGCAAGGCATCTTCCAGCATTTCCTTCAGATGAACCATAGCGTAAAGATCAGGCGGCATTTCGACAAGAAGATCGACATCACTGTCTTCATCAGCAACATCTCGAGCCACAGAACCAAAGACTCCGATCCTCTGCACGCCAAATTTTTCTCTGATGGTCGGTTCCAAGGATCTCAGAACTCTTAATACAGCAGCCAGCCTCATTTTCCTGCTCCAGCTAAATGATATGTCACTCACTGAAATTATAGCATACTAAAATCGGGGGGCATCCTACTTAATTATCGGGCTACAGAGCAAATCCTCTGACTTGAAAACCACGCCAACCCTTTCTTTTAACCGCTGAAATCCCCCATAGAACGACTGGCTTCAATACTTTACGGTAATAGAGCTTTGGATTTCATGTGTGTGCCAATGCTGGCAATCGGGTTATCTTTTCTATCTCCCTGGCTGCCTGCGAATGTGCTGCATGATAAAGATCCCAAACCAACTGGAGATTAAGCCAGAACTGAGCTTCCATACCGAGAAGCCTTTCGAGTCGAAGTGCCGTATCTGGAGTAAGACCCCGCTTCCCGTGAATTAATTCGTTAATTCGAGGATATGAAACCCCAAGCTTGTTTGCCAGTTCACTCTGAGTCATGTTGAGAGGTTTAAGAAATTCTTCAAGCAACATTTCACCAGGATGAGTTGGTGCCCCATTTTTTGGAATACGTATCATTGTCTCTTACTTCCTTTCTTCAGTGATAATCTGCTATTTCCACATTAGCAGCACCTTCGCCTGCCCAGACAAAACAGATGCGATATTGGTCGTTTATTCTGATACTGTGTTGTCCCTTCCGGCTACCTTTAAGTGTTTCCAGGAAGTTACCGGGAGGGATTCTTAAAGATTCGAGCTTAATCACTGCATTCAGCTGATCAAGCTTTCTTTGCGCAATGCGCCAGATTTGTTGTGGGCAGATCTGGCGCGCTGCCTTGCTGTCTTTTCGGTCATAAATATTTTCTGTGCCTTGGTTGAGAAAGGATATAATCATTATACTTTCCAGCGCAAAATACTTTTGTCAATCTAATTATAACGAATAACGTTATACATTTCAATAGAAATAGATTTTATCCGGGAAACACCACCAGAACTCCACTCAATCAACAAAACAAGCATGGCTGCTTAAAAAAATGTCCATTTTTACTTGGCCATTCCACTTGAACCTGGCAGCTGCTATAATATACTCAGCCTTGCATAAAGGATTACAATATGGGAGCAGGCTTGGAAGCTATATTAAAAGAAGCCATGCAGCTCGATCCGATCGATCGGGCAGAGCTGCTGAATCAGCTTTTCTTCAGTTTTTCGACCACTTACAACGCTGCAATCGAAGCGAAATGGAGAAGAGAAGTAGAAGACAGGGTTGCCGCCTATGACGCCGGAAAGATTACAGCCGATTCCCCTGAAAACGTCTTCAAAAGACTGTCGAAGCGATGAAAATTAACATTCTTTCCTGTGCTGAAAACGAAATAGCGGCGGCCATGGACTACTATAACGAACAATATCCGGGACTTGGCTACGAACTTGCCGCTGAAGCCAAGGAATGCCTGAGAAGAATTTTTGCTTATCCCGATGCCTGGCATTATTTTTCAGATACAACAGGCGGTGCCTGTTGAATAGATTTCCCTATGCAATACTTTATCGGCACAAAGACAAGGAAATTGTCGTTTTCGCCTTCATGCATCTCAAGCAAAACCCGAAGAAATGGAACAAATTGATCCAGGAATAATATCTCTGAAAATTTAGTTGTCATCGAGAAATTGCACCCCTCAGTTCCGTCTGCGAAAATCAGTGAAATCTGCGGTTTAATTATTATTAAACCGGAGTTTCAGACAGGCGGCAGGTGAATTTTAAAAATCAACAGAAACTGAGTTGTATTCTCTGACAATTTTGCTGTAAACTCGACGACAACTTTGTGAAAAGAAGTCTTTTACAACCTTCAAGATTGATGCTGTTTAAGCTGGGTTAAGTCATCGACTTCTCAGACATCTGGCAACATTTCTGAATCGTTGAATTACTTACTACAATACATGACTGAAATTGAGAAGGCGAATATTATGAACCCTGAACAGAAATCACCGGTTGAAGGTATTGAATGGGCTTGGACACCATATCCCGAGCAGTCAATCAACGAAATACTTGCCAATAAAGACCTCTATTTAATGCAAATGAGGAAAATTCTTCAGCGCGTTGTCGAAGAGCCTGATTATATACTTGATCACAAAGACTACAATGGTCATCTGTTCGCAGTATACCTGCTGTCACAGTGGCGGGATATAGAATCTTTCCAGCTCATAATAAATGCTTTTTCCGGTCAAGCTGCTGAAGAAATCTGGGGTGACTGCGTGCATGAGCTCGGGCGATTCGTCGTGTCGACCTTCTCTGGAGATATCAGGGTTGTTATGAATTTCATTGTAAACCCTGATTTCAGCGTCTATGCGCGCATGAACGCTTTTGGAGGCCTTGTGAATCTTTATTTTCAGGAGGAAATTGAACGAAAACAACTACTGGAAAGTGCTCGCGAAATATTCAGTGAGTGCTCAAAAACAGAAGATGTCGAATTGCTGAGCGGCGTTGTCGTCGAGTGTTGCAGTTTTTATGCGCCCGAACTGGAGGAAGATGTTCGCAGACTTTTTGAAGCAGATCTGATCGATGGCATGTGGGTGGGGCTTGAGTCATTCCAAAAATATAACAGGGATCAGAAAAGAGAAACACGCGACAGAAAGGACAAACATCGCAAACCAGTAAGCGATATACATCAGGAATTGAGAAACTGGGCCATGTTTTCGCCACAGCCTTCCAGCAAAAAGGCAGTTGCATTTTGCGAGAACTCTGACGATGAACTCGAATGGAATTCTAAGGATGACGAGCATATTGCTTCACAGTCATCCATTTTGGCACCAGTTGAAAAATATCCGGGAACCGGCCGCAACGACCTCTGTCCCTGTGGAAGTGGCAAAAAATACAAAAAATGTTGCCTTGCTTGAATTAGGAAGGCCATGGATAAACAGACCGTAAAAATCATGCAGAAATCAGATCAGAGCGCGGCCGACGATTATGGCGCGCCCAAAGAACTATTATAAGCCGCGAGCATTAAGGCAAACAGCCAAAACCGCCAATTGCGAGCTGATTGGTAGCAAGCCGGAACATAAAACTCACTAATGAGACGTATATTTTAAAAAAATCGAAATTTTTGCATGATTGAATGTTTTAGTAATCATGCTATACTTTACTATAGAGACTTTGATTTTTGGAGGCGACCATGAAAACTCTTACTCTGCGGCTCTCTGAAGACACACACCGGGAACTCAAAATTCTGTCGGCAACGACAGGAATCAGCATGTCGGAGCTTCTCATGAAAGCCATTCAGATAATAACCCGACAGAAAGGCGTCAGCGAAGTTTCTTTCGGCGAAGCTTACGAACAATTGCTGGAAAGCGAAAAACATGAGCAACTAAGGCGTTATACTAAAAAACAGCTCGACGAATTCACCCGCGACGACCTGCTATGAAGGAAAAACCCAGACTGTTTCTGGATGCCTGTGTCCTGGTTACCGCCGCCAACTCGCCAACTGGTGGAAGCGCACGCCTGCTGGCAGTAGCTGCCCAAAGAAGAGTTCTTCTGTTCGCAACTGCCACAATCCTTAAAGAAGCGCAAAAGAACATCGTCGATCTACTCGGCCATGCCCTCTGGCAGTGGTTTTTCAAATCACTCGAACCGCTCCCCCTGCATCTGGTAGATTGTCCGAGCAGCAAGGAACAAGAAGCGTGGCAAAAAGTCACTCATGGAAAAGACACTCACGTGCTGGCCGGGGCAATCAAGGGTAGCGCCGACATTCTTATATCACTCGACCGCAAACATATCTTGAACCCTGAAGTGCAGAAAAATTTTACAATACCGATAATGACTCCCGGCGAATTTCTACAGAAGTATAAACTGATCAGCCCAGGAACAGAGTAGCGAAACAACTTTCGGTCATATAAATACAGCCATGCTAAATCATGTTATAATGAGACATGGATAAACAGACCGTAAAAATCATGCAGAAATCAGATCAGAGCGCAGCCGACGACTTTGTTCCCGGAACCCCGGCCAGTCGCATTGCCATGGTCTGGCCAATTACCGAAGAGCTGGCTTCGCTGAGCCCAAACCACAATGTTGAACAACGACTACAAAGAGATGTTACAGTGCTTAAACGCCGAGGGTGTTAAGTATCTTCTGGTTGGCGCTTATGCTCTAGCGGCTCACGGTTACCCGCGAGCAACCATGGATATTGACATCTGGGTTAAGCCATCCCCAGATAATGCCAATGCAGTCTGGAGAGCTCTACAGCGCTTTGGCGCGCCTCTGCACCAGATATCTGCAAAGGACTTTCAAAATGACGATATCATATTTCAAATCGGTGTGGCGCCAAGAAGAATAGACATAATCACCGGAGTTTCCGCTCTGAACTTTGAAGAAACTATTGCCAGGGCAATCGAAGTCGAAATAGCAGAAATAAAAATCCTGATACCCTGTATAGATGACCTTATACGCAACAAAAAGGCCACCGGCCGATTCAAGGATCTCGCAGACGTTGAAGGTCTTGAGGCTCTCATAAAAAGCACTTGAGGCTCTTCACACCAGAAATCTTTTGTCATTATGCTGAACTGACTCTTGTTGGAGTTCGAGAGACACCCGACTTATCTGTGGATTCGGAAAGCGAAAATCATGGCGCACCCAAAGAACTATTATAAGCCGCGAGCATTAAGGCAAACAGCCAAAACCGCCAACTGCGCGAATGTTCGCAGATTTTACAGAGTTTTCATGTAAAAACTCACTGATTATTTCTCACTTGTTACCAGCTTGGGAGCATGATATACCTTTCGGATTTATATCAGATTTGCTGGAACCCCTTTCTTTTAACCGCTGAAATCCCCCCTCAGTTCCGTCTGCGAAAATCAGTGAAATCTGCGGATATATTGCGGGTGGTGACAAATTTGTCAGTATCTGATAGCATGCCGGAAAATAGAATCTACTGATGAGGCATGCACCTTGAATAAAATTTATTTTCTGCTGATTGTTCTGTTGGTTAGTTTTAGCACGGCAAATGCCGCTGAGATGTGGGAAATAGGCTCGCCGGCGCAGGCAGATATCGGGCAACGCGTTTCTGTGGGCCACGATCGTCTGCAGCTGCATGTTCCAGAGTCTTTTGAAGGCCGCACGGCCAACGAATGGCGCAATGTTTTTACCGCTGAAGTACGCAAACTGGTGCGTTACGCCCATAGCGAAAGCAGAGTTGAGCTGCGCGGCTCGGCAACCAGATTCGATTTCGATTACACAAAAGACTGCATCGACGTTCAGGTGTATCGTTCAAAAGACCTGAAACCCGGCGCCAACACTTGTATGGCCTGCCATGGCAACGATTTTTCGCGCACGGCAGCAACTGTTGGCTACGTTAACCAGGAACTGACTCCCGAGCCCTATCGACGCGGACTGGCGACCGTTTACCTTAACGACGCGACTTCGAACGCATTCAGAGGCGAAGTAAACCACTGGGTAAACCAGCACATGATGGTAAAAGCTACTGTCAGCGCCGGCACTATCGAGCAGGGACGCCACAAACTTGACGCCAAAAGCGCCAGTATCGGCCTCGCCGGCACAGTTTGGCACCGCATGACCTGGTCGGGCGAACTCAACTTTTCGAAGGCAGATACCTATGCAATGCGCAAAACCTTTATCGGAAAAATCGGCTATCGGCCATTCAAAGGGCTGAAGCTCAGCGTCGGCGGCGGTGCCTTTATTGACGGCTACACACAATACGGCACCGAAATGTCTGAAATGGGCCTGATGAGCATGACCCTGCAGAAAGACACTCCCGGGCAGCTGCCAAATCTTTTCAACACACTCAAAGACGACAGCTTCGGCTACTGGCAGTTCTCAGCCGAATACGAATACAAGTTTTAAAGAATAAAATCCACAGATTACTCCAATTGCCGCAGATTTTTTAAGAGGGCTGAACAGGCCCTAGCAGGCCTTGTTTGAGACTGCGAAGATGATAAGAGCTTTGCGAAAGTAAGCAGATAATAATACTGAAGGTATTTGCGAACGAAATATGTGGAATTGGCGTAAAAAGTTATTTGTGACTTAGTGGCTCAGTGCAAGGTTTTCGATCTCATCTGCGTAATCTGTGGAATCTGCGGATGTATAAAATAAGCTACAAAAAGCCCCCGGTGAACAGTGTCGCCGGGGGCTTTTTTATGAACGGTTAAAGGATCAGCTGGTGGCCCAGAGGATGTGGCCGGTGAGCAGCGGGTGAACGAGGTCGACGTGATAAGGCATCAGGCGCACAGCCAGACCGAGCTTTCCGCTGGTAGTGAGCGGGATGCCGCCCCTGAATTCGGCTATCGAGCCTTCCTGCTTAACCAGTTTGAGATCAGCAATCTCACCCTGCTTAACATCGTCTTCGCTCTTCATCTGGCCGTAGAAAACCTGAACGAGAACATCTGAAGCCTTAAGATGAGCAAGATTAACGCGGGCTTTTACTTCGATCAGGTCGCCAACATGGTGCTCACTGGCGCCGTTGGCTTCAACATGCTCGATTCTGATATCTTTCCAACTGCTGCGCACCGTATCGAGCCAGGCGGCAAGATCGCGGGCGCGCTGCCGGTCGTTTGCTGAAACCGCGCGATAGCGCTTGTCAGCAGGCACATAGAAACGATCGTTATACTCAGCAACCATGCGATTGGTGTTGAAAACGGGGTTAACCTTCTTCATACAGTCTTTCATCATGGTGATCCAGCGCCGCGGCAGATGGTCGCTCGACAGATCGTAGAAAGTCGGCGCAACTTCCTTTTCAAGAAGCTCATACAGCGAGTTGGCTTCAATTTCGTCCTGATAATTGGCATCTTCGTATTCTTCGCGGGTGCCGATTGCCCAGCCGATACCGGGCTCGTAAGCTTCATCCCACCAGCCATCGAGAATGGAAAGATTGAGAACGCCGTTTGCAGCTGCTTTCATGCCAGAGGTGCCGCTGGCTTCCTGTGGGCGGCGCGGGTTATTGAGCCAGACGTCAACACCCTGCACAAGATAGCGTGCCACGACGACATCGTAGTCTTCGATAAAAACGATATGCCGGTGCAGAATCGGATCATTGCTCTGCTTGACGATTTCCTTGATGTAATTTTTGCCGGGCTCATCCTTGGGATGTGCCTTGCCGGCAACGATGATCTGGATCGGCCTGTCCTTGTTGGTCAGAATGCGAATCAGGCGCTCGCGGTCTTTGAACAGCAGCGTTGCGCGCTTATAAGTGGCAAAGCGGCGGGCAAAGCCGATAGTAAGAGCTTCGGGATTAAGCACTTCGGAAGCCTGAGCAATTTCGGAAGGCGGCGCGTTACGCTTGCGCAGCTGCTGTTCAAGACGACTGCGGGCAAAAGCGACAAGACGCTCGCGGCGGCGCTCATGGGTGCGCCAGAGTTCTTCCATCGGGATCATATCGATCTTTTCCCAAACCGTCTGGTCACCGGGATTCATTACCCAGCGCGGCCCAAGGTAGCGATCAAACAGGGCTGACATTTCCTGAGAAACGTAAGAATGAGTATGTACACCGTTAGTAATCGATTTGATCGGAATTTCCTGGAAAGGAACCTCAGGATACAGATTGCCCCACATCTTGCGCGATACCATGCCGTGCAACTTGCTGACGCCATTGGCTTCGCCGCATAGATTGAGTGCGCAGACTGCCATAGAAAAACCATCGCCCTTCGGCGTGTTGTTCTGCCAGCCCAGTTCGAGAAATTCCTGCCAGCTGATGCCGAGCTTCGAATAATACTGTGAGAAATATTTATCCATCTGATCTTTCGAAAACACGTCGATGCCAGCAGGAACCGGAGTGTGCGTGGTGAAAACGTTGCCGGAGCGAGTCAGTTCAAGAGCTTCGCGGAAAGTCATCTGGTGGCGTTCCATGGCGACGGCAATGCGTTCAAGAGCCAGGAAAGCCGAGTGCCCTTCGTTCATGTGATAAACGCAGGGGTGCAGGTCGAGAGCGTGCAGGGCGCGCAGACCGCCGATGCCGAGCACGATTTCCTGCATAATGCGGGTTTCGGTGTCGCCGCCATACAGCTCGCGGGTGATCCAGCGGTCGCCGGAAGAATTTTCAGGCGTGTCGGTGTCGAGCAGATAGAGAGGCACGCGGCCTATCTGCAATTTCCAGATCAGACAGAAAAGAGAGCGACCGGGCAACTGAACAGTAATGCGCAGATGCTTACCAGAACTGTCTTTTACCGGATCAATCGGCATGTTATGGAAATCGTTTTCGGGGTAAACTTCCTGCTGATAACCGCCAGCATTGAGTCTCTGCTGGAAGTAACCAACACGGTAAAGCAGGCCGATACCAACCAGCGGAATACCGAGATCAGAAGCTGACTTGAGATGGTCGCCGGCCAGCATGCCGAGGCCGCCGGAATATAGTCTGACGCTTTCAGTCAGGCCAAATTCAGCAGAATAATAAGCAACAACCGGTTTGTCGTTAAAACCATGGTTCTTGGCGAACCAGGTCTGTTTCTCGCTCATATAGGCTTTAAAATGTTCGTAAACCCGTGCAAGGTTGGCAAGAAAAGCCTCATCGTAGGCTTTTGCTTCGAGACGCTCCTGCGAAATAGAACCAAGCATCTTTACTGGGTTGTGATAGGTCGTTTCCCACTGTACCGGGTCTAGGCGGCGCCAAAGCGCTATTGCTTCAGGATTCCAGCACCACCAGAGATTGTAGGCGAGCTCTTTAAGAGGCGCCAGAGACTCCGGCAGACTGGGAACCACGATAAAGGTTCGGATTGGCTTCATTGAGGGACAGGCCTCCTGCGTTTAGCATGTAAAATGATGTGCCCTTTATACCATTAGCCCGGCAATATCCGCAAGCACAATTTACCGCCCGGCACAGTCCCGTGCCCTCGAAACCAAGCGCGAACAAAGGTCTACAAAGCGATTTTTACCATAAGATTTTCATATCATTTGCAGAGCGATAAGACCACACAACCTGCCGGATGTTGAGCTGCTTCCGAGCACGATTACGACGCGCAGGATGCGCTAGTGCCAGGGCGCCCGAGGATACGGTGCGCCCAGGTGCGAGCACGAGCGTAAGAAAAGACGGGAACAATGACAATTACATTTGGGCACTGCGAGCACGAGCAAGAGCACATGAATGCGAGGCGAGAAGTGCTATTGATATCAGCTTTGAGATAAGATATACTGCGCGTATGAAAAAGCATGTGATAATTCTGCTGGTGACGACTCTCTTGTGCATCTCGTTGAGCGTGCTGGCAACGGAGATCTCGTTTGAACCAGCAAGTGATACATTTCATATTCCTGATACGAAGCCGGATATCGTTATTACAGCGAATACCATGCTGGTAAAAAATGGCATAGCCACGCTGGAAGGCGATGTCAAGGCGACACGGGCAGGCGACATTCTCACCTGCAACCGTGCGCTGGTAAGCAATTCGCCGCGCTGGCTGCTGGCCAGCCTGACTCCGCGCCTTTACCGTCGCGAGACGGTGCCCGAGCAGAAAGTTGTTCGCGAAACCAATCTCGAAGCGCGCTGCATATTTTTCGACAGTGACAAAGGCCGCTTTAACGCTTCCGACAGTGTTAATGTAAAGATCGAAGAACGCTCATGGGATCTGGCAACCTACTCGTGGGTAGTCGTTACCGCCGACGAGATGCTGGGGTTCCGCGACAGCGGCAGGCTGATTTTCAGTGGCAATGTGCGCATCAAGGACAAAGAAAGCTTTGGCCGCGGTCATCGACTCGACTATCTCAAAGAGACTTCGACCGCGATACTCACTGGCGACGCGATGGTCGAGACCCTGGAACTCAACAAAAAGACCGGCAAAATGGAAAAACGCAGGCTCGAAGGCCAGAAAATAACCTACAACACCGACACCAAAGAAGCCGTTTCAGAGTAAAATCGAGAGCATCCGCAGATTCCGCCGATTCCTAAGATTAAGAGAAAAGCTTCGCACTAAGCCGCAGAGACAAAGAGAAAGCTTTGATTTATTGATCAAGAGCGAGCACTCGCGCAAAGCCGCCAAGATACGAAGAAAAACCTGTTTTATTGATCAAGAAAGAACAACTCGCACTAAGCCGCAGAGCCACAGAGAGAACCTGTTTTTTGATGCAAGGAAGAACAGCTCGCACTAAGCCACTAAGACACAGAGAATCTAATGGCTGAAGCCATAATAGCGGCCCGATTCTGCCGAGAGCCCGGCGTTAGCAATATACAATGTATCGAATTCTTGAATTCATTTGCGACAGGCACTCTGTCACGTTTGAATTGCATGGTTTGCTTGGCAATAAATGCGTCTAAAAATAGCCATTTATAAAAACGTTACAAGGGCGCAGGCAGGTTTCCCATGCGCGAAAGCTCTGAGACAGGCAGTTTTGACGCAATCCCGACAACTCCTACCTCAAATTTGCGTCTGTCGATGGCTGTAGCGAATGGGCCGCTGAGCAGTGCTGCATACGCCGTTCTAATGGCTGAAGCCATAAGAACGGCCTAATTCTGCCGAGAGCCCGGCGTTAGCAGTATGCCTTGGTTCGAACCTTCTAATCTCAAGCTCGAAAGAGGATTAGCAGACTCAAGGCATGTTATGCTGCTGCCTGCCCAACTCTCTAATAAAAATCTGCGGCCATCTGCGCAATCTGTGGATTCTGCATAAATGAGAGCATCCGCAGATTCCGCCGATTTCTCAGATTAAGAGAAAAGCTTCTCGCAAAGCCGCCAAGATACGAAGAAAGCCCTTTTTTTGATCAAGAATGAACGACTCGCACTAAGCCGCAGAGGCACAAAGAAGACCTGCATTTCTTTTGTTCAATCTTTGCGTCTTAGTGTCTCCGTGAGAGATTCCTGGTGGGTTGTTGAAGCTTGACCGGGAATGCGGTATAATATAATGCCGCGTTTGTCGTAGCACGAAACTTAGCAAGGAAACACAAGTCATAAAATATGGAATTAAATGTAAAATACCGTGATTACGTTCTCGATGAATTTCAGATACAGTCTATCACCGAGATCGAAAACGGCCATTCGCTCGTTCTCTCGGCACCGACAGGTTCTGGCAAGACGCTGGTCGCCGAATATCTGATCGAGAAAGTGCTCAAGACCGACAAGCGCATCATCTACACGTCTCCGATCAAGGCACTGTCAAACCAGAAATACCGAGACTTTTCGCGACTATATGGCGACAAGGTCGGTATTCTCACCGGCGACGTTGTTATCAACCGCGATGCCCAGGCACTGATTGTAACCACCGAAGTCTACCGCAACATGGCAATCGAAGACCCCGAAGCGATTGCTGACGTTGCATATGTCATTTTCGACGAAATTCATTATCTTGGCGATATCGAGCGCGGCACCGTCTGGGAAGAATCGATTATTTTTTCACCGAAAACCGTGCGCTTCCTTGCGCTGTCGGCGACGATTCCCAACTGCGACGAACTGGCGCGCTGGATAGAATCAGTCATCGACCACCAGGTCAAGGTTATCAGTCACAACGAACGTGCTGTGCCGCTGTCGTTTCTGTTCAGTTACAACAAGCAACTGCTCACCTTCAAAGATCTGCGCAGCAAGTTGCGCGGCAAATCATCAATGACCGAAGGGCCACGTGACCGTCGTGCCAAAAAAGAAGGCGATTTCAGGCATTTTGACACGATAAAGCAGCTGCGCAGCCAGGATCGCCTGCCCCTGCTCTACTTCGTGTTTTCGCGGGCGCTCGCCGATAAACTGGCACAGGACACCGCGCGCAAGATGGATTTTACCTCGCAGGAGGAAAAAGAGCGCATCGAGGAAATGGTCGATACCTGCATCGAAAAATACCAGCTGCACAATCTGGAAACCGCGCAGAATCTACGCGAAGAACTGATCAGGGGTGTCGGCAGACATCATGCCGGTCTGCTTCCGCAGCTCAAGGAGCTGGTCGAAGTGCTTTTTGCCGAGCGCATTCTCAGGGTGCTGTTCGTCACAGAAACCTTCGCAGTTGGCGTTAATATGCCGGCGCGCAGCGTAGCTTACGATGCCCTGAAAAAATACGACGGCCGCACTTTCAGGCCGATGAAATCGCTTGAATTCACCCAGATTTCGGGACGTGCCGGGCGACGCGGCATCGACAAGACCGGCTGGGTCGTTGTTCCGCACCTGCCACGCGACCTGAACATCGAAGAGCTTCAGAACCTGGTTTACGGCGATATTGAGCCACTGCTGAGCCAGTTCGACCTGTCGTTCAACAGCGTTCTCAACCTTTATTCAGGCCACAAATCAGAAGAAGTGCGCATGATTCTCAAGCGCAATTTCGCGCAGTTTCAGGCGAACAAGTCGCTTCCCGAACTGGCTGAGAAGGTTGCCAAGATCCGCCTCGAAATTGAGCAGGTCGGGCCGCGCTGCCCCGAGAAAAAGAATGATTTTGAAGAGTTCATGGTCTTTCACAAGAAGTCGCAAGAAAAGATCGACACAATGAACAAGCAGCTCGACCAGATCCGTTTCGGTATTCGCGGAAAGCACAACCGTGAGTTTCAGGAAGATGTCGAAAAAAAGTTTGCGGCTCAGCACCAGGAAATCAGTGAACAGGAAAAAGGTTTTATCTGCGGGCGCTGCCGAAGCCGCAGCAAATGCACCTCGCGTTATTTTCAGGCTTCACGGCTCAGAAAAAAATTGAATTACTGGCGCGGCTTGCTCGAAGAGCAGGAAGAGCTGCAGCTGCCACTTTACGAGAGAAAGCTCGAACTGTTGCGCCAGCTTGGCTATATCGACGACAAGGGTCTGCTCGCGCGCGGTGAACTGGCCAGCCGCATTCACACTGAAGAAATTACGGTTACTGAACTCTATTTTGCCGGCTATTTTCATGAGTGCAACGAGCACGAAATCAATGCGTTATGCCTGTCTCTGATCTACGAACACCGCCGCCGCGGCAACAACAGCGAAGAGGCACGACCGGCCGCAAAATTGCCCGAGAAAGTCAAAAGCGCACGCGGTTTCGTTAATTCGCTGGCGCGCCAGCACGTGTTCATCAAGCCCCTGGAAACGCGCATCTG
>Ga0154428_1166_pt2 | contig 17221 bp, 9 predicted proteins | sample RifGroC2_FD_115932 | JGI IMG/M metagenome (GOLD analysis project Ga0154428, IMG submission 115932) | Candidatus Riflebacteria bacterium GWC2_50_8 | reverse complement strand
GTATAGCAGACGCTATCGTTCGCGCACGGCAATCCGAGAGGATAACCAGAACCGACCAGCTGGCAACAATTATTTCCGGGGCGGTGCCAGCTGCCAGCCGGCGCGAAAGTCATATCCACCCGGCCACCCGAGTTTTTCAGGCTATAAGAATAGCCGTAAACAAAGAACTTGAAGAGCTCGAAGATTTTCTTGCCATTGCTCTGTCATGCCTCAGCCCCGGCGGGCACTTGAGTGTCATATCGTTTCACTCTCTCGAAGACCGCCTGGTTAAAACGTTTATGCAGAGTCTTGCCCGCGGTTGTGACTGCCCACCTCGTTTTCCAGTATGTGTTTGCGGTAAGAAACCTCAGGTTGAAATACTTACCCGCAAAGCAATATTTGCAGAAGACAGTGAGACAGCGGCTAACCCGCGTGCCAGATCGGCCAGACTTCGCAGCTGTCGCAAAATAGATCTGGCGATGGAGCAGAACCTATGATGAAAAGGCGTGCGATGCACCCAAGAATAATCAGAGCAATAACACTGCTTGGATTTTTCTCAGTATTGCTGCTGCTTTTTGTTTTCAGACTGGTACATCTGCAGATTATCCAGTATGATGAATGGGCCCTGCGTTCAACCAAGAACCACGTAAGCAAGCGCGTTCTCGATATGAAACGCGGCAATATCTATGATCGTAACGGCCAGGAGCTAGCCATATCGGTAGACACCTGGTCTGTTTTCATCTTTACCCGTGAGATAAAATCGCTGCCTGAAGCCGCCAACCTTCTATCTACAGTATTGCCAATGACCAGGGAAGAAATCATCAGCAAGGTCGGCGACCGTTCTGGTTATATAATGATATACAAAGACCTTGAGCCTAACCTGGCCATGAAAATACAGCGTCTCAGCATTCCAGGCGTCAACCTTGAGAGCCATTACCGGCGCTATTACCCCCAGAAACAGCTTGCTGCCAATCTTATCGGCTTTACCGGCACTGAAAAAAAGGGTCTTGAAGGCCTTGAGATGCTTTATGACAAAACATTGCGCGGCTATCCCGGCCTCGCCGTTCAGGAAGACATCAGCCTCAGTGAAAGCGGCCCAGCCAAGATGCGCGTGGTGACCCCGCCAATGGGCGGCAGCAACATCCATCTTACGATAGATAATTATATTCAGCACACTCTAGAATCTGAGCTTGCGCTCCTGATGAAGAATTATGACCCGATTGATGCCACCGCAATAGTCATGGATCCTCACAATGGCGAAATACTCGGCCTTGCCTGCCTGCCCAGCTATGACGTTAATAATTTTGGCGAAGCAAAACCGGAAAATCGTCGTAATCGGTCTGCCACCGACATTTTTGAGCCCGGTTCGTGCATGAAAATTTTTGCAGTCGCCAGCGCTCTTGAGAACAAAAAAGCCGACCACGGCACTCGTTTTTACTGCCGTGGGTTTGGCGAATTAAATGGGCGAAGAGTGCGCTGTCATGGCGCACACGGACTGGTCGACCTCGATAAGGCCATTGCAGAATCATGCAACGCTGCCATGGTTCAAATCTCTCAGATGATTGAACCTGCAATGCTCTATCGCACCTACAAAAACTTTGGCTTTGGCGACCCGACAGGAGTCGAAGTCGTGGCCGAAAGCAACGGCATATTCAAACCGCCTTCCCGCTGGTCAGGCTTCTCAGCAACCTCTCTCAGCATTGGCCAGGAACTTGCCGTTACCGGCCTGCAGCTTGTTCAGGCATATTCGGCAATCGCAAATGGCGGCACCCTCATAAAGCCAAGATTGCTGCGCCGAATAAGCTCGCCTGATACCGAGATCAGCCAGGAATTCAGTAAAGAAGAAGTTCGCAGGGTTCTACCAGAAGAGACCGCCAGATGGTTGCGCCGCATGCTGATGGGCGTTGTTGAAGGAGGTTCCGGCGAACTGGCTCGATTAGAGAACTACACGGTTGGCGGAAAAACCAGCACCGCTCAAAAGGCCAACCCCAAAGGCGGTTACTTTAATGAAAAAGTTGTGGTTTCGTTTATTGGAATGGCACCGGCTATCAACCCGAGAATTGTTCTGTTTGTAGCCTGTAACGAGCCAAAAGGCGATGAAAGAACGCTGTTTGGCGGCAAAGTTACGGCACCATCATTCGCCCGCATTGCCGACCGCATTCTCAAACACATGAAAGTATCTCCAGATCGCTCAATTACTGCTGCAGCCCGCGAACAGCAACTGTTGAAAATACAAAAGAGCATTGTAAAAAGAGAAATTATAAAACTGCCTGACATGCTTAGCAATGTGGCAGATGCGACGGCACTGGCAACATCGACAATGGCAATAGCCGCCATGGCGACCGGCACTTCAACTGTGCCCGACCTGCGCGGAAAATCTTTACGGCAGGCTATGCAGCTGGTAAACAGGCTTGAATTAAAAGCTGTATTTGAAGGCAATGGCGTGGTGATCAGCCAGGTTCCTCAACCAGGTCGCCCACTTCCCGACACCAAAATTCTTAAAATCACTCTTTCTCCCGAACCAGTGAACTGAAAAAAACTGTTTTAACCAGCATAAAAAACTGATAGAATCCTGTATTCTGATATTGCAAGTGCAAACTGGAGTCTGTAATGAAAACACTGCGCAGCATTCTCCCCTCTAATATAGCTTCTACAACCGGAGTGCTCGACATCGAAATCACCGGCATCGCATTTGACTCAAGACGGGTAAACAAGGGTGATCTCTTTGTTGCGCTGCCAGGGCAGCACATCGACGGCAGCGCCTTCATTTTCGATGCCCTCGAACGTGGCGCTGCAGCAGTCATTACTGAGTCTTCACGTAAAAACATCGAAGTCCCGGTAGTCAAGGTCAAAGACGCCAGACAAGCTCTGTCAGAAGTCTCTGCCAAATTTTACGACCAGCCTTCCGAAAAGCTTAAACTGATCGGCATAACCGGCACCAAGGGCAAAACCACAATCACCTACCTGACCCAGGCAATTCTCAAAAAAGCCTTTGGGCACTCGTTCAGAATGGGAACCGTCGAATACGACATGGAATTTGCAAAAATTCCAGCAAGCAACACCACGCCAGAGTCACAGGTGTTGCAGCATCTCATCGATCAGGCGCTGAAAAACGGCATCAAACATGGAGTCATCGAGGTCAGTTCACACGCGCTTAAAACCTGGCGGGTAGAGCACCTGCAATTTGCGGTTGCCGGATTCACCAATCTTTCGATGGAGCACACTGAATTTCATCCCGATATGAACGACTATTACAGCGCCAAAAAGCGCCTGTTCACCGATATCGCCGCGCGCGAAAAAACCTGCATTATCAGCATTGACGATGACTACGGCAAGAAAATGGTTGCCGACTGCAAGGCCGCCGATCTGAAGGTTTTCACCCTCTCACTTTTTGATCAAAGCGCAGATTACCACAGTGAAGGCCTGAAAATGGCCGGCAGCGGCAGCGATTTCATGTTTTGTCATGGCCAGGAAAAGCAGGCCTGCCACATAAATCTGCCCGGCGAATTCAACGTCTTCAACGCAATTATGGCAGGAGCGATGAGCCATGCCGTCGGCGCCGACTTCGCCGCGATCAGCGCCGGACTTGGTGCGGTAAAGAATGTGCCTGGCCGACTCGAGGCTATTCATAACGACCAGGGCATCAACGTTGTCGTTGACTACGCCCACAGCCCGGCGGCGCTTGAAAACGTGCTCAAAGCCATGCGACCGGTAACCAGAAACCGCCTGATTACCGTATTCGGCTGTGGCGGCAACCGTTCGCACGAAAAGCGACCGGTAATGGGCAAGGTAGCGCTGCAATATTCTGACATGGTCGTAGTCACCAGCGACAACCCACGCAAGGAGCAGCCAGAAGCTATTATAGAACAGATTATGAGCGGCATTCTCGAGGTTCCGGCTGACGCGAACAAAAAAGTAATGCAGGAAGTAGACCGTAAATCAGCTATTTTCAAGGCTCTAGGGGCAGCCCAGACCGGCGACACCGTCATCATTGCCGGAAAAGGGCATGAAACCGGCCAGTATTTCGCCGATCGCACCGTTCCGTTCGACGACCGCGAAGTTGCCCGCAGTTTTTTCAGAAAACCAGATGAAGACAAATAGCTGGGCAGCCACTCAAATAGCTGAAGCCTGCCATGGGCATCTGCTTAAGACAACAGCCGCCGAAGTAACCGGTTTCAGCATTGACACCCGCAGCATAAAACCTGGCGACCTTTTTGTTGCCCTGAAGGGCGAAAATCAGGATGGCCATCTTTATGTCAAAAAAGCTGCAGAAGCTGGAGCCGCCGCGCTGCTGATTTCTGACAAATCGTCAGTTGCAGAACTTAACAGCTCACTGTCTATTATAAAGGTTACCGACACTTTGCTCGGCCTGCAGAATCTGGCCCGGCATCATCGCCAGACGCTTAAATTCCAGATCATCGGCGTTACCGGCAGCAATGGCAAAACTACAACCAGATCAATGCTACAGCATCTGCTCAGCATGTCTGGCAAATGCAGCGCCACCAGCGGCAACCTCAACAACCATATCGGACTGCCCCTGACCATTCTTGGTCTCGACACGACCGCTGATTATGCAGTTCTTGAGATGGGTATGAACCATCAGGGCGAGATCAGAGACCTCTGCAGCATCGCCCAGCCGACCGCTGCGTTGATCAGCAATATCGGACCGGCTCATATCGGAATTCTTGGCAGCCTCAAAAACATTGCACTGGCAAAGGCCGAAATTCTTGAAAGCCTTGATGAGCAGCAGACCGCAGTAGTTCCTGGCGACACAGAATTTACCAGCTTGTTTCGTGAGATTGCCAAACCCAGGCTTTTTACTTTTGGCGAGAATACCGGCAATGATTACCGCATAAGCAACTTGGAGATGACGGTCAGCAACCTGAGTTTCACGCTGAACACGCCTGATGGCCAGCACCATTGCCAGCTTGCTCTTGCCGGCCGCCACAATGCGTTTAATGCAACAGCCGCGTTAGCCTTTTTCCATCAGCTTGGCGGGAATCTGGCGGAAGGCTGCCGGCGTCTCGCTTCATTTACGCCAGTCGGCGCACGCATGGAAAGAGTAGAGATCGACGGCATCAACATTCTGCTCGACTGCTATAACGCAAACCCAGGCTCGATGAGCGAAGCCTTGAAATTTCTGGCAGTCTGCCCCACTCCACGCATTGCCGTGCTTGGCGATATGCGCGAGCTTGGCGATATGGCCATGGAAATGCACCGCCAGCTTGGTGTTCAGGCGGCTGCCAGCAAGCCTGATCTGCTGGTATGCGTTGGCAAAGATGCCGGGCACATCGCAAATGCTGCGCGCGAAAATGGCATGGCCGAATCGTCAGTAATAGCGCTAAGCTCAAACGCCGCGGCAGCCGAATTATTAAAAGACAGACTGATAAAGGGTTCAACCGTTCTTTTCAAGGCCAGCCGTGGCATGCACTTTGAAACAATAGTGCGCAGTCTGTGGCCAGACCTCGGAAAAGACCTGCACTGAGCCAATAAATAAGGAGTTTTTGCTTGTTCAGCTCTATTTTCGAGCCCCTGTCCATACGCATCATTTTTTCAATAGTTACCTCTTTTCTGCTGTCGATGATTATAGCGCCAAGGGTTATTTTCAACCTTAAATCACGGCAGATCGGGCAGACCGTTCGCGAAGAAGGCGTTAAAGAACACCTTAAGAAAAGCGGCATCCCGACTATGGGCGGCATCATTATTCTGATTCCGCTCATGATCACTACCATACTCTGGTGCAAACTCAATCCGTTCGTGATCATAGCCCTGCTGGTAACTTCTCTGATGGGCCTGATCGGCTTTTTGGACGACATTACAAAAGTTGTCAAGGCAAGATCGCTTGGTCTTACTGCCCGGCAGAAGCTGTTTGGCCAGATCCTGGCCGGCTTTGGTGCCGCTATTGCCATCAAGTATTATCCTGGCCTGCGCTTTGAAATGGCAGTGCCCGGCAGCGGCAGCATCGAACTGGCTACAACTTCTACGCAGCTCCCGGTATTGGGCGCCATAGATCTTGGCTGGTTTTACATACCATTCGCCATCGCCGTTATTGTTGGCGCAACCAATGCGGTCAACCTGACCGACGGCCTTGATGGTCTAGCAGCCGGCACCGTAGTGGTCGCCACCACTCCATTTCTTGTGTTTGCTTATGTTTGTGGGCACATGATCTTCGCCAGACATATTGGCGTCGCTTATATAGCCGGCGTCGGCGAACTGGCGGTAATGAGTTCAGCAATTGTCGGCGGCTGCCTCGGCTTTTTGTGGCACAACGCGCATCCGGCATCGGTTTTTATGGGAGATACAGGATCTCTGGCCTTGGGCGGAGCCCTTGGTGCCATTGCTCTGTGCAGCAAAACCGAATTTTACCTGGCTATCGTCGGCGGCATATTCGTAATTGAAGCGCTTTCGGTCATCCTGCAGGTCAGCTATTTTAAAATGACCAAAGGCAAACGCATTTTCAAGATGAGCCCGATCCATCACCATTTTGAGCTCTGCGGCTGGGCCGAAGAGAAAGTGGTTATCAGATTCTGGATGGCTGGCATCATGATGGCTCTCGTCGGCCTCACTCTTTTTGCCTCGCGGCTGGTTGCTACCGCCGGATAGTCTTCGATCACCACTTCCCCTGAGCTATGCCAAAAGATTTTCGGCATAAAAAAAACTCCCCGGTTTGCACCGGGGAAAAGCAATTGGGATGTTATGAACAAAACACGTTTTCAGCGATAGAACACCGATAGCTGAATATTGGTAAGTCTGATGTTAACCAGACCAATGTTCTTGCTGGCCATGAAATAGGCACTGCTCGGGTTGCTGCGGATCAGTTCAGTTACGTCTACAGTATAAGTGGTGCCCGGAGTAGTGGTGCAGTAGAATTCACCAAGATAGCTACCAACGGTTGCAGTGTTACCAGCCCACCAGTCACCGAGATCAGCGGTTGCGCTTACCTGCTGAGTGGTTGAGAGATAGTTGAGACATCTGGTAGATCCAGTAGCATAGTATTCAGCAGTAAACTTCATTTCAGCTTTAACAAAGGCCAGACTAATGAAATCTATGTCTACAGGGGTCTCAAGAGCTACTTCAGCATACTCGCCATTGGCATCGGCAAACGGATAGATCTTTGAGAACCAGCCGGTATTGGCGACGCTGCTGTTGATAACTGCCGGATTGATCTGAATGCTCACAGCAGCCACCTGGCCGGCTTCGACTGCAACAGAGAGCGAATAGTCGAGGAAATCAGGATGTGAGGTTTTCAGGTTGTAGATGCCGGCGGGAACCTTAGCGAAGGAGAATGCACCATCAGCATCAGTGACAGCTGAGAAGCTGGTTCCGTCAAGAACAACAGTAACACCTGAAAGTTTCTGAGCATTTACAAAGTTTTCAACGCTACCACTGATGTCACCATCGGTTACCTGAACAGGCTTGGCAACAAGCTCAGAAGCGACTTTAACGACCGGCATCAGCTTAGTGCTGGAGTTGCCTTTACCATTGCCGTTAAGTTTCTGAAGCCTGCCGAGAAATTTAAGAGTCAAGTTGGTGGTATAACCATCTTTAAGTTCAATTTTCCCGTTGAATCTTATGCGTCCCGAGGGAACCGAAAGGTTAACGGTCTTTTCGCCGATAATCGCTTCGGCAGATTTGATTGTTACGTCGAGCTGGTTATAAATTCCTGCCGGCAGACCGATTTCAGCGAGAACTTCCGAAAGCTGCATGGCATCCTTAAGATCAACCTTGCGGTCAACAAGAGAGATATTTGTAAGAACTCCACTTTCTGACTTGACCACCATCTTGTCAAAGGTTATAAAGATATGGTCGGCACTTTCGACGCCCTGAAACATAACCTTCAAGGTGGCAACTGATTTGGTGAGACCATCGCGGAAAGCATAGTCAACCTTGTAGTTGCTTTTGGCGAAGGTGTATTTGCGGTCAGCGGGCTTGGCAAACTGACTGGGCATAATGTTTGAAGAAACTGAATCCATTGTCGGCGCCGAATTCGACATGGAAACACCTACCGGATTGGAGGAATCACTGCCACCACCGAAACACCCGGTAAGTAAAGGAAGCAGGATGATTGTCATCAGTGTTAGAATTTTATACCGGTTCATGGTTTTTCCTCCTGAGAATCGAACATATTAGAACGGCGCTATAATAAGGTAAGCAAATCTTGTACCTGATTTACAATACTACCAGCCAATCTGCGAAAGCCTTTAAAAAGGCACTATCTGCAATATATAACTTTTTGCACCATCCGCACAAGAGGAGTTTTTCCCTGGTCGTTTTTTTATTGCTAGGGATTTTTTACCCTACTGTTGTATATTCTATCCAGACAAGGCAGGATAGTATTGTAGCTCTGCCAATCTATAATGCGAGTTTCAGTTTTGCGTTGGGTACACAAAGCGGACCGCGGACAGACGTTGTACCGTCCAGATTTTATTTTACCGCCACCGACAGCGAACATGTGTACAACCTGTCAGCTGGAACAACCGCATTTCCTGCTTGGGCTACAAACTACCCAGCCGAGACATGGGGTATCCCTTCGTCGATATCCCAAGCCTCACCTGAATACAATCTTTTCACACAAGCCTTGCAGATTGCAAGCGATTCAAACAGCGGACTGGTTCGAGGCGCTCTGGCAGTCACCCGCGCAAAGTTGTTTTCAGACGAAATAGAGTTTGCAACTTATGTCGGCACATCCAACTTTTTATCCAGCCCCAATTTCGTAAGGACTATTGCAACTACCGTTTCGCCAAAGTCATTATCCATGATGCAAAGCAAGGCATATCTGTATTTTTTCTGGCTGGACAATGACAAGATAAAAACAGCCAGAAAGGGCTCCGGCAAAGACTTCCTGCCAATAAACACCCTCACAACCCCCGAACTAGACAACAGCATAGGGCTCGCCGGCTGCACAATAGTTACAGCCAGCAATCAGGAATACATTGCCCTGACCTACGCCAAATCCAACAACACAGTCAACATAACAACTTTCACAGACAGCAGCGACACTCCTGCTGGCTCACAGGCAATTCTGCTCAAGGACAATCTTGGCAATCCGACATCCATAGACACCACAAAAGTTGCAATTGCCTATAATCAGCGCAATCAGAAGGTTACGTTAACCTGGACCAGCGGTGGCAATGGTTATTTTGCGATTTATAACTTCACACCACCGGCGACTTTCATTGAACACGTGGGGCCATCTCTTATAGGCTCCGGATTTGAGACATCATACGGAATCAGCGTCGAAAGCTATGCAAACTTTGAAAGCACCCTGGTTTTACCTGAAACAACGCTTAAAAGCTATTCATTGCGGGAACCCGCAACACTTTCTGACCATGGCAGTTTTGGAGACCCTTCTTATGCCATACAGTTTCCATTTATCGATGAAAATAACAAGCATTACGCCGGCCTTTTAGGCTATGCTTATAGCGATTATAAATTTTACCGCCGCGAGCTGAAATTTCCTGACGAGGGACGGTGGGATAAGACCAGCAAGGTTCTTCACCTCGAAGGACCGCCCTGGCCCAATACCGAGGTAAAAATAGAGTATGAATTCACGGAAGTAGCTACAAGCAGCTGCCTGGCTAATCTGGCAAACGCTAACGGCCTGATGCGACCTTTCAACAACCAGACTGGCATTATCGCCAGCAGTTCCGACAGTCTGCCGTTCACCATAAAGTTTGATGCAGACATGTATCCAGCGTCATATCCCGGCTATATAACAAACGATAAAATACGAATGTTCGACAACGCCAACAACCCGGTGAACATAAGCTATCTTTCCGGAACAGCGACAGAAATTTCTATCAGACCCGTATCCGATCTGGCGTTTAGCAGCAATTACCGCATTACCATTGCCAGCGATGTAATTGATGCGCGTGGGACACAGATCTGGGAGCCGATTACACTTAACTTTACTACTCAGAAGACATCTTCATCGGTATTGGCCAGTGAAGTTAAAGACATTACTGTATGGCGCGATTCAGCAAGAACCCAACTGATATCTCCAGGCGCCGAAGCCAGCGACACGGCCGACATTTATCTGCGCCTTGAAGCACTCGACCCGGCATTCAATACAATTGACACGGCAACTGCAGTTATTTTGCTCAACGGTGTGCAAATTGCACAAGCCACCCTCACCCAGATCAACCCAACGTCAAACTATTTTGATGGCTTTTACAAACTTGGCGGGGCGCTGGCTACTGACAGTATTTATACCTTCAAGGCTCATGCAGACTCGGCGACATCAACCAGCATCGTGGTTACTTATCCGACTTTTTCGCCGATCAGTCCGCTGGCCGGCGCTACCAATGTTGTCGGGCAACCGACCATAAGAATCAAAGCCAGCGAATCAATTCTCGAAAGCTCAGTCTCAACCGCAACTGTTAAATTGCTGCGTAGCGGCGTCGAGGTCGCAGTAAACCGTTCTTACACCGATGGAACAAAAGAAATATCTTTTACCCCAACGGTGACCCTTGAGAGCGAAACGACTTATACAGTAACTCTTGAGGGGCTGCGCGACAATCTCTACAACACACAGATCGGCACACTCTCTTATCAGTTCACAATTGCCGACATCAAGCCGCCAGAGGTGACAACATACAGCCCCAATGCCGGAGAAACAGGCGTTACCATCGACCGCCACATCATCGTCAATTGCACCGAACCGCTGCTGGCCAGCACTGTTAACAAGACAAACGCAAAACTGACGCGCGCAGGCGTCGCAGCAAGCTACAGCATTATTCTCAGCGGCAACCAGATTCGCATTGATCCAGATGACGCTCCAGATGGTGGGTTGCGTCCGCAGACCGCATACACGCTTGAGGTCACCACTGCCATAACCGACCTTGCCGGCAATAATCTGCTGGCAGCATTGAATCTGAGCTTCACGACCCAGCCCTACAATACCCCGCCAATCGGCATAGATGATATCACTCTATACAAAGACCCACTGCTGATCGATGGTTGGGGCTTATATGAAAAAATGCCAGCTTCGGCGACAGTTTATATCAAAGTCACCGGCGATGATGGAGCAACCCAGACCCGCGATATGGCAACAGCGACCTTGAGCTTCTCATGGGGAGCGGCTGACCGCAAAATCAGCCTGATCGAAACCGCCTCAAATTCAACAGGCATCTACCTCGGAAGCATTAATCTTGGCTCGCCGCCGCTATTCGACTTTCCGGCGCCATTGCCGCCGACCATTGCTGGCAGCCTCACTTTCAGCGTTGATATAGAGCCAGCCAATGCCGCGACTCTCACCGTAACTTTTCCGGCCTTGTTGCCGGGCACAACAGTGGTTAACAGCACAAATGGGCAAGTCGCCGCGGCGAACGCCACGAATGTCCGAATCGACTCGCCGATTACGCTGGCATTTTCCGATCAGCTGCTCGATGGCGGCAATACTGTTAATCTGACCGTGTCTTCTGGCGCTGTAAATATAGCAGGCACCCGCACCCTCAGCGCTGATCAGCATAAAATAACTTTTCTGCCAGACTCGCCGCTACCGTATTCAAGCAAGATTACGGTTAATGCTACCTATGCAGCCAATGGCCTCAAATCACTTCAGGGCAACCCGTTGTATAGCGCGGTAAATTTTGCTTTCGACACGCAGGAGGCGCAGACGCAGCCAGTAACTGTCGCGCAACTCAACCTTTTTAACAGTTCCGATTACTCTCCGACAGCTGCCTACCAAAGCAACGATGACTTCATACGCAGCGGCAACATGTATGTAGAAGTGCGCGGCACCGATGCTTCACCCAACACCGCAGACTTTACGATGGTCAGCATAAGCACCGGCGGCAGTCTGCGCCTCGACGAAACTGCCGCCAACTCAGGCGTCTATCGCGGGATTTACAGCTACAGCAATCTTGCCGACGGCCTGGTTTTTATTGCCTCCTCTACCGTCAACCCGTTGGCCAGCCAGACCCTGATCTTGAGCATACCGTCGTTAACCCCGCAAATTCCGGCTTCTAGCAGCATAAATGTATCCATTTATACCAACATAGAAGTGAAAGTCAGTGAAGCCGCTGATCCAGCGACCGTTAACAGCGGCAATGTAAAGCTGTTCAAGGCAGGTGTCGAAGTTGCCGGAGCCGTTTCTTACCGCGAAACTGAAAGAGAAATCGTCTTTACTCCGGCAGTCGCACTCGCAACTAGCACGCTATATATCTATCGCATAAGCAACATCAAAGATCTGGCTGGCAACAGTATCAACAATGACCTGATTGTCAGCTTTACCACTCAGGGCTCGACAGTCCCGTTGGATCAGCCAATAATTCATCTCAAGGTCTTTTCAGACAGCACATATCTGACTGAGCTGGCAGATCTGGCTTCAATAACACCAGGGATTCAGGTTTATGTCGAAATCAAGGGCAATGACCTTTCGGCAGGAACTATAGACGCGACGCTAGTTGAGCAGAGGTCAACTCTGTCGGCGGGGGCAGTCTTGACAACACTCATTGAAACCGGGCCAAATACCGGTATTTTTCACGGCACACTGACAGTTTTTAACGAAGAAGGGGCTCAGATAACCATTACCTCAGATACCGACGACGCGAAATTCGTCAGGCTGAAAACGTACACGAGGCCAACAGTCAGTCTTTCGCCGGCTTCAGGCACTGCGACCGTTGTTTACCTCAACCAGACCTTTACGCTGAGCACCAGCAAAGATGTCGACCCGGCCACACTCAGCAGCTCCAGTATACGCCTGTCTGATTCATCAGGAATCGCCTCATTCAGCCTGTCGCTGCCGAATCCGCGTGAGATTAAAATTGTTTCAGAACTGCAACCAGATTCTTTGATTGTGCTCAGAATTACCGACGGGCTCAAAGATGCCGATGGACTGCCATTTCCTGAGACAGTCGCCAACTATGCCAGCATAAATCCTATTGTAACTTCGTTCGGCGTATTCGCCGATACTGCGCACACTTCCCCTCTAAACAACGGCTCCAGCGTTGAATCAGGTCAGACAGTCTACCTGCGACTTGACCGCAGCGATGCAATGCTTGACGTGGTTGAATACGCAACGGCAACCCTTAACAGCAGTCTTCCGGCCAGCAGTATTCTGCTTACCGAAAGCTCTCCAGGAAGATTCACCGGCTCATTTGTCACCCCTGCCCTGCCAGACGAAACAATTGAGCTGGTTCCTGAAAATCGGGCTGATCTTGCCCGCACGCTTCTCGTTCTGCCGGCGTTTTCGCTGCTTTCATACTCGCCGGCCAGCGGCGCGATTACCGTGCCGGCAGACGTCTGGCCGACCTGGAACTTCAGCCGGCCGGTGCGCAACAGCGATATTACCACAGCCAATTTTGCATTAAAGAAAGCATCAGACAATTCAACAGTGCCAGGCACCCTCAGCATCAGCCCAACCGGCAAGCAGGTGCGCTTTCAGCCAGCCGGACAGCTACTGCTGCTTACAGAATTTGAAATGTCGGTTGCAGCTACTATTCAAGACACCTCCGGCAACACACTTGGCGAAGGTCTTGCGACCAGATTCACCACGCAACCGCCGCCGCCGCCGCCCAAAGACAACATAACCATGGCAAATTACGAGAGTGCTGATTACGCGACCAAAACTTCGACGGTCGCTTATGATGGCACTCTTTATCTCGAGCTGGTCGCCAAAGACACCTCGTTTTCAACCTACGAAACCGCCAGAGTCCGCGTTGATTCTTCAGATGGCAGCCTCGACGGCCTCGAACTGACATTGGTCGAGATTTCGCAGCCTTCTGGCATTTTTCGGCTGGCTGTGCCGATCAATCTGGCGCCAGGTGTCTCTATTACCGTTACATCGCAAGGCGACGCCACCTTGAACATCACGGTGGTGGCACGCGCCAGAACAACGCTGCAATCTATTGTTCCGGCCTCGGGCAGCATCGATCTGGCTCTCGACAATCCTATCAGACTGAACTTCAGCCACAGCATCGATCGCAACACGGTCGCCGACGGCATAAGCTTGCTGGCATCAGACGCCAGGCCTATCGATCTGCTGTTCAGCTATGCCGATGCAGACCGCAGCGTTCTGATCACTCCCGCGACCAGCTATGCCAGCTCTACCCGGCATCAGCTGAACATTTCGACAAGCCTGCGCGACAGCAATGGCCTGTTTCTTCTGCCAGAAAGCGCATGGCTGACGATGCGCGGCGAAAGCTCGGCCACGTTCGATCTGCTCACCGGCATTGCCCCGCGCAATGGCCAGAGCGTCGCACTTCTCGGAGAAGCCACGCCAGGGCAGCTTGTTCTAGTGGCAACCTGCACCAACATGTTTGAAACCTACACTGAAACACGGAATCTCCGCATCCAGACGGCTTCGGCGACAACCCTGTCGATACTAAGCGAATTAGCGCCTGGCAGTTTCAGAGGTGAATACTCTTTGCCTGAGGGCATCGTTGGCGATATTACCGCTACATTGCTGTTTGCAGGCCAGCCGGCACAAACCTTTCAGATCGCGCCATTACCGACAGTATCGGCGATTATTCCTGCATCTGGAAGCAGCGGCATCGCAGAACTGCCAGCCATTTTGGCGACTTTCAGCCGCAAACTCACCCATGAGTCAACTGTCGATGCACTGCGCATAATCACTGAACAGGGCAACATCATCACTGAACTTACCAGCCCGGCCGCTGACAACAACACATTCAGCTGGCGCCCGCTTTCGCCATTGCCACTGCAATCCACCTGCACGCTGCAGCTGCAGGGTCTCACCGATTACCTCGGGCAAAGTGCCGCGCTCTATCAGCATCAGTTCATTACCGGCGGCAGACAGGGCATCAACCTGTTCAGCGACAACGGGTTCGCGCAACTAATCGCATCAGAGCAGGTCGAGATTCCGGTGATTTTTGTTGAGGTTGCCGCATCGGGAACGCTTAATCTGAGCGGTCGAGAATTCGATCTCTACGCGCGCACCGGCACCCAGGCCAGCACAACCGTCAAGCTTCGCCTCGAACCTTTCAGCAGCGAAAGCGGTCGCTACCGCTGCAGCCTCGAACTCGCACCCGGCAAGGCAGTCCCGCAATACCCGCTCAGCCTGCTTCCCGGCGAATGGCTCGAACTCACTTCGCCAATACTCACTAATGACCGCAAACTCGTTTATTACCTGCAGTCAGGCTCTGTATCACCGCTAAACATACTCGGCATCAGGCTGTATTCAGAAAAACACTTTGTTCAGCGCGTTACCGATACAGTCGCTAACCCCAGCCTGTATATCGAGGTTGAAGCCGAAGACCGCAACTGGTTCACCACTGACACCACGAAGCTCAAAATATATTCTGAAGCCGATCCGACCGGCATGCTGCTCGACCTGACTGAAAACGGCACCCATTCATCGCAGTTTCGCAGTTTCATCAGGTTGAGCCGTGAAAATACCGACCTGGCGACGCAGAACCTCAAGGTTCTGCCGGGACAGCGAATCTATCTGGAATCAGCAGCCGACGCGGTTGTAAAAACCTCTATCATCTATCTGCCCGAAAACAACATCAAAATGATGGCGGTTTACCCGAGTCCGGCCCGCGGAAACAGCGTAAACTTCAGGTTTTATCTTAATTTCCCGACTTATGTCGACCTCAAAATCTACGACACTGCCGGGCACGAGATTTATGCGACCGGCATTCGCGGGCAGGAAGGCGAAAATGTCTATGAATGGCGGATTCCACGCAAAACTGCCAACGGCACCTATTTTTACGCGGTAAGAATAGATAACGAAAGCGGGTTTCCTGACGCAAAGCGGCGGGTGCGCGGCAAATTTGCGATTTTGCGCTGATTCTGCTATCATCAGTTCCTGAAAAAATTGCTTTCAAGGAGGAGTTTTATGAAGGGTGGATTTAACATGCAGAGCCTGATGAAACAGGCCCAGAAAATGCAGGAAAAGATGCAGAAGGCCCAGGAAGAAATGAAAGACAAGACTATCGAAGCAACCGTTGGCGGTGGCATAGTCAAAGTCGTTTTCAATGGCGCCCAGGAAATGGTAAGCATCGAAATCAACAAAGATGCGGTTGACCCTGACGACGTCGAAACTCTTCAGGATCTGGTGCTGTCGGCTGTTAACGCGGGCATCAGCAAGTCAAAAGAAATGGTTCAGGAAGAAATGGGCTCAATCACCGGCGGAATGAATATTCCCGGCATGTTCTAATTACCACAACTCGTCCGAACTGCGCACGCAGCCTGCTTATACAACAAACTCATTGTCATTGTAGCAGCACCAGTAGACGCATGAAAAAGCGAAGCAATCTTTTTCAGGTTGCTTCGCTTCTGTTAACAGGCAATACGAGGTTATTTTACCTTGTTGATAAAACAGCTGCCATATGAAGAAGCAGTCTGGCGATAGCCTTTAAGCCCGCGAGAACCCTGCCTGACCCGCCCAATTTCTGATTTTATCTCATCTTTCAGTGCTGCAATATTCTTCTCAACATCAAGATCAGAGTCCACCAGCTGTTTTAGTGCAATTCGAACTTGGCTACAGCAATCTTCGAGGTCAGGAGCGATTATGGAAATCGTACGAACCGCCTCGGCAACGCTGTTACAGCTAAACTGATGATCAGGAAAGCTCTTTTCCATTGCAGCTACCAGCTCCTGAGACAACAACGGCAGGTCTTCCATGACAAGTTCGCGCTGCTCTATCAAATTTCTAAAAGCGTCGATACTGCATCCCTGCTCAATAAATCGCTTATTGGCCTTGCTCAGTCGCTGATAAGCTTCAACCAGAACCGCAATTTTGCTTTCGATGACCATCATTAAACCTTCTTTTCCGCTGTTGTGATTTTGCCGAGAATCTTGTCGAGACTGTCAAAAAGCGACTGAGAAAACAGAATGGTCTCTTTATGCTCGGCAGATACGGCATGGCCGCCACGATCGACGCCCTTGAAGGATTCAATTATAGACACCCCGGTCCAGCCAAGTTTCTGAATGGCAATCAAGAACTCAACTGGCCAGAAAAAGCCGCGAAAACCTTCGGGGCTGCGCGGCATACTGCGATCGCCGACCATTAGGAAAATGGGAAAGTCCTTTTCTTCGTAAGCGCCAAAGAACCAGTTGGATTGATCCCAGGCGAGAAAAGAATCTTTTTTGTTAATTGAGAAGCTGCGCTTGGCGCGCTCGGTAAAGTTAATCTGGCCGACTATTATATCTTTACCCTCAGTGGTTGCCAGTTTCTGTTCGATCGTATTGATTGTGTAAGGCAAACCACGTTTCTCGAAGGCAATTGTCTCGAGTTTAAAAATTGAGTTGAACTTGTCGATAACCAGCGGCTGGC
>Ga0154428_1062_pt3 | contig 17393 bp, 14 predicted proteins | sample RifGroC2_FD_115932 | JGI IMG/M metagenome (GOLD analysis project Ga0154428, IMG submission 115932) | Candidatus Riflebacteria bacterium GWC2_50_8 | reverse complement strand
TCTTTTTCACCCGAAACCCGGTTAACAATCAAAAGACCAACCTGCTGCGCATTATCAAGCAGCGGAATATCAGCATAAGCGCCGAATGAATCGCTGGCGGGAAAAGGCTGCGCTCCCTTTGGCCAGTCGGCTGAGGGCTGCTTTACTTCGTCCCAGAGCCAGAGACCAAAACTTTCATAGTCACCGTCATTGCGTTGATAATGTATTCTAAGGTGCCCCGCCAGAGGTTCAGCAGCCAGAACCAGTTCTTCTGCCATCGCCATGCCAGCTGTTAACAGCAACACCAACACTGCAACCAGATACCCGCATTTAATACTGACATGCATACAAGCGCTCCTCGCTGATCTTTTTTGTGATGATACAGGCAAAACCCCGTGCCGGCAAACATAGAATTCTCATCTCAGCAATGCTTTGATTGCGTGCAGGAATTCGTTTCGGTACAATTTCGCTGGTATTTGCGTCATCAACCTGCCTTGTCTTGTTTTACCTTGATTCTCGGAAAATTTCTTCGATTTCACCGCTTTGCTGCTTACAGCTTTAACCAAAACGCACAAAACAAAACAGGCCGCGGCTAAACGGCAATATTTGATTTTTTGCGGCTTTGTGCGAGATATCCAGTATTTAATTCGCGGAAAGCGCGTCTTGCAGAGTTGTTGGCCATAATCTGCAACCGCGCAAAGTTGCGCTGTCCGGCAAACTGTGTTATCTAAGCATAGAAACGAAATGTACCAGCAAGCAATTAAATGCAAAACCTGTGGAATCTTATAAAACACGTTTTTAACCGCGTCGTTGAGACAAAAGTCACCGAAGCGGCAGCGGCAATTGCTTATTACGCAATTCTGTCATTTTTTCCGCTGATTCTTTTTCTGATCGCCTTCAGCTCATCGTTTCTGCAAAGCGTCGAGGTGCAGACCCAGATTCTAAAATTCGCCGAAGAATACATGCCGGGTTCAGAATCGCTGGTTGCCGGGAATATTCAACATCTGATCAGAGCCAGCGGCGCGGTAGGACTGGTCGGCACCGTCATGTTGCTGTGGTCAGCAACACTGGTGTTTGCAGGCTTTGCGCAGAATATTAACAGTGCGTGGACAGCGGCAGAGAGTCGGCATTTTCTGATCGACCGCCTGATCGGGTTGATGATGATCGGCATTCTCGTAATTTTTCTGATATTGTCGCTGATCCTCAACACGTTGCTCGACGTGCTGCCGAGAATTTTTCCGACCTATCTGGAGACCTTATTCGCTGAAATGACACGCTTCAATCACCTGCTGATCGAATATCTGCCACAGGTCACCATATTCGTTCTTCTGCTGCTGCTCTACAAATATATACCCAGCCCTCTGGTATTATGGCGCGAATCGCTGGCCGGCACCCTTTTCTCAATACTGGCGCTGCAGCTTACCAAGCATGGTTTCATCTGGTATCTGTCTTTTGGTACTGACAGTTACAGCCTGGTCTATGGCTCACTCGGAGCCGTGGTCGCCTTTATGCTCTGGATATATCTGTCATCATGCATTATTCTGATAGGCGGGCATGTCAGCGCTGCAGCAGCGCTTTTTTTCAGGCCGGTTCGTGAACCAGCCGGCAACGGCGAACCACCATATTTTGTTTAAAGACGACTTTGTTTAAAGGAAAATCACCACTTTTCGGCTGCCTTCTTTTCACTTTTCATGCTTAAAGAAATACGGCGCCGCACGGCATCTACCTCAAGAACCCGCACCAGTACCTTCTGCTGAACCTTAACCACCTCGCCAGGATCTTTTACAAAACGGTCTGAAAGCTGGCTTACATGAACCAGGCCATCCTGATGCACGCCAATGTCGACAAAGGCGCCAAACTGTGTAACGTTGGTAACTATTCCGGGTAAGATCATGCCAGGTGAAAGGTCTTTGATCTCATTGATGCCTTCGGCAAAAGCAAATGCCTCGAATTTATCGCGAGGATCGAGACCCGGCCGGGAAAGCTCTTTCATGATATCACTGAGAGTGGGCAGACCAGTTTCTTCAGTGATGTAATCTTTCAGTTTAATCCTGTTGCGTAATTCCTGGCTTTTAATCAGGTCAGCCACCGAACAATCGAGATCCTTAGCCATCTTTTCGACAATTTTATAGCTTTCAGGATGCACGGCACTGTTGTCGAGAGGGTTATCACTGTTACGTACGCGCAAAAAACCGGCGGCCTGCTCAAAGGCTCTCGGCCCGAGGCGGGGCACCTTGTTGAGTTGCCGACGGTTTTTGAACGCACCATTCTCTTCGCGCCAGCTGACAATGTTTTTGGCCAGCTGTGGCCCGAGACCGGCAACATAACTCAATATCTGCCGGCTGGCAGTGTTTACTTCGACTCCAACACCGTTCACACAGCTCATAACCACGTCATCAAGGCCCTTTTTGAGCTTGCCCTGCTCGACATCATGCTGATACTGGCCAACTCCAATAGACTTGGCATCTATCTTCACCAGTTCGGCGAGCGGGTCCATCAGGCGACGGCCGATGGAAACGGCGCCACGCACGGTAAGATCCTGCGTCGGAAACTCTTCGCGGGCAACTTCAGAGGCGCTGTAAATCGAGGCGCCGCTTTCGTTTACCATGACTACCGCTATATTCGAAGGCAACTGCAAACTTTTTATAAAGGCTTCGGTTTCGCGACTGCCAGTACCGTTGCCAATGGCCACGGCTTCGATTTTGTGGCGGTCTACCAGCTTTTTTATCATCAGCGCCGAGGCGACACGCGCCTGCTCTGATTGCGAGATAAATATGACCTCATGCTCAAGCAGCTTGCCCTGCGGGTCGAGACAAACGACTTTGCAGCCGGTTCTAAAACCGGGGTCAACTGCCAGAACCGACTTCTGCCCCAATGGCGGAGCCATAAGGAGCTCGCGCAGATTGGCGGCGAAAACCCTGATTGCTTCTTCTTCAGCTCTTTCGCGCAACTGCTTGCGAAACTCGTTTTCGATAGATGACGAAAGCAGGCGTTTATAAGAATCTTCGATGGCTTCGCGAACCTGTTCCCAGGCTGGACAGAAAGCCTGGCGATAAAACCGGGTGAGTGAGCGCGAGGCTTTTTCAGAATCGGGTTGCAGTGAAACCTTCAAAAAGCCTTCGTTCTCGCCGCGCAATATGGCCAGAAGACGGTGCCCGGCAATCTTTGCGGCCGGTTCCTGCCAGTCAAAGTAATCACGAAACTTGGCGCCCTCAGTCTCTTTATCTTTAACCACTTTCGAGACCAGAAAAGCTTCAGCAGCGAACAATTCGCGCAGAGAGACCCTGACTTCGGCATTCTCGCTGACCATCTCGGCAATAATGTCGCGAGCGCCCTGCAACGCATCTTCAACTGATTCCACACCCTTTTCGGCAGCAATAAACGACACGGCGACGGCGGCCGGATTAAGATCAACCGCCTGCTTCAGCAACATCTGCGCCAGGTCTTCGAGACCCTTCTCCCGTGCTATTGTCGCCCGCGTGCGCTTTTTCTGGCGATAAGGCAGATAAACATCTTCGAGTTCGCTTATATTGGCGGCCTTGTCTATTTTAGCAGTCAACTCATCGGTCAGCAGGCTACGTTCAGTCAGCGATTTAACAATGGCCTCGCGGCGTTTGTCGAATTCGGCAAACTGCTCAAGACGGTCTCTGATCGTCTGAATCTGCACTTCATCGAGAGAACCGGTTCTCTCTTTCCGGTAACGCGAGATAAAAGGCACGGTGCCGCCCTCATCGAGCAGCTGCGCTGTCGCCATTACCTGCAGTGAATTGACTTTAAGCTCATCGGCAATACGGGCAAACCAGTTATCGTTCATCGGTAAACCTCAAAAATTAACTGTCATATCTATATACCCGCGCTGCACAATCGTCAACCGCCGCGCTGAAATCCTGATAATTAACCGGGCAAATCTGCAAGAACTGCGCCGCAAAGTTGCCAATAATAAAAGTTTTCGGTAAATTGGCTGAAGCGAAATCTTTGCTCCACTGTTTCAAAAATCTGGTATTCTGTTAAAAAGTATAAAGCCGGATCACAGAAAGGCCTGTTGAATGGAAGATTCTCTTAACAGGAAAATGCCGCCAGATCTCGACAAACTGCAGATGCTCGGGCGACTAATTTCCGGCATAACACACGAGATAAACACGCCTCTGCATTACCTCGAACACAATCTGACCTTCCTCAAGATTTCATTCAAAGATCTTCTGTCATTGCTGACCAGTTGTCGCGGAATGCTTAACCAGATCAAATCAGGCGAACAGATCGACAACGACCAATGGCAGGCTCTCGAACAGCTCGAGTCCGAAGTAGAACCTGAATATCTTGAAGATGAAATCGCCAAAACTCTTGCGCAATCTCTCGAAGGCATGGATATGGTCGCGCGCATCGTTCTGGCGCTCAAGGATTTTTCGCACCCGGCACAGCAGGATTTTTCGATAACCGACATAAATAAATGCGTCGACACTGTCTGCACGATTTCTCGGCATGAGTGGAAAATTGCCGCTGATCTGCAGCTCGAACTGGCCGGAGATCTGCCGTTTCTGTTCTGCTCGCGCGACGAAATACACCAGGTATTGCTCAATCTTGTGGTTAATTCGGCCCACGCGATCAACGAGAAAAAAGAAGCAGGCAAGTATGATCGTGGCTTGATAACTGTCACGACTGCATCACTTGGCGACCGGGTCGAAATAGTAGTGCGCGACGATGGCATTGGTATTGCACCTGAAAATCAGGGCCTTATCTTTAATCCAGATTTTACCACCAAAAAAGCTGGTGACGGCACCGGTTTCGGGCTCAGCCTGGTGCGCAAAATCGTCGAAGAAAGACATCATGGCAGCATCAGCTGCGAAAGCAAGCCTGGTGAGGGCACTGTATTCAAGGTAATTCTACCGCATCGTCAGCCTGACAAGAGCGAATCGGGAGAGAAAAAATGATCGCTTATAAGCTTTTGTTCGTTGATCCTGACATGAACGCACTTGACGCATACAGAAGGCTGCTCAAGGCTATGCGCCCGAAATGGTCGGCAAGCTATGCGGCAAACGGGCGCGAAGCCATTCAGATAATGCGAAAAAGCAAACCTGATGTTCTGATAACCGAACTTAACATGAAAATTGAAAACGACGCCGACCTGCTTAAGGCCGTGCAAAAGTTCTACCCTGAAGTTATCAGAATCGTGCTGTCGAGCGAACCTGATGCCCAGGCCGAAACGATTCTGAGCGCCACCCAGTCAGCACACCGTTTTCTTGCCAAACCCTGTAAAGGCGAAAGCCTGCTCGCACATATTGAGAAGGCCGCTGAACTGCGAAAAATCATCTACAGCCAGGAATTGCGCGAAATAATCGGCGGCATGCCATATCTGCCAAGCCTCCCGCAGCTTTATCACGAACTGCTCAGTGCTATGGAATCACCATTAGTTTCTGTCGCCGATCTTGGCGACATAATTGCCCGCGACATGTCTATGACCACCAGAGTTCTGCACCTCGTGAATTCAGCATTCTTCGGACTGCCACGCCAGGTTTCGAACCCGCGCGAAGCCGTCGTCATGCTTGGATTGAACGTACTTAAATCACTGATTCTTTATGTAAAGCTATTTTTTGCCGCGCCAGATTCAAAGCTGCCGGGTTTTTCGCTCGATGACATGTGGGAGCACAGCTCCCTCACTGCTCGACTCAGTCGTGAAATCGCCAAGGATCTTGCGGGAAATTCACGCACTCAGGAAGACGCCTTTCTCGCCGGCATGCTGCACGATGTCGGCAAGTTGCTGCTGCTTGAGCAACCCAAATACATCAACAGTGTAATGTGGCGGCAGAGTCAGAACAGTAACCTTTCATTTGCTGACGCTGAATACCAGGAATTTTCAGCTTCACACGCAGAAATTGGCGGCTACCTTCTTGGCCTGTGGGGACTGCCTGATCCCGTTGTCGAAGCGGTTGCCTGTCACCACAGGCCTTCACAGATTTCAGGCGAACCTTCGCCAGTACTGGCGGCCACCCATCTGGCAAACGTATTGCTTTGCCGACAGGCCGGAAACGAGATAAAATTTGACGAAAACCTGTTGAGTCAGGCTGAAATAAAAAGGATGCTTCCGACCTGGGAACGCCAGGCCGCCAAACTTTATGAAGAACATAATTACAGTTAAACCCAAAATTCTTCTGGTCGACGACGAACCCAACATACTGGCCTCCTACGGCCGCGGACTGCGCAGAAACTGGGATCTGGTCACTGCCAGCAGTGGCGAAGAAGGTCTGCGAAAAATTCACCAGAAAGGTCCATTTTCGATTATTGTTGCGGACTTTAACATGCCGCGCATGAATGGCATCACATTTCTGTCACATGCTTTGATGATTGCCCCGGAAAGTATTCGCATGATGCTGACTGGCGAAGGCGACTTTCACATAGCTACCAAAGCGGTTAATGAAGGTCATATCTTCAGATTTATGACCAAACCCTGCTCGCTCGAAACCCTTGAAAAGACGCTTTTATCAGGCTATCGACAATATCAACTGCTGCAGATAGAAAAGGAAGCCAGGCAGCAGGAAATACAGATTGCCGGTGAAATACAGCAAACTCTGCTGTTTGAGCCGACTCCTACCGAAATCGATGGCAGCGAACTGGCTGCCATAAGCATTCCTTCGCAGAGTGTCGACGGAGATTTTATCGACTTTTTCACTTTCACGCCGACAAAGTTCGACGTTGTAGTTGGCGATGTCATGGGAAAGGGAGTTCATGCCGCCCTGGTTGGCGCTGGCGCCCGCAACCGTCTGAGCCGTACGATATGGAGTCTGTCACGCGGAGCATCCGAAGATCCTTCGCCAGCCCAGATCATGCAAATGCTCGGCGACAACATGCAGGACCAGCTCGGCCAGCTGTGTAAATTCATCACCATGGTTTACGCACGCTTTGACCTCGAAAACAGGACACTGACTTACGTGGATGCCGGGCATGTGCCGACCCTGTGGTATTCGAAAGCCAGAAACGAGTGGTCTGCTCTAAAAGGCCGAAACTTTCCGGTGGGTATCCCGATGGTCCGCGCGGCTGAGCAGTTCGAGATCAGCTTTGAACAGGATGACCTGTTTCTATTTTATTCTGATGGCCTCTCCGAAGGTCGCAATCCGCAAGGCTGGCAATATGGCGACAAGCAGTTCATGCAGACGCTTTGTGAACTGCCAAAATATTCTGCCACAAGATTTCTTGAGCTTCTCGTCGACGACTTCAAAACCTTTGTCAGCCACGACCATTTTGCCGATGACCTGACGATTGTTGTGGTCCGCATCACCTGAACTGCCAGACCGTGCCTGGTTCTGCCTGAGATGTCGGTGAGTCCTTCGATTAAGACAGCTTTTGTCAAAATCATTCAGATCATTGGATCCAAAGCAAAATTATTTGCACAGGCGAATTATCAGGATTCTTTTATAAAAAATACTGACTATTGTTCCGAGTTCTGTTAAGTTAGGGAACCTTAAACAGTTCTCGATGTACATTTACCAGGAGAATATATGTTGCATAAACCTGCAGAGCAAAGTGGAAAAGACCCGGCAGCCAAGTTCAAAACCGCCCTTGGCGTAAAGATGTTTATCGGCTACGCCCTTTTTTATGCCGGATTTATCGGCATCAACCTGATCAGCCCTCTGATGATGGAAAAAGAGGCATTCATGGGCATGAACCTCGCCGTAACCTATGGATTTGGTCTTATCGTGTTCGCGTTGATTCTTGCCGTCATCTATAATCAGCTCTGCAACAACAAAGAAGCCGAACTCGCCGGCTCAGACGAAACCAAGGCGGAATAACAATATGGAAGTAATGCCTGTAGTACTTTTCGCCACTTTTGTCGGTCTCGTTCTCGGGTTGTCCTTTTACTTCGCCAGCCAGGCAAAGTCAGCGGCCGGCTATTATGCGGCTGGCGGCTCCATACACTGGTTTGTAAACGGTATCGCATTTGCGGGCGACTATCTCTCAGCCGCATCATTTCTCGGCATCTGCGGCATGATCGCCACCTGCGGCTATGACGGCTTTCTCTATTCAATCGGTTATCTTGCCGGCTGGATTGTCGCACTTTTTGTTGTTGCCGAGCCAATGAAGCGTCTTGGCAAATACACTTTCACCGACGCGCTTGACGCCAAGTTCAATTCAAAGGGAATTCAGCTCGCCGCAGCTCTCAGCACCATCATAGTTTCGTTGTTCTACCTTATTCCGCAAATGGTTGGCGCCGGTGTTCTCATCACGCCACTGCTTGGACTTCCGCACTATGTTGGTGTAATACTGGTTGGCATCGTAGTTATCACTATCGTTGCATCTGCCGGCATGACATCAACCACTTACGTGCAGTTTCTCAAGGGTGGCCTGCTGATAATATTTTCAACAGCCCTGGTCATTGCAACTCTTAACCGCGGCTTTACAACAACTCCGGATCAGGGTGGCAAGGTGCCTTTTTATAAATATGCCACAATTGAGGCTACCGAAAGCGATGGCACAATAAAGCCTGCTGATGCCGCATGGCAATTTGCGGGCGCACGCGAAGAAAGCGGCACGTCCCTGGTCAAACTGGTTAACAACGGGAAAACCAGCTGGTGGCATAAAGCCAAATCAGAAAACGGCCAGATTCTTCTTCATGAAACCCAATACATGATCAAGAAAGCTGATGGCAGCAGTATTATCAACGGCAGTCCAGCCTCTTCAGAAAACGCGTTGCGCCAGATCGGCAACCTCGAAGTAATCAAGGGCAAAACTGGCCCGGAAGCCTCTACTGGCGCTGTTGGCCCAATTGAATTTCTTGCCAATCTCGGGCATCCCGACACCAGGGTAAAAAGCTGGAAGGCAGTTAAATTCAGCGAAGACACCGACTCAGTTACCGTTTTCGTTTCCAGTCTGGTGCCCGGCAACCGAATTCTGCGCCCCGGCCTCAAATTCAAGGTCGAAGGAACCTGGCTGCAGAAACTTGACTTTGTCTCGTTGATGCTCGCGCTGTTCCTTGGCACAGCCTCGCTGCCACACATTCTGATTCGATACTATACCGTACCCAGCCCGGCAGCTGCCCGCAAATCTACAATTGTAGCAATCGCCGCAATTGGCGCATTCTACATTCTCACCCTGTATATGGGTCTCGGCGCAATGACCAACGGCACCATAAACCTGCTTGATGACAACATGTCAGCGCCGCTGCTCGCCAAATCTTTTGGTACTTTCCTGTTTTCGGCTATTTCGGCAATCGCCTTTGCCACCGTTCTCGGCACAGTAAGCGGCCTGATTGTCGCAGCTTCTGGCGCAGTAGCCCACGACCTTATGGATCGCTATCTCGGCCTCAATTTAACCGAACACCGCAAGGTTCGCGCCGGCAAGATTTCGGCTGTCGTCATCGGCATCATCAGTATCGTTCTTGGCATCATCTTCAAGGGCATGAACGTATCGTTTCTCGTCGGCTGGGCCTTTTCGGTGGCAGCCTCAGCGAATCTGCCCTCGATTATCATGCTGTTGTTCTGGAAACGCACCACCGCCAGCGGCATCATCGCTTCGATCATTGCCGGAGTCTTTTCTGCAATGACCATGATCCTGCTGTCACCGAGCATGTTCAAGCTTTATGGTCTTGACCCGGCAAATGCGCCTTTCCCGATTGATAACCCCGGCATCTTTTCGATTCCGATAAGCTTTGCAGCTCTCATCATCGTATCATTGATGACACAACCTGATCAGGGAAAAATGCCAGAAGCAGCAACAGCCTGATTTCGCACCGAACAAAAAGTCCGTCGGGCAGCTTTGCCCGACGGCTGTTTTTTTGTTATGCTGAACTGGTGTGATATTCTCAGTTTCGCAGATGAAGCAGTTTCCGTCCTGCGATCCTATGGAATGATTCTGATACGATCTCAAAACAGATAACCAGCTTGTCACGAGGCTTAGCATGAAATATTTTCTGGTGCGCAGTGTTATTCCAACTCTGCTGACTATCGCACTTTTCGTGCTGGCAATTTTCTTTTTTATACTGCCGGCTCTCGAAAAGAGCATCATGGATCAGAAAAGAGAGATGATCAAAGAGCTCACTAATGCCGCCTGGAACATCCTTGCCCGTTTCGAATATGACGAGCGCATCGGCGTGATGACTCGCGAGCAGGCCCAAAAGCTTACAATAGAAGCTATTCAGAGCCTCCATTACGGGCAGGGCATGAAAGATTACTTCTGGATAAACGACATGCATCCGCGCATGATCATTCATCCGTATCGAACCGATCTCAATGGCAAAGACCTGACTAATGTTACCGACCCGTCAGGAAACCAGCTGTTCGTAAGATTTGTCGAAATGGTTAAAGCCAGGAATGCCGGTTATGTCGAGTATATGTGGCAGTGGAAGGATGATCCGACAAGAATATCGCCAAAACTCTCGTATGTAAAAGGTTTTGAACCATGGGGATGGATTGTCGGCACCGGCGTCTACCTTCACGACGTGCGCCAGGAAATTAACTCGATCAGAAATAATCTGATTTTCTTCTCGGTCGCCATCCTGTTTATCACTACCGGTCTGCTTGTCTTTCTGCTGGCCGGCAGCTACATTTCCGAGAAAAGACGCAAGCTTGCTGAGCTGAGCCTGCGCGAGAGCGAAGAAAAATACCGCATGCTCGTTGAATCGGCCGGTGAGTATATGATCATGTCACTGTGCGGCCAGGATCTTTTCGCCAACAACAGCATGCTCAAACTGCTCGGCTACTCAGCTGAAGAATTCATGCAGAAAAATATTCTTGAGATTGTTGAAATGTCGAGCGCAGAAAAAGAGATGGGCTATCCATATTCAGTGGCTCTGGTAAAGGGAGAGAGACATCCGCATCAATATGAAACTTACCTGATCAAAAAGAGCGGTGAGCGTTACCGGGTCATGATGTATCTTTCGAGCATACCGCAGAGCAACAAGTCTGGTTTTCTGATGATCGCCTCAGAAGTTACCGCTCAACAGGAACGCGTCATCCGCCAGGACCGCCTTCTTGAGGAATTGCAGCGCAGCTTTCTCTACTTTCATCAGCGCATCGCCGATCTCGCCAGTCTGCCGGCGATAATTTGCTCAACCGCAGAAACCCTGCAGACGGTAGGCAGACATTTTCAACCTGATGGAATAGATGCAGTGCTTGTAGAAGACGGCAGCGGTATAAGGGGCGTTTTATCGCTGCAGACCTACATTCAAATTCTTCTCGCCGGCAGCTATGATCTCAAGAACACAACGCTTGCCGACATCAAGCTCGAAGCTCCGCTTTATGTCGACGAATCGTCCCTGCTTTTTGATGTCTATCTCAAAATAGAGAAAAGCGATTTCAACCATGTCTTTGTTGCCAACGAAAAAGGCGTGCCAATCGGTCTGGTCAACAATCACAGCTTCATCTTTCTGCAGAATTACTCGCCAACCATACTGCTGCGCGAAATCCAGCTGATCAACAACGAAGAAGCTCTGACCAGAGCAAACCGGATGCTTCCGGAACTGACAAGAATATTTATCAACAACCAGATCGGAGTTGGCCATCTTAGCCGCCTGATTACCGACATTGCCGACCTCATTCTCGAAAAGGCGATCGAGCTTTCGGTAAAAAAACTGGGCCCGCCACCGGCCGACTACTGCTTCATGGTTCTGGGCAGCCAGGGCAGACGTGAACAGACCCTTTGCACCGATCAGGATAACGCCATAATATTTGCTGACGCAGATGAAAGCAGCAGAGAACTGGTCCAGAAGTATTTTCTGAAGCTCGGCGAAAGTGTCTGCACTCTTCTCGACCGTTCCGGATACAAGTATTGCGACGGTGACATTATGGCGCAAAATCCGTCATGGTGCCAGCCACTGTCGGTATGGAAAACAAATTTCTCAGCCTGGATCAACACTCTTGAGGCTAAAGACCTGCTGCAGACCAAGATATTCTTTGACTTCAGGGCTATTGCCGAGCCGGGAAACCGCTCGACCTATCTTGTCGAAGAACTGCAGAAGCATCTTGCGAGCGAACTTGCCAACAGTCCGCGCTTTTTCTTCCTGCTGGCCATCAACATTCTGCAATTCGACCCGCCGCTCGGTTTTTTCGGCGACTTTATTCTTGAAACTCGCGGCCATCAAGCCGATGTGCTTGATCTTAAGAGCGTATTAAGCATGGTAGTTGATTTTGCCCGCATTTATGCTCTTAAACACGGAATACGTACACGAAATACTCACGAAAGACTGTTCGCCCTCAACGAAATTGGTGTCCTGACCACGCAGAGCTATGATGATCTCGAACGTGCGCTTAACTACCTGATGACAATCAGACTCGAAAACCAGGTTGAAGAAGCGGACCAGGGGCTTAAACCGGACAACTTTATCAAACCAGACCGGCTGACCTCGATCAATCAAAAAATTCTCAAAGAGATTTTCGCGCAGATCAAAAATTTTCAGGTCAGGCTGAGCTACGATTTTACCGGAACGACAGGAGTTAAAGCCTGATGATTCTCATCTCCGGAGACGTGCATAGTCAGTATCAGGTTATTAACGAGCAGATACGCTTTGCCGAAGAAAAAACCGGCCGGGCTCTTGACGCCGTAATCGTGCTCGGCGACTTCGGCTTGTATGAACAGCCACTCAGGCAGTATTTCGACAAGGAAGGCGGCCACTTTCTGCGCAAGGTCTACTTTATCGACGGTAACCACGAAGAGTTTGCCCAGTTCGATCATCTGGTCAAAAAATACAGCCATCACCTCATCCACCTGCCGCGCGGGCAGATTACGAATATCGCACAACGCAGGTTTTTATCGCTTGGCGGCGCTCGCTACATGGATGCCCTCAACTCGCCTTCCGGGTCAGAAATAAGGGATTGTGACATCGCCAGATGCCTTGCCCACAAAGCCGATGAAATAGATTTTATAATCACTCATGATTGCCCGGCCGGCATTGGCGTACCAAACGCGACCGGGTTCGAGTTTTACGGAATCCCCGGCTTTGAGCGCGGACCGGAGCTGATCGAGCATTTTAAGCCAAAAAAGTGGTTTTTTGCGCATTACCATCGCTGGTTCAGCTGCAAAAAAGGTGAATCAGAATTCCATGGCCTGCCCGAGAGCTGGAAAGGTTTCGGTCTGCTCGACGAAAATGGCAACTACGAAGTCGTCGAGCACCCGGTCGCCAAACACGAGGACTGGCTGCAGAAATTCATCAGAAAACTCTTCAGCCTGTAACGGTTACGACGAACTGAGGCTCAGCTGGTTGGCCACGCCGAACTTGAACAACTGGATACAGGCATTATGCGATATGAAAAAGTAAAAACGCGCTTAGTCTATGCCAATCATGACGCTGGAGGCCTTGATAACGGTATAGACTTCCTTGCCGACTTTAATTCCAAGGTTCTCGAAAGATTTTTTGGTGATAATCGACGAGATTTCTTTGCCTGGTGCGATTTCAACTATTACTTCTGCATTTACGGCGCCCAACTCAACAGACTTAACAATACCTTTCAACGCGTTTCTTGCACTGATCTTCATCTCAAATTCTCCCTGATTCAGGTTTAATAAAAACAGGCACCAGTAACAACTTCGCTTCTGCTTTAACGGTCATACAGTTTCAGCAAATGCTTTTCGTTAACTGGACACGAATCCTGTCGCCATATTCTACTACATAATTGTAATACAGCAAAACACCCGCAGAACCAGCTCTAAGCGCCTTATTCAAAGGGAGTCCGTTACTGAAATAGAACCCGGGGCTGCTTTTACCCGCTGAGCATGCGAATACAAAATAAAACGACGGCCGCGGGCAAAACCCACAAGGGTTATACCCTGCGCGCGGGCGATGTGCAAGGCTCCAAGAGTTGGTGCAGAGTGAGACACCAGAAAGGCAATACCGGCGCGAACTGCCTTTACAATGGTTTCTGAACTGATACGGCCGGTCGACAGCAACATGGCTGACTCCGGAAGCGGCCAGCGGTTGCGAAGAGCATGACCGATAACCTTATCGAGGGCATTGTGGCGACCGATGTCTTCAGAAAAATGAATGATCGCTCCATCGACCGCAAGCGCGGCGGTATGAACGCCGCCGGTGCTGCGAAAAAGCGCCGAAGATTCCTGAATCTGGCCCATCAGGCTGCTGATGATTCGACAATCAATCTGATAATCAGATTTGACTGCAGTTACCTTTTCTTTAAACCATCTTGAAAGAAAAGTACGCCCGCGGCCACCATTGGTAAAAAACTCGACGTGATCAGGAAGCCCGTCGGCAAGTGGCCTGGTCAGTTCGACCTCGACCAGCCATTTTTCGCGATCAAGTCTTAGCGAACGCACCTCATCAGGGCTGTCAATAAGACACTCGGTAAAAAGAAAACCGAGAGCGAGTTCTTCGATCTCAGTGTCAAGAGCAAGAAGGCGTGCTACTTCACGGCCATTAACCAGTAGAGGCGTCTTTTTTTCACAGATCAGAGGTGCCAGGCAACTGTTGCACAAGCCATCCTGAAAACTGTAAACCTCAACTTCTTCGATCAGGTTTTCTGATAAAGCAGTACAATCAATCATGCAACAAGCATTTTCTGCGGCAATAGTACATCTGCTTCGCTGAAATAGCCGAGAATACCGGCACACACCCGGCAGATCGAACCATGTTCGCCCGGGTAAGCTTCGTTACATTGCGGACATATCGATATGGGTTTTCCCTTTTTTTTCTGAAAGCGGGCAACATCTATCAGCACCGGTTTTGTCGAGAGAATGTCACAGCCGGCTTCCTTGATTTGCGCCATAAGAAGCCGGGTATCCTGTTCATGCTTCGGAACAAGCTTGAGGAACCAACTTCTGATCTCAGGCCAGCGTTGCAGCTTTTCGGTATCAAGATAAACCCTGATACCGTCGCCTGTATGCTTATCATAAAAGGTCACAGCAAAACGACCGATTTTAAGTATCTTCATCCAGCCGTTGCCAATGGAACAGGGCGTCAGCAGTTGAACCGCATCGGGCAGGCACTTTGCTGACTCACAGATTACATCATACAGCGCGCCACCGGGCAGACTTCTCAGCGCCAGATCAACCATAAACCCGCCGATCAACAGACCGGGAGAAAAACATCCATGAAAGGCAACCGTTCTGTTTTCGTATTCTTCGTAGCTTAAAGAGCCAATATTCATAAGATTCACACTTGTCCTTGACTATCAAAACGAGGCTTCTGGTAATGATAACCGGGCTCAGATAGAGCAGACGCCCCATCTGAGCCCGATAATCTTATCCGATTTTCTCGATATTTACCGCACAGGCCTTGTATTCGGCGGTTTTGGTTTCGGGATCGAACACGTCGTTGGTCAGCCAGTTGGCATTACCTTCGCGGAAATGGAAAGCCATCCAGACCATTCCGGCGGGGATTCGGTCACTGACCTTGGCCTTGACCTGAACATGGTTGCGACGAGAACTGACTTTTATCTTTTCGCCATCCTTGATGCCAAGACGCTCTGCATCGAGATGGGAAATATCGGCCGTTTCTTCCGGGAGTATCGCATCCATACCGCTTCTGCCAGTCTGCGTGCGAGTATGATAGTGAAACAACCGGCGCCCGGTGCTGAGCACGAACGGGTATTCCTTATCGGGAACTTCAGCAGGCGGAGTCCATTCCACGGGCATGAACATACCCTTGCCACGGGTAAACTTACCGTCGCGATGCAGAAATGAGGTTCCAGGATGCTCGACGTTCGGGCAGGGCCATTGCAAACCGTTGTTTTCGATACGCGAATACTTGATGCCACCAAAAGCAGGAGCTTCTACCGAAAGCTCGTTATCCCAGATTTCCCGGGCACTTTCCGATTTCCAGTGCTGTCCGAAGCGTTTTGCCAGTTCCTTGAAAATCCACCAGTTCGGCATAGCCTTACCGGGAGGAGTCTTGAACTTGCGAACCATGTTAACGCGGCGTTCACTGCTGGTAAAAGTGCCTTCGTTTTCGCCCCAGGCGGCTGCCGGCAGAACAACATCGGCAAATCGGGTGGTTTCGGTTGGAAAGATATCCTGACAGACCATGAACTCGGCTGAATCAAGACACTTTTCGACGTGCGCAATGTTGGGTTCTGAATTTGCGAGGTTTTCGCCAAAGACATAGAACCCGCGAATCTTCTTATTCAGCAGGCCATTCATCATGTCCGGCATCATTATTCCGACCTTATCAGAAAGACCGGTAACGCCCCAGGCTTTTTCGAACTTTTCTTTTACCGCAACATCGGGAACCTTCTGATAACCAGGGTAAACATTCGGCAGAGCACCCATGTCGCAGGCGCCCTGTACATTGTTCTGGCCGCGCAGAGGGTTTACGCCGCCGCATTCGCGACCAACATTTCCCAACAGCATCTGCAGATTGGCGGTTGACATGACATTGTTTTTACCACAGGTATGCTCGGTAATACCAAGGGTGTAACACAGCATGGCAGGCCGGTTAGCCGCGAGAGTTCGCGCGATGTCAACGATCATTTCTTCTGAAACACCGCAGATTTTTGATGCCATTTCGGGCGGATATTTTTCGACAGCGGCTTTTAACGCGTCAAAATTTTCGCAGTTGCTGGTAACGTATTCTTTGTCGTAGAGGTCTTCTTTGATCAGAACGTGCATCAAGGCATTGAGAAAGGCTACGTCAGTACCAACCTTAAGGGGCGCATAGATCTTGGCATGGTCTGCCAGCGCATGTCGGCGCGGATCGACCACTATCAGCACGGCGCCCTTCTGGACAGCCTGTTTAACGAAATACGCAGCGACCGGATGCGCTTCGGTCATGTTGGTGCCAATACAGAAGAACGTTTTGGCTTTGGAGAACTCTGAGAACGAATTTGTCATTGCGCCTGATCCAAATGAAGTTGCCAGACCGGCAACAGTAGGCGCGTGTCAGGTACGCGCGCAGTGATCAATGTTGTTGGTCTTGAGCACTCCGCGGAAAAGTTTCTGCATGTAGTAAGAATCTTCGTTGATCGATCTGGCGCAGCTCACGCCGGCAAGGGCGTCAGGGCCAGACTCGTCAATGATTTTCCTGAACCTGTCGGCAACCAGATCGAGAGCTTCATCCCAGGAAGCTTCACGGAACTGGCCGTTTTCTTTGATCAACGGTCTGGTCAGGCGATCGCCGGAATAGACAAAATCATAGCCAAAGCGCCCTTTAACGCAGAGTGAACCGTTATTGGGAGCGGCACCTTCGACGCCTTCGATTCTGACAACTTCTTCATCTTTAACCTGCACATCGAGCTGACAGCCGACGCCGCAATACGGGCACGTAGTGCGCACATGCGAAATTTCCCACTGACGGGCTTTGCCGTTGGCCTTTTTCTCGGTCAGCGCGCCAACCGGGCACAACTGTACGCATTCTCCACACTGCACGCAGGTTGATTTGCCCATGGGTTTTGCATCGTCAAAAACAATCTCAACGTTATGCCCACGGTAACCAAAATCAAGAACGTTGTTAACTACCGACTTATGACAGGCGGCAACACATCTGC
>Ga0154428_1153_pt7 | contig 18317 bp, 14 predicted proteins | sample RifGroC2_FD_115932 | JGI IMG/M metagenome (GOLD analysis project Ga0154428, IMG submission 115932) | Candidatus Riflebacteria bacterium GWC2_50_8 | reverse complement strand
CGAGAAAAAACTGACCGGCAGTCTCGCCGATTCAGCAAATGCGGCAAAAAAAATGACGGCGCAGGCTGAAGCAACCAGAAAGGCTCTGGCCGGGGGCGGAACTGCCAGAGAGGCTATGCAGACAGTTGAAGCTTTGACTGCTGCTTATAACCAGCACAATATGAGCATCGAGCAATGCAAAAAGGAAATGTTCAAAATCGGTGAACTCGCCTCTTTGCGCGGCATAGTCGATATTCTTGCCAGCTTCGAGAGCACAAGGGCAAAACTGCTGGAACAGGGCAGCCTGGCTGCTGCTAACGCTGAGATCATGCGAAAAAATGAGGCACAATTCAAAAAAACGGTCGCCAGCTTTGACAGTCTGCAGGAGCGTGTCCGTAGCGCTGACACCTTCTTTGCCGGTAAGCGTGAGGCTAACGAAGCTGAATGGCTGATTATAAAATCCCGTCTGGGCGGCATCGCGCGGCCCGACGCCAGCCTGCCTGAAGACTTCTTTGCCGAAGTCGGCACACTTGAGCGCCTGCCCGACAAGATCCGCCGCGAGGCCGGCAATCTGCAGCCAAATACCGATGCGACACTATCTGGCGCTCCTGAAGCCGGAAATCTTGCCGACGCCGCCCTGGCACGGCTGACTCCGCCTTACAACGATGCCGGCAGGGCTCTCACCGCCCTCAAATCGGCGATCGACTCGCTGCGCGCGGCGGCAGGGCAGAAACCGGCAGTAAAGCCGCCTGTAGCCGCGAAACCGGCGCAGCCGGCTAAACCAGTGGCAAAAGTGCCGCAGCAACCTGCGACAGCGCAGCCGAAAAAGAATGGCGGGCGGTTGCCGTGCGGGCATCTTCCCGGACAATGCCCGACCAGCGGAATTCAATCAATAAAATGCAAGCTGAATTCGGGCAAGATCAGCGAGCGATAATAGCTGTCGCAGCCTGGCTATTTTGCCAGACTACCGGCGTGCAGTCTTATTCTTCCCAGGTGAAGAGAACTTTAACCGGGTCAACACCGCTGGTCGCGAGTATTTGAACGGGCTTACCCTTTTCGGCAGCGATTCTGCTTTCATGTTTTCTGACGCTTTCGATACTGACATTTTTGTTGCTTTTGTTAAGGCTGAATTTGACGAATGCTTCCATCTGGCCGGCATTCGAGATGCTTTCAATGAACATCTCAAAACTGATCACAGTCGCGATGGCTTTGATAGCCTTATCCTTGCCTCTGGCCTTGTGCGTAATGCGCTGCAAAATATTGCATGGCACGCCGCTTCTGGCGTAAAAATCAAATTTTTCAATCTGCCTGTCGCCATTAAAAATCTTTACAGAAGCTTTAACATACTTGCCGGGCCGGTCGATGTGCCCGATTATTTTCATGCAGTTTTTAAGCACCGCTGGAGATGCGGCAATCACAATGCTGTTGGCCTGCTGGCAAGACGACACTTTAAGCTCTCCCGGGATCGACATGGAGACAATCTTTGTCGCTTCGTCGGTCGAAATATGTTTGAGAGGGACGACCCTGACTTCGTAACCTTCGAAGATGCGGGCATTTGAAATAAGTATGGTGCCGCCCACCAGTCGCCATGAAATATCGGCCGCCTGAGTTGTAACATCAAGCGCTTCTTTGATCGTGGCATCTTTTAAGGTAATGGTCAGCGCACAGGAGACACCCCGGTCAATTGCGAGACCCATTCCGGCTTGGGCAGCAATAATCTTGCAGATTTCCCTGATGTCAGTTTCGCGAAAATCCATACTTATTTTGTCATTCATACCAGCCATGGATACAGAACACATGCCTAACATTACCAGAACAAGAAACAGTTTGCGCATCTCAGCCTCCCGCGAATTTTTTATCAGTCTATAGCAACCTGCAGGCGTAAAGCAAGTTTTGAGCTAATCTTATTGTCCGTAAGATTGCTTCGCTGCGCTCGTAATGACGAAAAAACGCACGTTCAATCGAGAACGTTTACATATTCGTCGATTTCTTTGAACAACTTTTCAGTAAGATCTAGAACAAAAAAGCTTTCTTTCAGCCTGTTCTGCGCAATAAAGCCGCTCTCCTGCTCAGTCATTCTGAATATTGAGTGATCCTTATCTTTAAAAAACTCACGCATACTGCTGAGAAAGTTCAGATACCTTTCCTCAATCAAGTCTGCGCTGATTTCTTCACTGAATGCCCGGTTCGCGTAGAGGATCCGATTGATATTAAACAGTCTGCCGACCATCTGCCGCTGGCTTCTTTGCAGGTCAGAATGCCTTAGCTGCTGCTCGAACCTCTCTGACAACTTGAGAATGCAGTTGAAAAAGATACGGCGCAACTGCCGGTAATACAGTCCGGACCAGTTAATTCGGCTTTCGGCAATAAATCTTTCGGGCAACGGAATGCTGGGAAGAAAGTTGATGTTACTTGTTGCCCCTTCAATATGCGGTTGCATGCTGAGCATCAGATGGAGTATGTCTCTCGCCATGTCAAAATACAACCGGGAACATTTCGCATACTCATCAGAACCAGCCAGAGTAAAGACTTCCAGGCTTGCCGCCTTTTCGCGTTTCTCTTTGAACTCAGGTGACTTCAGCCAGTCCAGACTGGCATAAAAAATATGCCCGACATGAACAAGCATGGTCTGTGCCCCGATACTGCCAAGTTTTGATGCAAGGCTCGCTCCGGGCGAATTAAATACGTCTTTGACCAGTCGATCTTTGACTTCGTCGTCGGTAAGGGCGAAGGTAGTGAGTACTTCCTTGTTGCCAGCAGAAAGAACCCGGGTGCTCGAAAATATCTGCCCTTTGCCTGATTGCGCCTTCCATTTGAAACCGGCAACCATTTCATAAAAGCCATCTTTTTTTTCGGTGTCAACAGTCAGAACAAAGTTGTCTTTCAAAACGTGGTAAAGGTCAGGAGTGCGGGTTTCAGTTATCGGCGGGTTCGAGAAAAACACAGTTTGCTGATCAGTGACCTGAGTAGAAACGGTATAAGGCTCGCCGTCAGCATCGGCAAGCCCAATTGCCCTCATACCATGGGGGTTCAGCTGCGACTCCTGGTAACAATCCTCCAGAACTTTTTCGACCAGCGAAGAAGCCAGATAGTTCTCGGAATTAAACGTAGTTTCTTTTCTAAAGCTGTGCATTGCCTGAAAGAAAATGACCGAAACCGAAGAGATTATGAAAAATCCCAGCAACAGTTCAAGCAGAGTAAAACCGTTATTACTGGCGCGTTTCATTCCATTTCTCCGGTATTCTGCAGCCCGACTTCAAACATTGCCTGAAAGTCTCTGTTTTCGGTGGCAAAGCTGGCGGTTATGCTTACAGTATTTGCATTAGAAACCATGAAGCTGATGTCATTAACGTACTCAGCGACAACTGAACTCTCATTCGGATCATACACAGGATTGCTGAGATCGAAATTCTTGACGGCGACCTTATAATGCATAAGCTTGTAAACCTCTTTCCCGAGGCTTTTCGAAAGCGCAGCGTCTTTGAGCTGATAGAGAACCTGAACGTTGCCTTTGAAGTCTGCGAAAAAGAGTGCGGAAGATGTCTCGCCAATCTCAGGCAGAAGAAAATCAGTGCCTTCTCTGATCATTCTCACAATACGATTCTGCGAGGTCAAAACCCGCGACTGCATTGTCAGATCAACCATTGCCGTCTTCTGGCTTGAGCTTGAACTCGAAAACATGCGAAAAACAATGGTTGAAAACAAGGCGGCCAGAGCAACAACAACTATGACCTCGACGAGAGTGAACGCCCGCTGCCGCTTAAGTTCTTTTAATACTGATCTGCGAACTGTTTCGGTTATCATGGGTCTTCATTCAGAACAAATTCGACACGGCGATTTTTTGCCTGTCCTTCAGGTGTTGCGTTGCTGGCGATTGGCTGTGTTTCACCGAAACCCTTTATCTTTATGCGACCAGAAGAAATTCCGGTGGCAATCAGGTAATCAGCTACGCTCTGGGCACGCTCAAGAGACAACGCCATGTTCATTGCAGCATCACCATCTGAGCTCGCGTGCCCGCGCACTTCGATTCTGCAATCAGGCCTGTCCTGCAAAAGTTCTGCCAGAGTATCTAACAGAAGCCTCTGATCGGCGTCCAGTTCGGCGACATCGACCCCGAAATGCAGAGCTTTGATCACGTGGTTTGCTTCAGGAGCAACAATTGAAACCAGCGCTGAAAGAGGCTTTAAAACGAGCGCGGCGGCAGGCATATTGATAGTGGCAACTGGCGGGCGTGGCTGGTCAGCCTGTTTCACGCCGCCGGCTTCGATGCCTACTACTTTAAGAGCCTGTTTAACGGTATCGGCAGGCCTTAACGCGTCAGCGATTTCAACGACCTTCGGCCGGTTATCTTTGCGCTGCTGCATGATTTCATCGACTCTGGCATCGATACTGTCGGGGTCGGCGATATCGGCCGGATCATTGGAATCCTCATAATATTCTGGAACAAACAGGTTGGTAAAATCAAGAAGATTGGGGTTGTAATTCATTCGCCAGTAGAAGAGGTGCGTCTTATTCTTGAAAGTCGTTCTGATCTTGACATTGAACATGTATTCAACCGAAGCATGATCTTCAACCCGCAAATTATATGTGCCGCCAAAAAGATCGGCAGTCTTGTTTTTTGGCCCCGATTTGAACGAGCGGTTGCTCCACTGCCTGGACTGTATATCGGCCAGAACTTCAACCAACGCCGAATACGCAATATTGAATGAAGACTGATATTCGTTCAGATGCTGGTATTTCTGACGATTGGAAGACTGAAACTGGGTGAGAGTTATGATCAACAAGCCAACTGCCAGAGACGCAAACAAAATCATCGGAAAAACATACCCGCTTTTTGCGAGCAAAACCGGCCTGTGGTATATAGCTGTTTTTCGGCGCATACCTGATTTGATCCAGAATCGACAGAACTTTGCAATGTATGTATTTTGTCACATTATACGACTTATTCGGCTTGCAGACAACCCGACACCGCAAAGTTTACCGGCTGTGTTACCGGCTGCGCAATTTCTCTGCAATCATCGTTTCAAGTGAATATCAATCAGCCTTGCCTTCTCTTCTGCAGAAAAGTTTTCATTCTCGCTAACCAACTCTGGAATGGTCTTTCCGCCTCTTTCAACAAAGTCAGGATTTGCGCCATGCTTAAGCAGCGTTTTTATAACTTCGGCACTGGAAAAAGATGCAGCGGCAATCGATAAAGGGCTTCTGCCATGCTCGTCTGTGGCATTTACGTTGGCCCCGTGTTTTATAAGCGCTTCAATTACTTTTTCATTGGGATTCTTAAAACATGCCAGCATCAGAGGTGTCATATCAGCTTCTTTTTCTTTAACATCAACTAACTCACCCGCCCTGGCAAGCATCTCTATTACCAGCGGCGACGTGCATTGAGCAGCAGCCCAATGCATGGCCGTCATGCCATTTTTGTCGAAGACATTGGCTTTGGTTCCCACTTTAATCAGAACACTGAAAATTTCTGGCTTTTGATCTAAAAAAGCGGCCGCCTGAATTGGATTTGCACCGAGTTCATTCAGTGAATTGGGATTTGCGCCCCTCTTCAGAAGCTGAACCAGCAAATCCCTTTTTCCTGCATCAATGGCCAGAAACATTGCCTGATTAAGCGAATCTGGCCTAATTTTCAGGGATCTGTAATGAGGAAGCAGCAATTCGACAGTTTCTATATCTTTTGCCTGTGAAATGGCGTAATCAAGGGCAGTCAAACCGGCCTTGTCCTTTTTGCCCGCGCGGGCGCCAGCCTGCAGCAAAGCCTTTGCCGTATCATGTTTTCCTTCATAGCTTGCAGCCCACATCAATGGGGTCTTGCCTTCGTTATCAGCAAGATTGACATCTGCTCCCATTTTTATCAGAGCTAGAGCATTTTCCTTAGTGACATTCAGCGATCTAATTGCCCCGATCAAAGGCGTCTGACCCTTTGTTGCCTTATGGTTAATACCAGCGCCTTCATTTAAAAGCACTCTGAGAATTTCCATGTTTTTATTGGAGCGTGCCCAAAAGTTTAAAGGAGTCTGGTTAAAATCATCTGTCTGGTTTACGCTGAAACCCTTTTTCAGTAAAAAGGTTATCAGCGCAGGATCAGCATTTTCTGCTGCTGCAAAATGAAGCAATCCCATTCCCTTTTCGTTAAAATAGACAGACTTATCAGCCTTTTCTATGAGATATTTTATTGACGCAGGCTTGCCCCAGCCAATTGCAAAACGCAAATTCTGATTATCAACTTTGCAACCAGCTTCAAACAGAATTTCCAGAACATTATTATTCTTGTAGGCTCTTGTTGCAAGACCCAAAAGACCAATATCAGAAAACCTGAAGTTTACATCCGCGCCTGACTTTATCAACTCTTTAATGATCAGCTTGTCAACGCCATTTGCAATCGCTGTCATCAGTGGCGAAAAGCTATCATCGTCGACCTTGTTAACATCTGCGCCAGCACGGATTGCTTTGCGAACTTCCATGAAGCCCGGAGAAGGCTCTTTTCGGCTGAGGATTTTAATCAAATCCGGCTGGGCAAACAAAGCGGAAGAATATAAACAAGCAATCAGAACAAACAAGAGATAGCGAACTCTTAACATGATCGGTACTCCTTCTTTTTGTACAACTATACTGTCTCTTTAAAAAGTTCTCAACCAAACCTGAGAACGAAACCTCGATGGCCGGACAGTCTTTTTCAGGATAGCTCGGCCTGTTTTAAATGCTAAGGCCTGTGTCGCCGGAGTTTTAGTTGCGGTATTTAACCATCCCGGGTTCAGAAACTTCATAGACCGGCAGGGAAAATTCGGCGGCAAAATCGACACCGGGCACCGAGGCTGAAGACAGCAGCTTCCAGGTGATGCTCGGGTTTGCCGTAGCATCGGTGTTCGGCATGAAATCTTCCGGAATCTGCAGTTTTAGCGGAATATAAATCCGGTGATTGCGAAAACACTCATTGCCGGCATTTGCCTTATAAGAACTCTTGTGCAAGACATCGGTCGTAGTATGCGAGTTTTTGCCGGAACCGGTTACCAGTCGGCGCTCGCAAACGAGTTCAAAACAAAATTCCTGACCGATTTGAAAGCGCTCTTCGACAGCCAGCACCGCCATAAACTCGCAGCCGCCACAAATCGGCATCTGACTCAACAGCAGTGATGATTCACGGAACTTGAGATATTGCAGAGTCAGATATACTGAATGAACCAGCAAACCGCCAGATATCAAGGCAAACAGGCCGATGATCGCTTTTGCGAAGAATGGGGCACTCTTGTCCGTGAACATGACATAAATGAAAAATGAAATGAAAACCGCCATGACGATTGCGATTCCCCATTGGCTGACCAGCTTTTTCCAGTGCGTGGTTTGCAAGTTGAAGCCCTGCCATCTTGAGTCGGCCAGCCAGGGTTCTTTTGGTTGCTTCTTCAGCGATGCCTCATCCACACTCGGGACATCGCCCAGAGAGAAAACGCCGGTGAGAATAAACAGTCCAACCACCGCAAAAAGGCCGCCAATACCGACAAAAAGAACCATACCCATTGAGATTTGCCTGAATATGTAGGCTTCACTCGGGTCTTCAGGATTTACATAAGCCTCTAACGGCTTATTATCAGCCATTGCAGCCTGCAGGGTATCGAGCATTGCCATCTTCTCGTCATGAGCTGAACTTGAGCCGGCTTCGATCTCAAACTGCTGGCCTGTGTAGCTGTGCCCGGCATAATCATATTTGAAAGAGCCTTTCAGAGAATAAGTCGAGCCGCCTTTACTGCCACGATGTGTTTCAATTTCGGCAGAAATAACTCTTGCCGGCGCCTTTGGCCAGCTTCCCGACTTATACCAGGTATTGAACATATTAAGTCCGAACAGGGCGAAAATGGTCCCGATCAGAAAAAACGGCAGACCAATCAGTCGCAGCGTGCGTGGCACGGCAATTGATTTATTGACGCTCTTACCAGAACCCTCAAATGCAGAATTGCTGTTTTTCAATTACTGCTTCCTCCCGAGACAGGCTTTTCGCACTCCAGTATACATTATCAGGTGTGATCGCAGCATTCTTATTTGGAAAAGTCACTTAAAATATGCACAGCGGAACAAAATCTGCCGCATGCAAGCATTTTTTGCTTTCTGGCTATAAAGAGATCCTTTAAGTGGCATGCTTTTGCAACCTTCAAGATACCGCTGTCATCAGCTTACTCCGACATCTTCAGCATTAGTGAGGTTATCCATTTTATCGCGAGTATCCAACTGGGAATGCTTGCTTTTCAGTATCCCATGAAAGATACTAAATTTATCAGGCATGCTTTTATGGAAAAACAACGCCGATTCAAGGTTTATAGAAGTTATAAACGACATGGCAGACCTCATTTTATCTGAAAACTGACAGTTGGAGACATTGAAAGCGCTATGAAAAAGAGAGTGCGCAAAACGAAACATTGAACGCTTTCCGGCAAGTTTTATGTTCCAGCTTACTCTCAAAGAAGAAGACAACTTGAAGTCACAATTTGTGACCTCAAGTTTGCATAGCGCGATCAACAGAGAGAAACATGGTGGTCGAAGATACGCAAGGCGCGTTTTTACCGAACACGGCGTTTTAATGCTTGCCAACGTCTTGAGAAGCAGACAGGCAATAGCGGTAAGCATTCAAATCATAGAAGCTTTTGTAAGATTAAGACAGCTTGCCTCAGTTAATGCCGAAATTGCCACGAAGATCAAAGAGCTTGAAAAGACAGTCAAAAGCAACAGCAGTGATATAAAGCTGATTTTCAACACTATCAATACAATGCTTAACCCCCGAACGAAAAAAAGCCAAAAATCGGCTTCAAACCGTAAAGCTTACAACACAGGGTTGGAAATTAGAACGATCCGCTGATGGCGAAGGTCTGAGCTCTCAGAGGTTTTCCTGCTCGATCCATGAATTGTGAGCGAGTATGGTTTTCAGCAGATCATTGCAGATAATATCGGGACGGCGCTGCAAAAGGGATTTGAGCCGGTGTTTTTCTTCTTCAGAAAGCGACTGGCCCTTGCCTTTATTGGCCAGAAAAGTTTCTGAATTCATTTTCAGCGGCTGAATATCGCAGCCGCTGCGACGGCGCAGGCTGTCGAGAATCAGCACGCCGCTGCGATCGAGATCGCCCCAGTGATAAAGAGAAGTAACAGATCCTTTGAGCTGTTCGAGAAACTTGACCAACAGGCGATTGGCCTGGCCCATGCTGCAGATTACCAGTTCCTGAGACGGGTCTGCGCTTTGCGCGTATTCAAAAAACGTGGTTTCGTTTTCGATGGTTACAACCTGGCGCGGCACTTCGGCTATTTTGGCCTTTTCCAGCTGAGCGCAGGTTAATACCACCGGTTCACCCAGCATTGCATGCTTTTTTACATAATCAAAGCGCTCAGCGTTCTTGCTAAAAACCAGATTACCGAAAACCTGAAACTGATTCGCCGAGCCATCAAGCTGCAGACCGGTCTGTTCAAGCGTCAATCGCAATTTTTCAGATTCATTCTGAGGCTCAGAAAGATCGACCTCCTGCCTGATCACCGAAGAAAACTGATAAAGCAGACGGGCAAAGGTTTTAAGCAGCGGGCTGCCTGACCGGCAACTCTTGGTATCGCCATTTACTTCAAGTCCGAAGCGCGACAGACGAACCGGCACAGAACCCGCTTCAAGAAAGCGCAAGCCTCTTTGCAGACAGGCAAGATGTTTTTCAAGCACGGCAAAACCCTGCTGTCTGGCCAGAGAAAGCAGCTCGCCACGATTATGCTGCAACTTTTCAAGCTCAGAATGTATATATTCTGAAAAAACCGCTGAATCAGCCGGAACAACCTTTTTAAGCAACTCCGCAACCATTTGAGTCAAAGACTGACTCTCTTCTTTCAGATTCTGCCTGCTGCGGCCAAGTGCCTGATAAAGCCGGGCAACAAATTCGTCAGGATCGCCGGCAATCTTTCTCAGGTTCAAGCTGACTTTATCGCCCGTTACATTGACACAGAGCGGCCCGAAAAACCATTTGACCGCGTCGGCATCGGCAGCCGCCGGAACAGAATACGAAAAAGAACCGGGTATATTACCGGTGCGATCAATTCTGTCGAGCAGACTTTCAACGAAACGACGCAGGCCGCCGGACTTTTTCAGTTTTTCGGTTAAATCGTTCATTTAATTGATTCGTATTTCAGCTGAAGCTTCTTCTGGCGCTTCATCAAAGAGACCGGCCGGCTTTTTGCGCGAAAACACATACTCTCCGACGTAGACGTCGCCCGCTGCAGTTTTTTCGACCAGCAGCGTCGTGGTGCGCTCAAGCTTGTCGGTCACGCCGTCGAGGTCGGGATGCGCCACAACCAGATTCAAACCAAGACTGTCGGCAAAACCGAGAAGTTCGTCACGACGCTGTGCATCTATGCCATAAAAGGCCTCGTCCATCAGAAGAATTCTAATTTTCGAACCGGTGTGCTCTAAGTGAACCCTGGCAAGAGAAAGCAGAAGAATATAATTGGGCACCGACTGCTCTCCACCTGAGCCAAGACTCAAAACCCGGCGTGAAAGGGTCACGCCCTTATCATTCGCTGAATCTGCATTGATAGTTTTCGCGGTTAAAACAATGTCGTGCCATTTGCGATAGTCTAGAAAATCGGGCAATTCTGCCCCTTCCTGGATCAGAATATGCTTGTGAGCTTCAAAAAATTGCTGCAGATTCTTTTTTGATTCAGTGTTGTAATCGGCATACTGATGAACAAGTCCTCTGAACTCTTTGAATTCCTTACGCAGATTCATACTGAAATGATAAACGGTATTGCCGAACTGCAACCCTGAAAGCAGCCTGTTCATGCCATCAATAGTCTTTTTCAGAGAATCTTCTTCCTGCCATAATTTTCTGACGATGTGATTGATAATCAGTTCTTCAAAAAGCTGACGGTTCTTTTCATTCAGAATATCGCCGGTCTTTTCGCGTTCGGCTTCGCGTTCGAGAGTAATCTCATTCAGACGGCGGCCATTTGAAATCACGGCAAAGGTTTCATCGTCGAGTGTAAAACCATAGTTCTTCTGCAGCATGGTATCGCTGAGCAGAGTATTTTTAAGACGCTCGTGCATTCTGGCAAATTCCCGACCGGCCTCGTGCAGGTTATTCTCCAGGTTCTCGGGCTTGAACTGTTGCCCGCCCCTGGTAATAGAAACATACTTATGAACCTGACCATCTTCGAGTTCGGGCTTGAGTCTCTGCAGCTCTTTTATGGCCATACTGAGAGCTGAAGAGCACTTGTTTTCTTGTTGCCGCGAAGACTGAATATCACCGTTGATCTTCAGCTGTTTTTCCTGACAGCTGCCAAGTCGTCGATTGAGCTCAACCGACTCTTTTTCAAGTCGCCGGCATAGTTCTTCGAGCTCTGCGATTCTTGCTCTGTCTTTCTCGATATTCAGCCCTGAAAGAGCCTTTTTGCAGGCTTCAATTTCGTTCACATTAGCGGAAATTTTCAGTTCAAGATCGGCAATTTCAGCTGCAAACTGTTCGATTTTCTGGTGTGACAGCTGCATTTTGTCGTCTGTTTCGCGAAGTTGCGTCTCGAAACCCGTAATTTTGTCAGGATGAAGATTGTTTATATCCTCAAAATCCCGGTCGACCTCTTTCTGGCGATCAATCTCGGCGGCTCTGGCCGTTCTCAGTTCGATAACCTGCTGATTGTGCGCATTGATTTCGATTTCTAAATCTTTAATTTCCTGCAACTGGGCACGGGTTCGAGCCGCGCTGCCGATAAAACGGTTAACTTCGCAGCAGACTTTGCGAACTGCCGATTGTTGGCGAATCAGGCCACTTCTGCTGACACAGAAATTATGATCACTTGTCTCGAACGCCTTGTCAGAGTCGTAATAATGGTAGCGATCGAGCAGTTCAGCAGCGAATCTTTCAGCGGCATGATCAAACCTGTCATCAAAATCAAGGAACTGCCTGATTCCGGAAGGTGGCGAAACGGGAACCTTTTGCCGGTCAGGGCTGCAATCGATAACTGGAATATTGTAAGGTTTTGCCAGAACTGCGGCTCTGGCACGGCTCTGACTATTGCCAACCGCAAAAACAGCGCAGAGATTTTCAGGACCGATCAGCTCCTCGATTACCCTGGCAAAACCGTCAGAAAGCTGATCAGTCGGTTCAATAAGCCGATAAAAAGGTATATATTCGATCTTTTCCTGATTCAGAAGTTCTGCTAGTTCCTGATAGCCTGAAGCAGGCGGCACCGCTTCTTTCTGGTTACGCATCTGCAGAATTCGTTTTTCGAGTATTTGCGTATCTTTCTCGATCGCTTCGATCCTGACTTTCAACTCACCTATCCGGTTAACCAGCTCGGATCTTTTCAGCTTAAGCCTTTCTATCCAGCTGCAATAGAAGACTTTAAGATTTTCTGCAAAATGTTCCCTATCAAAGGCTGCTTCAAAATTGCAGTAGTCCTGAAACTTAAGATAACAGCTTTCCAGCTGCTGCCAGTAATCGCCAATATTCTGCCCTAACTGGTCTTTATCAGCCGCCAGTTTTTTAAGCGAAGTTCTGGCTTCTTCTAACTGCCCCCGCATGTTGCTGCGGTTATTCTGGCGCTCATGCAGCTGACTTTCAAGGTTGTTAAGCAGAGCGCTGTTTTTGAAAGCATCAGAATTTTTCAAGCCGCCAAGTTCAATATCTGACTTCTGCTTCTCAAACAGATTTTCTTTTAACTTTTCATTCAGGCTCTGCAGTTCTGCTTCACTCTTTTTCAGCAGATCCTGCTGATCAGCGCAGAACTTTTTCGCTTTATCGAGGCTATGACAGGCAAGCAGATATTTGATGCGGGCTTCTTTCTCGCGCTGTTCGAGCACGCTGTCACGCTGGCTCTGGACGTTACGCAGAGCAGCAATCAGTGTTTTCTGATCTTCCAGCTGCTGCTGTATTTTGTCGATATCTTTAAGGGAGTCTCTTATTCGCTGATAATCTTTTTCATCAGGCGGCGGCAAAAGCTCGCGAAACAGCTCAGACTGATCCTGAAAACGGCTCACCAGCTCACGATAGGATTTTCCGGCAGCGATAAGATTCATGGTATCGCGATAAGCCGAGGTGCTGGCAAAAAACTTACCAGCAATAACACTGATATAGCTGTCACGATTGTAGACCCGGCATTGCCCTCTTGCACTCAATTCCTGCTGGTTCAACGGGTAGGAGCCATCGTTTTCCTGGCGAAACAGCTCGATATCATCAAGAGAACCTGATGCTTCAAAACCCCAGATGTCAGGAACCGTCTCCATACTGATTGCAAGCGCGCCACAACCGATGCAATTTTTTTTGCCATCGGGATTTTCGAATTCAAGAACAGCGTAACCGATAGTATTTGCACCATTTCGCTGCCCTTTTTCAAGATCGTAGCGCAGGAAAATGCCCTGGATCTTGCGACCGAGTCGGCGCGGCTGCCCAGCCATGCGGGCGGCTGAATTGAGTTCCATGTTGCGGCCGGCGGTTAAAACGAAGTGAACTGCGTCAAGCACCGTTGTTTTACCTGAACCATTGCCACCGATAAGAAAAAGATGCCCGTTTACTGAAATTGTTTCGTTAACGAAATTATGAAAATTGATAAGCCGGATTCTTTTCAAAGTGAAGGTTTTACTCATTTTCGTCACCCTCAGCTTCTTCAGAGTCCTTTGCGTCATCGAGTATCGCCGGATCGGCGTCATCTCTGCCAAGTGCTTCGGCGATTTTGCGACCTTCATAGCAGTTGAGCCCGGGCAGGACTTCTATCAGCATATTTCCATCAGACTCATTGCCGGCATTGGCTTTGGCCTCAGCTACGGTCAACAGGCGAAAATGCTGCAGTTTTTTGAGCAGCTGCCTGGCCGCCGCGTCAATTTCGCGGTCAGCAGGAAGCTGATCAGCATATTGTTCATTGAGAATTCTGCGGGTAAAAGCGAGAAAGTCAGCATAGGTGAACCTCAAGGGTTCAACCTCATCGTTGCTGTACCCTTGCGCATCACATTCATGCTCATAGTATTCGAGAAGAACAAGAAAAAGCAGACACTCATTTCTACCTGTTAGCCTGAAGGTATCGCGATGAACAGAGCGTAGCGCCGGGTTATAGTTGCGGTCTTTTATCAATCTGGCCATTTTGCTGTCGACATATAGACGCCAGCCAAAATACTTTTCAAAGAATTTTTTGAATGCGGCTTCATTGCGACGCAGAATGTTGAAGCGAACCGGATCATCATCAGCATAAAAAAAGGGGCTTTCGGTGAGGATGTTCAGGACCACCTGAAATTTTTCCCGGCCGATTTTATCTATCGCATCAGGTTGAGAGGGTTCAAAGTTTTCTTCTGCTCGCTCTGAAATATCAGCCATTGTCAGTTTTCCTTATCTGATGGTCTGGACAGGTAAATTCGCTTTCATCGTTCGAGAAGTTCGCCTGACCGGATTCTACAGCCTGCCCCACCGAGAACTTCAGCAAATCTGAAATACGACCCTTTTTGAATTTAGCCAATTTTATGCCATGCAAAAGAGTCTTGAAATCTGCCGTCGTGACCAGATCAGCTTCTTTTAATGGTGCATCTGCTCTGCCTTTTAGAACTTTTTCTGCAAAGAACTGGTTGATCAACTCAATCTTACGTTTCTCAAGTTCGCGATTCTGTTCTACGGTCAGTTTCTTGGCGACTTCGAGCGGACGGGCCGCCCGGGCCTGATTGTTGCGATCAGATTTTTTTCTTGGCAGAGGCGCGGGCTGACGATCTTCGGGGGTTGCATCGCTATCCAGTATAGGCATTGCCACCGAAGAGTAGAGTTTTTGAATCCAGTCGGTCGCCGCTTTATCATCAACCTGCAGCAGTTCAATGCGCCGCGCTCTTATTTCCTGAATTCGCAAAGAGCGGTCGCGCTTGATTTTCAGATAATTCCGGATGCGTCTGATAGACTCGCCAAGCTCACGCTGCACTCTCTGGTTATAAAAGTCCAGTTTTCCGCTTTCCGGATTAAAAAATACGAGCAGTGAGTTAAATTTGCGGCGAACATCGCCCTTGCCTGAAGAGTTGCTCTGCTCAATGAACCCGTCGATGCCGGTCAAAAATTCTTCAAGGCATGGATGTCGCTCTATAGCACTGAGCCTGAGAAACAAACGGTCGACTTCCCGGATCAACTGGGAAAGATAGCCCTGATTGTATGCCTCAAGCTGAAACATAAGCCGGTCATAATCTTCTGTATGAAACTCGTCGTTAGCTTCAAGAAACGAATGAAGCTGATCTGCCAGACCGGTAAGTTCTGAAACCGTATCTTCTACTTTGGCATCCATTGTGTCAATGAGGTGGCCGGCGCGTTGAAGCTTATCCTGAGAGCGATCACCTGAGAAAAACTCTTCAAGAATAATTTCAAATTGCTCGAGTGAAGTTCTGAGATCCAGCAAAAGCATGAAACCGCGGGCCACCGTTTTTGTCTGCCGGGGTTTGAGCTGCTGAAAAAGAAAGCGCATCAACTGAAAGGTCTGCTCTGAAATCATCAACAGATTCCGGCGCAGGCTGTTATCGGAAAGCGAGCGAACCCGGCGGCCCTCGACCTTACGGGTGACGTTCCCCCATTCTACCAGTTGATCGATATCTGAGCGGAACTGGGCATCAGTATAAAAACCTGTAACCTTTTCGACAGGTTCTGCCAGTTTGCTGAAAAGAGCATCATGAAAAATCTGGCTCTGATGCTCGAGCCGCTCATGATAAAGACATGCCAGGATCAGCATATATGGTTTCTGTCTTTCACCGGCAGTCAGAAAGCGAAAACAATTTAGGTCAAGGTTTAGAAAAGCTTCAGTCATAACCAGATTTTCATATTGTTTTCTTCAGTAGATTTTTTTTCGAAACAGCGTTCATGAAGCTAATCTAACACGGCATTACAAAAGCTTCAAACCCGAAGAATGCTTTTATTCATCACCGCTGGATTCCTCTGCAAAAGTTCTGCGAAAACCAGCTAAAAATCGAGACAGCCTCTGAATTAATCAGAGGCTGTTCTAACGGTACCAATGCCGGGGACGGGACTTGAACCCGTATGGCTTGCGCCACACGCCCCTCAAACGTGCGTGTCTACCAGTTCCACCACCCCGGCGGGAACGTGAGAGCTATTATAGCGAAAACGGTGACGGCAGTCAAGCAAATTTTATACGAAAATTTACGCAAAGCAGGTATGTGTAACACCTGAACGCAGCAGTTAAAGATTTGATGAGCCTCGATCATAGCTCATCATAACCCGCATGCCTGTAAGCAAACACTGAACAAGATCATCTGCCGCACAAAAGCGGCTTCAAACAGCATAGAAAAAGCCTGCCGACACCATGGCCGGCAGGCTCTGATCAGCAAAACAATCTGTTATTCGATGATCGACTTCAGATGATTTACGTAATTTTCAGCGCCGCCCTCGATATAACCGGTCTTTTTAATAACCTTGCCATCAGCATCGACGATCAGCACGGTCGGGAAACCGGATACACCGTATTCCTGCAGCAGCTTATTGTTCTGCGCCGCCTGATCGGCAGGAAGCTGCGTCTGGCGCGGGAAATCGGCAACAAAGGTTTCCATGTTGTCCTTGGCGTAGTTCTGGAAAGGCGACTGCGACATAACTTCGGCCTGGAACCGTTTGCACCAGCCACACCAGTCAGATCCTGAGAAAACCATCATGATCGGGTGGCCTTTTTCTTTGGCGAGCTTTTTGGCAGCTTCAAAATTAGTATGTTCAACATATTTGCTGGCTGGAGCAGGCTCCGGTTCGGCTGGTTTCTCGGGCTCGGCCGGCTTTGCGGGTTCGGCGGGCTCAGCAGGTTTTGCAGGTTCAGCCGGCTTTTCTGGTTCAGCAGGTTTGGTCGGCGGGTCTGCCGGCGGAGTAGCTGGTTTTTCAGGCTCTGGTTTCGGCTCAGGCTTGGGTTCGGGCTTCGGCACGACCTTTTTAGCCTCGACCACCTTGATCTTGACGTTTATGCCCAGCAGTTTATTCATCAATCTCGTAATCAGCCGATTCAACACGTTCTCAAGACGTTCAAGCATTGACTTGAGCTTGGCCTGAGCAGTCGGCACACATTTCCCGTCGACGCATTCTTCGCCGGCCGGGCAGGTTCCGGGTTTGCAGGTGTCGCTGGCGCAGTTTTCGCCTTCGCAGGTCGGCGCAGCGCAATCTTCGCCAACGCACTTGTTGTCCTCGGGGCAGTCGACACCAGGGGTACACTGACTGTCGTCAAGATTGGCAACGCCCTCGTCAGACGCCTGATAAATGGTATCAAGATAACTGTCGTTGCCAGCGCCCACTAGACCAGGTGCCAGAATCGAGCTGATAAAGAGCAGCAACACGACACAATACAGTTTTTTCATACAACCTCCTCAAATCTCATCTCTAATCTATTATACCTAATATAACGTTACAGAGGCGCAAAAAGTTTCATACGATTTCACCAGCAAAACTGCTGCGCCAATTTTGTCTCGTGCAGGTAGACAAATTCGTGGCAACAATGGCAGAATATGCGAAAGCAATAAAGGCACAAATATGTTCGACCAATTTGAAAAACACCTCTATCAGACTGTATTTCCGACGCGACCGCCCGAAAACATCTTTCATTTTACCACTCAGGCAGGCATTCTCGGCATCATTTCCAACCGTGAAATGTGGGCAACCCAGGTGCATTTTCTCAACGACAAGCATGAAATTTTCTTAACCTTCAAGCTGTTGGAAAAAGAGCTGAAGCGGCGTATCGGCAATGCGCAGACACCAGCGCTGCGCAGTCTGCTCGTCGACATAAAAAAACATCTTAAAAACATTGACCAGAGCCACATATGCATTGCATCGTTCTGCGAAAAGGGCGACCTGCTCAGCCAGTGGCGAGGTTACGGCAATCAGGGCAAAGGCTATGCACTCGGCTTTGATCTCAGCGAGTTACGAAAAATCGCCAAACAGCAGCACTTTGTTCTCTGGCCATGCGTATACAACGTCTCATTGCAACTTGAACTGGTCAATTACCTGATCGAAAACTGGCTCAGAGAATTCTGCGACAACAAGCTCAGCCACGAAAAGATGCGCAAAATCATCGACATCAGCACCGGGCAGCTCGCGCCGATTCTCAAAGACGAGAGTTTTTCTGAAGAGGTGGAATGGCGTCTGGTTTCGTCGGTTTTAACCAGCAAATCGCCGGGGTTCGCGTTCAGAGAAGGGCAATACTCGCTGATTCCGTATTACAAGTTTGCGATCACCAACCAGAGCGGAAAAGACTGCATAAAAAGCATCATTGTCGGCCCATCGCCACACCACGAACTGGCACGCAACAGCCTGACCACCTTCTTAAACACGCAAAAACTGTCGCGGGTAGAAATAAAAAGCTCCAAAATCCCTTTCCGACACTGGAAA